>Ga0105240_10001041_pt1 | contig 49328 bp, 35 predicted proteins | sample KBSC54metaG_FD_80426 | JGI IMG/M metagenome (GOLD analysis project Ga0105240, IMG submission 80426) | Corn rhizosphere microbial communities from Kellogg Biological Station, Michigan, USA - KBS C5-4 metaG | ecosystem: Host-associated > Plants > Roots > Rhizosphere > Soil | place: Michigan, USA... | reverse complement strand
GACTGCTTTTAAGGGCATCGATAAATTATATTTCGTATCGGGCAATGATATTGCCGGTCGTATGTCTCAGCATGAGCATGTGGTCAAGGCTGCCCGGGAGGCCGGTGTGCGGCATGTGGTGTATACCAGCATACCGCATGGCGCGGCAGGGGAGAATTCCCCCATTGGTTTTGTCATCAGCTCGCATGTGGCGACGGAAAAGTTGTTGGAAAATTCAGGGTTGACCTACACTATACTGCAGCATAGCATCTATACGGATATGATACCTGTCTTTGCCGGCGAACAGCTGCTGCAGACAAAGACGATCTATCTGCCTGCGGGAGAGGGCAGGGTCGCCTATGCCGTACGTACAGACCTGGCCGAGGCGGGCGCCAACGTATTGCTGGATAAAACGGGTAAATATGATAACCGCGTTATCGCCCTGACAGGAGCTGAAACTTTTTCCTTACAGGATGCGGCCGGCAGCATTTCAACGGCAACGGGATTGAATATTGCCTATTATTCTCCGTCCGTCGAAGAATTCAAGACGACGCTCACCGGTGCAGGCGTACCGTCGCACATAGTGAACGTAGTGGCCGGCTTTGCCAGCTCCTTTAAAGCGGGTGAGCTTGACCTTGTGACGGGCGACCTGGAAGATATTTTAGGGCGTAAGCCGGCCACGGCTGCGCAATTCCTTGCGTCTGTATATGGCAAACATTGATAGCCATCCTACCAGCACGAGCAACAGCGCAGGTATAGCCAGGAACAGCCACCCTTTGGACGGGTGTTTTGACATCAGCACGGCAGACCTGCCTGTCAGTATGGGCGCCGCCCAGTAATAAGGAAGACGCTCTTCGCCTGTGGCGGTCTGCAGGAATTCCTGTTTAGCTTTCTGGAGGGCGATATCGCTGGCGTCTCCTTCTGAAAGATGCCGGTAGAACAGCTCCATGATCCTGTATGTAGCATTGTTATCCACCGACCACAGGTTAGCAATGGCGGAAGGGATACCCAGCGCCGCAAATCCCCGGTTGAAGCTGAAAACCCCTTCCCCCTGGTAGAATTTCCCGTTGCCTGTCTCACAGGCAGACAATATGATGAGCCGGGTGGCCGGCTTGCCGTCGGGGATCAGTTCGGATAGTGATAAGACCGAGTCGGCAAAGCAGATATACGGCTCCTTGCCAGAAAGATCAGCCATGGCATGAGTATACAGCTGTATGATCCGGTGGTTTGAAAAATTTTGCAGGAACTTTTGTCTTGTTGCCTGGCCGGAGGTAAAGGTATCCGGTTCGCTGAAATAGGCCCCTATCTTTCGCAGTGAGCCGTCGCTGCCTGGCAGATCGGGCAGATGTAAGGAGAGGTCATAATGCACAGGGGCGATGCCTGCAAAGTCCCTGGCGGAAGACTGCCTGTTGTCTTCGAAGGAGTGGAGAAGATAACGGGCGGAGTAAGTATACAGGATAGGGTGGTGATATAAAAGGTATCCGGGCGCTTTTATGTTTTGTGTGGTGACAAAGGATTCAAAGGGAAAATAATGTCCGTCCGGCGAGACAATGAGCTGGGTGCCGGGGGCCGGATCCTCCGGGAAGATCGTCCGGTAAAGGTGAAAGGCCGTCTGTATGAAGCCGGGCATGTTACGGTTAAGCCTGTCCGCGTCCGATATATAAGATATATAAGTGTTCACCAGGCTGTCGAACGCTGCTTTCTTCAAATGCCCCAGCCGGACCGATGATCCGGTGATCACCAGCCAGTATGTAATGCTGTCGCCGGCATACAGCTCTACAAATGATCGCTTGTCTTCCTTCAGACGCACCTGCATCTCTTTAAGACCGATGAAGGTGGTATCCAGGACGCTGCGATAGTATAAAGGGTTATTTTCCTTTATGGATTGCCGCAGCCTGCCAAGATCCTGTCTGGATATGAACAGGCTCGTATTCGCGGCGCTGTTATTTCCCTGGCTGTCCCGTTCCAGCTGCAGCACCCGCCGCTTCAGCTGCGACAAGGAAAGGATGTCTTCGTTGTTCAGCCATCGCTGTTCATTCAGCTGATCATGCAACAATGCCGCCCGGCTTCTTTCCAGGAAATAAAAAGCGTTGCCGGCATCTTCATCGGCTTCGGCGGCTGCAATGGCCTGGTCATACAGCTGATGGACCCTTTTTCTCCAGGCAAGCTGAGAGCTTAGCTCCGTCTGGGCCGTACGTAATTTTTCAAACAGCCTGTCCCCCTTTGCATACACCTGTATTGCCTGTTTTACAAAAGTCTTGTCATTGGTGGCCTTGTATCGCATCAGCAATGCCTGTCCTTTATCCAGCACCAGCTCGGCGACATATTCCGCCATATTGGCGATGGATTCCTCCACCGGCGCCTGCAGCAATTTCCCTTCGTCCATCCCTGGTCCCAGCTTTTCAAACGCCTGTTTGAAAAAGAAAAATGCGCTATCGAAGCGCCCCGTCCTTACGAATACGTTGGCGATGTTGTCATAGATCGTCATCGAATCCGTGCCGTCCGCAAACCGCAATGCCCTGCGGTAGTATTGCAGGGCCGGGTCATACTTCTTCAGACAGGAATAATACAGGTAGCCTGTATTATTAAGGGCCTCCGTGCATCCCTGGCTGAAGCCTGCTTTTATAGCGTACTGCAGGTCTTTTTGAAAATAGCCCAGCGCTTTTTTATAGTCGCCTTCCTCCCGGGTGATCCTCCCGAGAAAAGAATACATGGCGGCCAGCCTGTCGGTCAAGCGCAGCCGCTCAGCCATAACGATCCTCCCGGTGACCAGCGCTTTGGCGGCGTCGTACTGTTTCAGGGCGATCAGGGCATTGGCCCGCCAGTTCAGGAAACTAAAGGTAAAGGCCAGGCTGTCCTGCCGCCTGCCTGTAAAGTGCTGTCGTGTCAGCGCCTCGCCCTGGACAGTATAATCCAGGCACCGGAGATAATCTCCTGACCTGAAAAAGTATTTTGAAAGCCCTAACAAAAGATCGAGGGTCACTTCGTTGACGGATCCGTATTTCAGGGCGGTGTAAACGCCGCTGTCCATGGCCCCGACCTTTAGCCGAACCTGGCCCAGGGAGTCATAGCATCTCGACAGGATAAAATAATTGATCGGCAGCAGCCGCAGGCTGCTGCCGCTGTTGTCTTCCCGGCGCCGGATGAGTGTTATCGACCTTCGGAGGGCGTGTGTGCTTGCCGCGAAATTCCCTGTCCTGAAATACAGCGCGCCTATCCTTTGCAGGAGAAAGGCCCCCGTCGAATCTTCCCGGTAAGGACAGCCTGTCATGAGGCTGTCGTATCGCAGCAGCTCTTTTAGCTGTACGGGCAGCGGAAGGTCCGACGTGTCCCTTAGGTAAAGCAATCTTTTCCACAGGACGTCACTGCCGGGGCATTGCCCTGACAGCGAGGTAAGGATCGACAGTTGCACGAAGGCGAAGAAAAGGTACCTTTTGGGCATAGGGTTATCGATTGCCTTGTCTGGATGATATAAAGCGGCCTTGTATGGTGAACGTATCCCGGGAGGACGCCTGCCCACCTATAAGGGATAAATACCCTTGTGCGGTTGGCGGAGCGGTGGCGGCAGGGTTTTTCAGCAGGAAAGCCCCGATCTTCCCGCTGACGACGGGAGCGCAGAACGAAGTGCCTGTCACGGGCAGGCTGACAAATGGTATGTTGTAGGAACAGCACTGGCCACTGTCCTGTACGCCAACCGAAACAAAGGTCCTTGAATAATTCTGGTAATAGCAGGGGAAGAAATTCCCATAGATGTCCCTGCTGAGGCCTGTGACCACCAGCATGTTGTTCATAAGAGGACTAAAGCAGGCGGGGAAGAAATGATGCCCACTCTTCAGTTCATTGGCTTTTTTTATTTCATGCAGACATATCGTATCCGCATTGCCGGTGCCGGTGGTGTCGTTGCCCGCGGCGGCTATAAAGAGGATGGGGCGGGCACTGGTAGTGGGCTGGGCGGTCATAGCTATATAATGGAGCAGCACGGAATCCGGGTCGCCGTAGTAGCCCCAGCTGGCATTGATAAGGCTGGCATGGTGGTCAATGGCATATTTGATACCGCAGCTGGCGCTGAAAACGCTGCCTGAGCCTTTGTTGTCAAATGCCTTGATCACCATGATACGGGGATATCTGCCCGAATATTGTCGTAATGCCTGGGCGATCACGATGCTGCCATGGCTGAAGGACCCATTATCCGAGACATCCTTCGGATCTGCTTCCGGCAGGGAATTGAAAACAAGGTCGTTGCCCTGGCTCAATCGCAGGACGGCTGGTGAGAAAAGCGTGCTGTCGATACCCGTGTCGATGATCCCCAATATTTGTGACGTGTCCACCGGCACGGCTGTCCCTGATAAGAACGTCGTATCAAAAAGCCGGGGAAACCTCAGGGCCTGCAGCTGCGGGTTGCCCTGGTCCAGGGTATCGTTGTTGGAAATACGCTCTACGAGACCTCCGTGCACGCCGATAGGCTTGGATGGCGTGGGCGTCACGATCTCACCCGTGGTGTCGATCTTTGGGTCGGTGTATAAGCCCACGGCGATGTTGTAGAGCAGGGGATCGCAGGTGCAATAGTTTATCCTGATAAGGGAATTGGTATTCGAATCGTACGGCACCGGCGCATTATTCCGGAAGAATTGCGTATTGGCCCGTATATAGGCGATAATATTGGATCGCAGGACGGCCATATACTGTGCCCTGTATGCGGAATCCGTTTTGGGCGTGAACAGGATATTCCAGTTGATCCAGTTATTGAGGCTGTCGCTGGCACGTGTCTTTCGTCCATTATTACCGGTGCGTAGTGTTGTCTCCGGTGCCTTGTGATCACGATTTGGGTTATCCGTTTGATTATTGCAGGCTGCTGCTGCTATCACTATGAGGACCAGCAAAAGCGCCAGGAAAATATGTGATCGACGGCGCGGGGTAGCCCGCCATTGTCCGGAGGAAAATAGAGATCTCATAAAAATACTTGGAGGTTATCAGATAGAATTACCAGTTCTTCAGCAACTGTGCTGCATCTTCTTTTTTATCCAGGTCGTTATTTACCACCTGTTGCAGTAATTGCCGTGCTACTTGGGCATCGCCAGACCGGTTGCGTTTCATGAGAGCGAGGGATTGGTAGAAAAGCGCCGGATTTGCATACAGCGCCGTGTCTGCCTGTAATATTTTAAAATATTGAAGTGATTTGTCGTAATCCTTTAGCCGAAGGTAAACAATGCCCGCATATATTCTTGCCGGTATTTTTCCCGGGTCTTTTGCCAGGACCCTTTCAAATCCGGCGAGCGCTTCCTGCAGGCGGTGGTCGTTGTACAGGCTAATGGCATTTTGTAAACTGTCCGGTGTGCTGCTCATTCTTACGGGCAGGCTCAGCAGTCTGTCATTAATATAGGTATCTGCCAGCTTTTCCGGCCCCGCGGGTCGGGAAGTGATGTAGAGCCCGGCGCCAAGCGCCACGATCAGCACGGCTGCTGCGGCCCAATACCAGGGCAACCTGCGATGCAGGCTACGCGAGGGGATGCTGTTCTTCCCCTGCTCGTAAAGGGCTCTGAACCGGGTCTTTTTTTCCTCTGCCTGGTCCTGCCGCAGCACTCTCCCGGCGCTGATATAAAAAGCCACTTCCTCTGCAAAGGCAGGGTCCGACCGGATCAGCTGTTCAAATTGCGCCCGCCTTGCTTCATTAAGTATGCCATTGAAATAATCATCGATATATTCCAGATTATCCATGTCAGTTCTTTAAAAGATTATAGGACTGGCGAAGCCTCTCCAGACATCGTAGTCTGCTGGTCTTTACTACTTCGGCCGTCTTATAATTCATTACCACCGAAATTTCCTTGTCGCTGAACCCGTCTGCAAAGAGCCCCAGCATTTTCCGGCAGTTGTCGCCCAGCTCATTCAACTTAGCCTTTAGCAGATCGAGATCGGCGCGTTCGACCAATTGCTGAATGATGGATTTTGCCGAATCCGATAAATGTTCCAACAGGTCCGGTAAGGTGGTGTTCCGGTAGACGTTCTGCTTATTGGACGTTAGTTTACGTACCCTGTCAACACATTTGTTGTGAAAAATCCTGTATAAATAAGTTTTCAGCGAACTGCGGCCTTCGAAGACGCCGGCGGAAATCGACTCAATCGCCGACAGGATGGTATCCGAATAAGTTTCAAACGCATCTTCTTCGCTGAGGGAATATTTTTGAGCGCCTTCCCGGACAAAGTACATGAACCTGCCGAAGAGCTGATCTTCTGCCTTTCTTCTGTCAATGCCGTTTTGCTGAAGGTTTTTTATAAGCTGCGGGTCCGTCGGATCATATAAGGTATTGTCAGGCCGCATGTAGATTCACTTTGTCGAAAATTAAGCCAAAAAAAATTAAAAACAAAATCAACGTAGTGTTACCCTGTGTAACAGGAGCACGACAAATGAACGGGAATTATTGTCCTCATCATTCACCCGGAATCAACGCGTCATGATATACGAAGTATTAAATTTCTTAAGACAGCGCCTGGAAAGCAGCCTTTCGGAAGGCAAAGCGCCGGGAGAACCCCAGGTCGCTCTTTCAACGCCGTGGTCGAATAACGACAATCATAAGTCGGCCAACTTTCTGAACGCTATTTCCCTGATCAATGTAGAGGAAGAGAGGTTATTCAAGACACAGACGCCTTCCATCGTTCAAAAAACGGACGGCAGGTATTTCCAGAAAGAGCCTGACCTGAAGCTCAATCTTTATATCCTGGTCAGCACCTATCATAAGATGTATGAGGATGGGCTCCGCAGTCTCTCCCGTATCGTCAGATTTTTCCAGGCCAACAATGTTTTTGTGAATGGCGGTGGTCCGGGTGTAAAGGGCGAACTGCCTGAAGGAGTGGAAAAGATCATCACCGAACTCTGGTCGGCGGGCTTTGAACAGCAGAACCAGATATGGGCCTCCCTCAGCACGGGCTACATCCCCTCGGTGATCTATAAGATACGGATGATAATAATTGACAGCGCCCCTGCGGACAAGCCCGTCGTACCGGTGACATCTATAAAAACCACCAGCTATATCATCGAGGACAATAAGTTCATATAATAATTAAAAACATAACCATGGCAACGTACAAAACACCCGGCGTGTATGTGGAGGAGATATCTACCCTACCGCCTTCCGTGGCGGAAGTAGAGACCGCCATCCCCGCCTTTTTCGGCTACACCGCTAAAGGGGATCTGAACAGTCCGAAAAGGATCAAATCCCTGCCGGAATATGAACAGCTATTCGGCACTGCCGAACCGGAGACGGGAATTTCCATCAAAGTAAAGGATGAGATGGTATTGGATATATCCATCGTGCCTGACAAGAAGTCCAGGAACGTCTTATACTATGCCCTTCAGCTGTATTTTAACAATGGCGGAGGCCCCTGCTATATTGTGTCCCTGGGGAGCTATAAGGATTCCGCGGCGGCTGCACCTGATGTCTATGCCCAGGCCCTGCTGACCATTGAAAAAGAAGATGAGCCGACCCTGCTGGTATTCCCCGATGCGCCATATCATCTGGCCCCCGCCGACTATTATTCTTTAATGAACAGCGCCCTGATGCAATGTGAAAAGCTGGGCGACCGGTTTGCCATCATCGATGTAGTGGATAACCCGGGCCCGGGGACGCCTGTCGAAAAATTCCGCAACGCCATCACCAACATCTCCGAACAGAAGAAATACGGCGCTGCCTACTATCCCTACCTCCGGACCACGCTTAAGTATATCTATGATGAGGAAACGCTGAACATCGAGGTGGTCGACAACGACGAGAAGGCTAAGCAGATAGCCAATGCGCAGGCTGTGGTGGACGACCTTCGGCCAAAAGTGGCAAAAGCCAAAGCTGAGGCGGAAAAGCCGAAAGAGGACGGGGACGACAATGCAAAGAAAAAGAATGCCAATAACGCCGCCGGCGATCTGGAAAATCAACTTAACAAGGCCATTCAAGCCCTGGCTGACCTGACCAATCAATTAAAAAAGCAAACTTTTAAGGACCTCAGCAACAAGCTGCAGAACCAGGTGAAGCAGAAGATCCTTGAGCTTCCCCTCCATCTGTCGCCCTGTGCCGCCGTAGCAGGCGTGTATGCCGGTGTGGACAATGCCCGCGGGGTCTGGAAGGCACCTGCCAATGTAACGCTGAACTTTGTCACCGGTCCCGTCGTGAGGATCACCGGCGATGAACAGGATGACATGAACGTGGACGTCAATGCGGGTAAGTCCGTCAACGCTATCCGCGCATTTGCAGGCAAGGGCACCATCATCTGGGGCGCCCGTACCCTGGCCGGCAACGACAACGAATGGCGTTATATCAATGTCCGCCGGTTTTTCAACATGGTGGAAGAATCCGTTAAAAAATCCACCTACTGGGCCGTCTTCGAACCCAACACCGTTAATACCTGGGTAACCGTAAGTGCCATGATCGAGAATTACCTGATCCTGAAATGGAAGGAAGGCGCCCTGGCCGGGAGCACCTGCAAAGAAGCTTTCATTGTCCGTTGTGGGCTGGGCACTACTATGACGCCAGCCGATGTGCTGGAAGGCAGGATGGTCATAGAGATCGGCATGGCCGTGGCCCGGCCGTCAGAATTCATCATCCTGAAATTCTCTCACAAACTGCAGGTCTCCTAAGCTATAAATTTCAATACTTATCAATTTAAAAAAATAACAGATCATGGCAAACAATACCTATCCCTTGCCCGCCTTTCATTTCGAGGTCTGCTGGGGCACGGAGAAGATGAACTTTTCAGAAGTGTCCGGGCTGAACCAGGAAGTGCAAATGATTGAATACAGGCACGGAAGCTCCCCCGACTACAGCACGCAGAAAATGCCCGGCTTGTGGAAATACAGCAATATCACGATGAAACGTGGCATCACAAAGAGCGACAATAAATTCTATGACTGGCTGAGCAAGATCAAGCTCAATACGGCTGAACGAAAAGACCTTACCATCAAGCTCCTCAACGAGAACCACGAACCTACAATGGTCTGGAAGGCGCACAACTGCTTCCCCGTCAAGGTTGAGGGCGCACAGCTGAAGGCCACTGGCAACGAAGTGGCGGTGGAAAGTATCGAGGTCGCACATGAAGGCATCGTATTGCAGAACGAATAACCCTTAAATCTCCGGGCTATGGCGACTTACAATCCTCCCGTCAGCTTCCATTTTAAAGTGGAGTTCCAGGGCGTAGGCAAGGGAGATGCCGACACACGTTTTCAGGAGGTCAGCGGTCTCACTGCCGAAGTGGCCATCGAGGAATTGCCGGTAGGCGGTGAAAACCGGTTCACCTACCGGCTGCCTTCCCGGGCCAAGTATGGAAACCTGGTCCTTAAGAGAGGGGTGCTCGGCGATTCAGGGCTTATCGACTGGTTTCGACATGCCATCGAGGATTTCAGCTTTACTCCTGTGGACGTGCATGTCTCGCTGCTCAATGAAAAGCATGAGGTCAGCAGTTCCTGGACCTTTATCGGGGCTTATCCTGTCAAATGGGCGATTGCGGATCTGAAGTCCATGGATAACGCCCTGGCCGTTGAGACCATCGAGCTGGCTTACCAGTACTATCGCCGCACCCGTAACTGACGCTTCAATCTACAATTATGCCTGTACAGATCAACGAACTGGTGATAAAGGCCCATATCGCGGAGCCTGCCGGCAAAGCCAAACAGGCTGCCCCGGGGCCTGTGGTTCCTCCCATCGACAAGCAGGAACTGATCAGGGAATGCACCGAGGTCATATTGGAATTGCTCCATCGTAAAAAAGAAAGATAATGAGTGAAGCCAACCTGAAGATCTTTGCTTATGACAGTCCGAAAGGCGGTAAGGAAGCGAATAAGATCGACGAATTCACGGTGGTCTTTAACCCGGCCACCTTCACCATCAATACCAAGGTGGACTACAAGCAGCCGGATGCCAAGGGCCAGCCTGGCGGCGATCCGGTGTTCGAGAAGATACCTCCTCTGGAGTTCACCATCGACATTGTCATCGATGGGACGGGGGTGGGGCCTGGCCATGCAGGCCATAATGACAGCGACTATGTGCGCAACCAGGTCAAGCGATTCCGGGAAGTGACGGGGTGCAGCATCAACGGTGAGATCCATCGCCCCAATTATCTATCCGTCCTTTGGGGCACCATTCACATTGAATGCGTGCTGGTCTCCCTCAGCGTCACCTATTCGCTTTTTGATAAGGAAGGCGCTCCACTGAGGGCCAGGCTTACCTGTGGTTTCCTCGAAAGGATCGCTCCGGGTAAAGAGGGCAGGCAATCCCGGCTGGAGTCTCCCGACCTCACACAATTTTACAGTATAAAAGATGGCGACAGCCTGGACAGGATATCGAATATCTACTACGATGATCCCACGCTCTATGTTCACCTGGCCAGGGCCAACAAATTGAAGAATTTCAGGAAGATCAGGCCGGGGACCCGCCTGATCCTGCCACCTATCAAAGACAATGATCTTTAAAACCCGGATGATGAGCAGTAATAATGGTATAGCGGACCGCAGCCAGCCTACCGACCTGGTCAACTTCAAAATATTGCTGAATGACGCCGCCATCAGCGGAGAATACCGGGTCATCAGTCTTCTTGTGGAAAAGACCTTCAACCATGTATCAGCGGCCAGGATAGTCCTGGCAGACGGGGATCCTGCCTTGCAGGACTTTCCTATCAGCAGCAAGGACGACGCCTGTATGCCGGGGGCCAGGGTGGAGATCCGCATGGGCTATCATTCGGATGCCAAAACGGTTTTTAAAGGCATTGTCGTCAGTCACTCGATACGAAGCGGCAGGAACAAACATTCCTTTTCCATCATCGAGGCCAGGGACCAGGCTTACCGGCTTTCCCTGGGAAGAAAGAACCATTGTTATGCGGACAAACAGGACTCGGAGATAATGGAGACCATTGTCAAAGCGGCCGGCTATAAGGCAGGCGACCTGGACATCGCATCGACCAGTCCCGCTCATAAGCAAATGGTGCAATACAATACCACCGACTGGGATTTTATTGTCTCGAGGGCGGAGATGAACGGCCTGCTTGTGCTGACGGATGACAACCGTCTGCGGGTATTCCAGCCCGATACTGCCGCGGACCCTGTCATGGACATTTGTTTTGGCATGGACGTCATTGCCTTCGACAGCGGCATTGATGCACGTACACAGTTGAAAGAGGTCCGGGCGCATGCCTGGAACTATCGCGACCAGAAAATAGAGGACTCGCCGGATGCGCAGGTGACATTCCGCGAGAGCGGCAACCTGAAAGCGGGCGATCTGGCCGACGCCCTCCACATACCGGGAGACGATCTCTGGCATACAGGCGACCTCAGCGACGAGGAGCTGAAAAAATGGGGCAATGCCAGATTGCTGAAGAGCAGGCTGGCAAAGATCTGCGGCAGGATCTTTATAAAAGGGCAAAGCGGTCTCCGGCCGGGCCAGGTCATACGGCTCACCGGGTTTGGCAAAAGGTTTAACGGGCCTGTGGTTGTTACCGGCGTGAGCCAACATTACGACCAATCTATATGGGAAACGGAAGTGCAATTCGGATTATCCGGCCGGTGGTTCTACCACCTGGAAGACATCAGCGACAAGCCGGCTTCCGGTCTTGTCCCCGGCATCAACGGACTGGCTATCGGCGTGGTTATGCAGTTGGAGAACGACCCCGACAAGCAGCATAGGGTAAAGATCCGGCTGCCGCTGGTGGACCAGCACGAAGGCATATGGGCCCGGGTTGCGGCCCTGGATGCGGGGAATGGAAGGGGCAGCTTCTTCCGGCCCGAAGTGAAGGATGAAGTGGTGGTAGGTTTTCTCAACGACGACCCCCGTCACCCGGTGATACTGGGTATGCTGAACAGCGGCGCAAAGCCTGCGCCCCTGGAAGCCAGGGACGCCAATAACGAAAAAGGGTTCGTGACGCGCAGCAAAATGAAAATGATCTTCAACGATGAGAAGAAGACCCTGGTCCTGGAAACACCCAAGGGGAAAAAAATAGCCATCGATGAGGACAAGGATACTATTACGCTGGCTGACGAACACCACAATAAGATCACGCTTACCGCCGACGGCATCACGCTGGAAAGCGGCAAGGACCTGCAGCTCAAAGCTCCTTCGGGACAGATCAGATTACAGGCGCTGAATATAGAGCAAAAGGCCGACGCGCAATTTTCGGCAGAAGGAAATGCCGGCGCGGCCCTGAAATCCACCGGCCAGACGGTGGTAAAGGGTTCTATCGTCAACATCAACTAAAAAATAATGTTATGCCGCCCGCCGCCAGAATATCAGATATGCACACCTGCCCGATGGTATCCGGAGTAGTGCCCCATGTAGGCGGCCCCATTCTCCCGCCGGGCGTCGTCAATGTCCTGATAGGAGGTCTGCCTGCCGCAACGACAGGCGATATGCTGATGTGCGCCGGCGGACCGGACAGCATCGTGAAAGGCTCTTCCACGGTGCTGATCAACAATAAACCCGCAGCCAGAATGGGCGATCTCACCGCGCATGGCGGCATGATCGTTCTGGGCTGTCTCACCGTAAACATAGGAGGATAGATCATGTTAGACCCGGCAAAAAGCTTTATGGGCAGAGGATGGGCGTTCCCCATCCGGTTTGACAACCACGGCGGCGTAAAAATGCTCGCCGGGGAAGAAGACATCGCCAACAGCCTGGATGTCATTTTCACTACCAGGGTAGGCGAACGGATCATGCAGCCGGATTTTGGCTCCGAGCTGGATGCCTTTGTCTTCACACCCCTTAACAAAAGTATACTGACTTATATGAGGGCCATCGTCAGCGATGCCGTCCTTTTTTATGAGCCCAGGGTTTTATTGGAGGATGTACAGATAGCGCCCCTGGCCACTGCCGACGGCGCGCTGGAGATCCGGCTGACGTACAGGGTGTCCGCCACCAACAGCCGCTACAACTATGTTTATCCCTTCTTTCATCGCGAAGGTACTAACCTCGCTCCAAGCCTTCACAAGTGAACAGCCATCTAAAAGAATTCAGCATCCTGTTCAGACAGGAGGGGACGACACGGGACGACAGATATCCCCGTACGCTGGACCCCGCTTATGTCGCCGTAGAAGGGCGACAGCTGAAAGACCTTCTCTTGTATCTTCAGCATTATGCCGCCCACCTGCGCTATATTCCTTCCGGGGAACAAGCGGAAGACGATCTCCGTCCGGCGCCTGCTACCTGGAAAGACTACCTGCAGATGGACATTGCCCTTCTGTTGGCGGATATCGCTGCCTTCCCGGTGCAGGAGACAGCCGCACGTTACGATGCCCTTCTCCAGGACTTTTATAAAGCGCCCGGCCCCGCCCGGTTTAATCACCTGCTGAGCCATTGCTTTATTCCTTTTGAAATATTGGACGGCTGGTTTGACAGGGCCATGAGAGCCCGTACGGACAGCCAACTGAAAAAAGATCTACGGTTTTACATTGCATCTTACCTGTCCCGGCAGCTGGCTGCCCTTCGCCAGATATGGTCGCATGCCAAAGGGATACTGGAAGGAGAGGAGATGCGCGGGATCCCGGACAGGCTGCTGTCTGCCACCTCCGATCTGTGGGGGGGACCCGATGTCCTGGAAAGGTCATATGTACAGCATGTTTTCACCGGCAAGGACGACAAGGAAAAACTGATCAACGCTTCCCTACGTCTGAAGGACATCTTTGACACTGCGTGTCATATTGTGCGACAGGTGGTAGAAAATTCCGGCGCGTATCTGGAAGAATCCCTTCATGAGAAGAGAGACCATGAGCCGCATATCGCCTTATTGATAACTTTTTTGGAGCTGTATGGATATGCGCGTGATGAGATCAATAAACTGCCGGAGAAACACCTCCGGTTCTATTACGAGCAGATCCTTGGCATCGGACGGCGAAAGGCGGTGCCGGATTCGGTAATTGTCCATTTTGGACTGGAAAAAGGGTTCGATGCCTGCGAGCTGAAAAAAGGAACTGTCCTCTCGGCTGGCAAGGACGCCCTCAATAAAGAGATGATCTATCAGATCGACCGCGACCTGGTGGTACGTAAAGCACAGGCGAAAGCCCTCCGCAGCCTTTGTATCGCCAGGGGACGTCACGACCAGGTAGTAGACTATTATACGGACAGCCGTGATCTGGCCGTGGATGGGAATATCCCCGGCCCCAGCTTTCGTCCCCTGGGCGACCGTAACGGTGCCTCCGGCGCCCGCCTGGGTTTTGCCATCGCCTCGGGACAGCTCTATCTGTCCAGGGGAGAAAGAAAGGTATTGCTAGAGTTCCACCTGGAAAAAGATGTACCGCTCGACCATTTTGAGCCCGATGTATTCGAGCTGCTGCTGACTGGAGAAAAAGGATGGCTCAGCAGCCGGACCGACGATGACTGCATACGTCTGAACAGGGTGTCCCGTACGGCCGCAAAAACGCTGGAGCTGGATATCTCGATCCCCATCAGCCAGCCTTCCGCCATCATCGGATTTGACAAAAAGATACATACGGGGGCATTCGACACCAGCCTTCCCATCCTGCAATGCCTGCTGCATTATCCTGTACGTCCTCGTAATGAGGACGATGAGCAGGCAATGGCTGCCTACAACAGCCGCCTTGTCCAGCTGAACACCTTCCAGAAGATCAGGTCTGTGAACACCTCGATCACCGTACAGGCAGGCACGCTGGAAACAGGCGTCCACTTCGACGGGGTCAAAGACCTGGTCGTTCTCAACCATGAAGGGAACCTGGACCCGAAAAAGCCATTCCTTCCCTTTACCAGCATTCCGAAAGTCGGCTCTTCCTTTTATATCGGCTGCAATGACCTCAGCTATAAACAGGCGCAGGAACTGATCCTGAACCTGGAGTGGATGCTGCCGGACCATTTCAGGACCTATTACGACAGGTATATGCCTCCCTATGATACCAATAAGTTCAGGGCCACGCTCAGCATCCTGCGGGATAAGCAATGGCACAAGATAAATGAGCTTTCCATCATCGATGTTGACGCCCTGGATCCCCGCTGGCGATCGATCGATGTAGATACCCGGCCGGGGGCATCTGATGTGCAGGATAATGACGATAGAACGGCAAGGTTCGACGTTTCGAAGAAAAACGGAACGCTGAAGCTGAAGCTGCAGTACCCTGACTTTGGTCATGGCATCTACCCGCAGCTGATCACCTCTTCCATCATGGAAAAGGCAAGCTCCAAAGAACCTCCGCCCAATTATTATAAGCTGATCAAGGAAGAGCTTGATAACGACGTGGCTGTCAAGCTGCCTGCCGACACGGACGACCGCAACGGCACATTCCGGGTGGTGATCTACCAGCTGTTGGAAAGCAGCGATCCTGATGCCACCATCCGCAGGATGATGATCAAAGGGCTCAGCGGCCTCCTGCGGTATTTTAATGACGGATATGCCCGGCCCGATGACGATCCTGCCGCTGCACGTCAGCCGGAAATAAGATCCGAAGACCAGCGCCGCAGCGTGAATGACAACAGCTGGCGCCAGCGTATCATGCGGGTATTCGGGCTCATCAGTTCCACCAGCCCGGACGATAAGGATAAAAAGAGCATGGACGATGTAGCCGATGACATCCGCAAGACGATCCTGCCGCGGGCCCATGCCCTTCTGCCCCGTAAAAAAGAAGTGTCCGACATTGCCGATGATGTACGGGACAGCGTCATAGACAGTACCGTGGTCAGCGTGGTGGATCGTATCATGCCGCTGCGAGGTGAAGGGGTCAGCGGAGCTACTGTCGCGAAAATACTGGAAGAAGAGTTCTCAGAAGCTAATAAGGTCATCAACAATATGATTGCCCGCAAGATCGCAGCCATGCTGATGGCGGACGACGTCCCTCCCATGCCCTACACGCCTGTGGTCAATATGATCTCTGTCAGTTACCTTTCTTCCCGCACATGCAATGATGAAGATGACAGAATGTACCGCATAGGGCCTTTCGGCCACCGATCCATCAGTCTTTATGAGCCGCTGTTCGACGAAACGACGATGCGACAGCCGGCCGGACTGTTGTTCATCGGCATTGGCGATTGGGCTCCCGACCAGGATCTTTCCCTGCTGTTCCTCTTTGAAGAAGGTACGGGCAACAGCGCTAAAACACCACCTGACCTCACCTGGAAATATCTCGCGAACGAGGAATGGTATGACCTCCCGCATAAATACATATCGTTCGACACTACCTACGGACTGCAGACCACCGGCGTTATACAGTTTACCCTTCCCCCGGACGCCACAACCGACACGGCCCTCTTCGATATGCCCGGTCTTCATTGGATCTATGCGTCCGTCCCGGGGGATGCCGACGCTTTTCCCAATCTGGTCAGCGTCGCCTCCAATGCAGTGCTGGCCTGTTTTAAAGACCAGGACAATGACCCCCATCATGCAGCGTTGCCCCTGCCAGCCGGACGCATCACACGCCTGGTAGACAAGCTGCCGGCCATCAGGATGGTGCGGCAACCCACGGCTTCCTTTCATGGACGAATAGAGGAAGTGGAAAAAGAATATTTCATGCGGGTTAGCGAACGGCTCCGTCACAGGCGACGGGCGCTCTGTGCCTGGGATTACGAACGGCTGGTGCTGGACAAATTTCCCGGTCTCTTTAAAGTGAAATGTCTGAATGGCTATTTTGACGGTGTCTCCATCCCCGGACATGTCACCATTGTGCCTGTCTGCGACATGCGTAATCGCGGGGATGCCGGCGTCGATCCCCTGATCCCTCTTGCCGGTAACAACCTGCTGCGGGAAATGGAAGCATTCCTGATGACCCTCTGCCCCCCTCACGTGAAAGTACATGCGATCAATCCGCACCTGAGCCATATCCTTATCCGTGCCCGGGTAAAGTTTAAAAAGGGCGTGGACATGGGCTACGCCCTACGCAAGCTGGATAAAGAGCTGGTGACGATGCTCACGCCCTGGATGACTGATGAGGGCAAGCCTTCGTTCTCCATGAAGATATATGTTTCCACTGTCATCACTTTTATGGACAAGCGAGCATACGTGGAATACGTGGAAGGTGTAGAGATGCTGCAATACAGCGAGGACAAGGATGGCAATAAGACCTTTTGCAGGGCCCGGAACCAGGACATAGCGTTGGTGGAAACCCAGTTTATCAATGACCATACCCTGCTGGTTTCCGCACCTTCCCATGAGCTGACGCCCATCGAATAATTTATCAAATGTAAATGCATACATATGCCCGATTCATTGACCATCGATAGGGACCTGCCGTTGAGTCCCGCCGAGAATTACTCCTTCCTGCGCAGGCAAGGCATCGGGAAGCTCCAGCGGCTTTGCGGCGAAAGCTGGACGGACTACAACCTGCACGATCCCGGCATCACTCTCCTGGAAGCATTGTGCTATGCCCTGACGGATCTGGGCTACAGGACTTCTTTTAACATAGAGGACCTCCTGACAAATGCGGCGGGCGAAGGGAAGGATTGGTCCCGTCTCTTTTTTACCGCCGACAGGATACTCCCCTGTAACCCGGTGACATTGACGGATTATCGTAAGATGGCCGCTGACATAGCAGGCGTCAGGAATGCCTGGGTAGAGGTCACCGGCGATTATGAGGTCCCTCTATATCTGGCCCGTAAGGAAGAACACTACTGCCTGTCCTATGAAGCGGAAGATGGGGCAGCCGTCCTTCCATTGAAAGGGTTGTACCGGGTCCTGGTAGAATTCGAGGAGGATGTCCTGCTGGAGGGACGGGAGGCGGAAGTGCTCGATGCGGTGAAAGCGCGGCTGCACCGTCACCGGAACCTTTGCGAGGATTTTGTCGTTGTATCGGCTGTTGAATACGAACTGTTCTCCATCGAGGCGGATATACGTGTAAAGGAGGGTTGCGATATTGAAATGATCGCGGCCCGTATTTATCAGCTCATAAGAGAACTGTTCTCCCCGGCGGTAAATTTCCTTACGTTGGAGCAAATGCGACAGAAAGGGCTTGCGACGGAGGAGATATTTGAAGGACCGTTGCTGCGTCATGGGTTTATCGATACAGGGCAGCTGCAGACAGAGGCATATTGCAATGAAGTACAGCTGTCGGATGTGATCCACCGGATCACGGAACTGGAGGGAGTCATTGCCATTGAAAGGCTGTCTATCCCAAGGGATGCAGGTTCTCCTTTCCCGGAATTGACGGACTGGCTTGCCGGCATCAGCAGCAGTCAACGCACGCCAAGATTGGACACGGCCAATTCCGTGATCCGCTTTCACCGCATCGGCGACCGTCACCGGGGTATGACGGAGAGAGAACCCGATGCCGTCCGTGTGCGGGCATTGCTGAGCTTTCTGCTGGCAGGCTCCCGAAAGGTGAGGCTGAAAGATAATGAGCCGGACTGGCAGCTGCCTGTAGGGGAGCCCATGGAAACGGAAGATTACCAACCTTTTCAGCTAAGCCTTCCTGCCTGCTACGGCATGGAAGAAAAAATACTTCCGGAAGGCGGAGACCTTGCAGACCGGATACAGCATCTGCCGGAAGATAAACGACAGGTGCTCCAGCTCCGTGGTTATCTCATGCTCTTCGAACAGGTGATGGCCAACTTCCTTTCTCAGCTGGCCCATGTCCGCGATCTGTTCTCGCCGGAGGATGTCCCGTCACCCACCTATTATACACAAATACCAAAGGGCATCAATGACCTGGAAGCCCTGTTTATGGATCAGAACGTCTATAGATCGCAGGCGCAGGGGTTGATGGAGAGTACTTCCGTCCGTCTTCAGCGCAACATGAAAATAATGGATCACCTTCTGAGCAGGCTGGGCGAAGAGCTGGATATTCCTTCTCCGCTGGCATTCGCGGCAGAGCGGGGAACGGAGATGCTCATCCGTTGGAAGCATGCCTTCCTCCGGGAAGCAGACCGCCTGAGCTACGACAGAGGTAAAGGATTTAATTATGGCGCCTCCGGAGAGGCCTGGGATACGGACAACGTGGCCGGTTTCAAAAAGAGGGTGTGCAGGTTGCTGGGCATGCCCGATTACCGCCGTACAACCATTGCGCCGGATGCCATCCGCATCGAAGAGGTCAGGCATGCCAATGACATCAAAAGATACATAGTGCGGCTCACCGATCCTGCTGATCCCGAACAGCTGCTGCTGGAAAGCATCGAATATGAATCAAGGAACGAGGCGGAGCTGATCCTTAACTATTTCCTGGAATACGGTATGGATGATCATCTGTATGTTACGGAGACATCGCATGACAGCACCACTTACAGCCTGAAAAAGACGACGGAGGAACGTGACAGCGAGATCATTGCTTACGGCCATTCCCACCATCAGCACGGACATGGTCCCCATCACCACCGGGCGATGGAAGTGCTGAAAGCGTTTTCAGAACGGGAGAATTTTCATGTCATCGAGCACCTGTTGCTGAGACCACGCATCAATACCAGGGATGCATCGAAGGAAGAAAAACATTCGCCTGTCAGTAAAGAGACGGTTGCCCTGCTGCCTACGGTGGCTTTCACCACCGGCAGCCATGAAGAGAACCCGGTCCTGCCGGAAGCCGCCCCTTATCAATTCAGGATAATGCGGACCAAAGGGGTGGAGAAAAATGAAGGCTGGAGGCTGAGTCTGGCAAACGCACGGGGAGAAGAGATCCTTTTTGCACCGGACCATTTTCTTATTTATTCACATCTGACCAGACGCCTGGCCCATTGGCGGCAACTGGCGGCGGACCGGGCGAACTTCAGGATCGAACCTATTCCCGACGGATATTACAGGCTGGTGCTCCTTTCCGAAGGACAGCATGTGGCAGAAGGAAAAAAGAAATACAATGAACAGGAGAAAGCGACGGCGGAAATAGACGCATTGGTAAGGTTCTTCTCGTTTGACCGGCACGATCCGGAGGTGGATTCTCCCGGCCAGGCGGAAAAGCTGGCAGGCATGGACCCTTATTCTTTTCATATCAGCATCCTGCTGCCTTCCTGGCCGGCCCGGTTCAGAGACGCGGGGTTCAGGCATCTGCTGGAAAAGTCCCTTTTTTTGGAAATACCTGCACATATCTGCCCGCATGTCTATTGGCTTAGCCATCAGGAGATGCAGCAATTCGAAGCGGTATACAAGCTATGGATAGAAGAGCAATGCCGGGCCGCTATCCCCAATACGGAAAAGCTCAACCACCTGATACATGTATTGACCCGGCTGACAAAAAATAATACACATTCCGATGAGCAGGCACATCATTGACAGACAGATATTCGAGCTGAGCTTTGACGATCAGCTCTCTGCCGGAAGGCTGCAAAGGGAATGGCTTACCTGGTCTGTACCACCCCTGGACGTCCTCACCAGCCATCTGCTGGATGAGGCCTCGCAGGAAAAGGACTTTCATCATATCCATCGTATGGAGATCAACCTGGGTATCCTGCCGGAAAATAGCCTGGGGTCGGAAGAGATGCTGTCCCGGTTTAGAGATGTCTTTCTGAGCACCCTGAAAAAATTGCTGGCTCAATCCGCGCGCCTTACGCCGGCAGCATATGATTGGGAGATATGCACCTTCTTTTTAAGAACGGGCGACCTTCCCTGGTGGGCGGACAAACAATTGCTGACAGATATGGATAGTTTATTAAGGAAGGCCATTGCCGCCAACCCTGCTCATGCCGCTGCTTTTTTTCAACAGGAAGGACGACGGCATACCGTATGGCAGCGTATACAGCAGCAATGCAGTGTGGCCACCTGCCGGCTGATAGAAAAGCTCTGCCCGGCCCTTCTGATGAGATCCCCGGTTCTGCCTGCGCTCATCATTCCCCGTAAATCCTTATACGGTAGCGTCTACCGGCAGCGGCTGCTGCGCCTTTTGCTTACAACGAATGATCCTGTCGTTGTTGCCTGGATGGAAAGATTGGCAGGCGTCCCGATGCCGCAGCAGGACAGGGTTCTTTTTCTGAAGAGATCCACTGTATTTCAGCTAGCCTTTCTGCGGAGGGTGGTCCGGCTTGTATCGCCGCGATCTGCGGACATACTGTATAAAGAGGCATCATCTTCCGAAGGGAGATCCTTTGTTGAGGAGGCGCGGTCTTCCGGGGAGGAAATCTTTTCCAAAGAGGAGGCGTCTTCCAGCGAAGAATCCTCTTTCAGGGAAGAATTATCTTCCAATGTGGTATCTTCTTCCGGGGAGGGATCTTTTTCAGAGGAGGTGTCTTTTTTCGGAGAGGAACCCTCTTCCAAAGAGGGGTCATCCGCTAAGGACGTATCTTTTTGCGGGAAGGAATCGATTTCCAAAGAGGAGGTGCCTTCCACGGGCGTATTCTCTTCCGGAGAGGGATTATCTTCCAAGGGAGTATCTTCTTCCAAGAAGGTATCTTCTTCCGGAGAGGTAACATCATCCAAAGAGGAGCTGTCATCCAGGGAGGTATCTTCTTCCGGGAAGGAAGTATCTTCCAGGGCGGCGTCCATTTCCAGGGAGGGAATATCTTCTGAGCAGGTATCCCCCAGGGAGGGCCTCTCTTCCAAAGACATCTCCATTGCCCGGGATGCATCCTTTTATGCAAAGAGCTCCGTCTTCACCGGCGAGCCGGATGGCCTCCCATCTTCTCTCCCTTCTGCCGGGATAAAAAAATTGGCCCGGCTGATCGCGCGAAAGCTGAAATGTGCTGTACCGGGCCCTCTGTATGAAGCCCTGCTTTATTGGCCGGAAAAAGAGCTCCGGACACTGCTCCGGACAGCGCAAAAAATAAAGGAGGCGCATAAGGTTTTGAAGGAATGGACAGACCGGCTGCTAACCCATCCCCGCCTGCTGGCAAGGCTTCTTTTATATCTTTCTTCTGATGGCTTGCCGAAGATGGCCCCTGCGCTGGAAGATATCAGCAGCCGGCAGGATGACTGTACAGCAAAAGAAAGACACTTGCTGCTGCGTTGTCTTAAACGGCTGCCGGAAGAGCGCATCCACCTGCTTCACCACCTGGCGAACCTCCCGCAAGAAAAGATGCAGCAGATGTTATCATCCGGAACGCGGGCTGCGACAAATGAAGAAGAGAACGGGACAGGGGCTGCGTATCGGATGTTGATCGGGAACGCAGGACTTTGCCTCTTCGCCCCTTATTTGCCGATGTTCTTTCGTAATCTGGGATATATGGAACAAGATCAGTTTAAGAGCATACGAGACGCTTCGAGAGCGGTCTATCTGCTGCAGTTCATTGCCACGGGCCGGCAACGGGCCCCGGAACACCAGCTGCTGCTGAACAAGCTGCTCTGCGGTCTTCCCCCCGCGACGGCCATACCGCGAACTATACGGCTGTCCCGTAAAGAGCTGGAAGAAGCCACCCGCCTGGTGCTTGCCGTCATAGCCAACTGGAATGCCCTGAAACAGACGACAGCGGATGGATTGAGAGGCACCTTCCTGTGCAGGAACGGTATCCTGCGGGACAACGGCACCCATCATACGCTGCAGGTTGAGCGTAAGGAGTACGATATTTTGTTGAATGGGATTCCCTGGGGCTATTCCCTTATCAAATTGCCCTGGATGAAACAACATATGACAGTAGAATGGTAGATACTTCAAATATATTGGAAGAACAGACCGGTGTCCTGGAGCAGGAGCTATCCTGGTTTGAAGAAGTGCTGGATACCCGGCTGAAATTATATTTCGGGGAGGAATGTCCTTATGCTTCCATCGACGATATCGAGCCCCCGGACTATGACGGAGAAGAGGCTTATTATGCCCGCTTTATCCGGCGATACCATAGTACGCCGGGCGAACGGCTGCTGATGATGCTGGCCCTGGCGCCCGCTGTCAGGCCGCAATTATTGGATCCGTTGTATATAAAGAATGCCACCTATGATAAAGGGTTCAGCGAATTCGGCGGGCTGAAAGGCATTACCCACGGCGGGTTCCTTCCCACGGGCGAGACGGCCCTGTTCCTCCTGGCGGGTGACCATCTTTTGAAAAGAACGCAGGTTGCCGCCTTATTCGATCCCGGTCATTACCTGCAGTCACAGCAGGTGATCCATTTGCAGGAACCCGGTCCCAATGAACCCTGGCTCAGCGGCGCCCTGGTGCCGGCGTCCGACTATGCCAGCTGTTTTACGGCGGGCAGCGCACGCCGCCCTTTGTTCAGCAAGGACTTCCCCGCCCGGCTGATCACCACCCAGATGGAATGGGACGACCTGGTCCTGCCGGAAGAAACATTGGATCAGATCGGGGAGATCAGCGTATGGATCGAACACCATCCCAAGCTGATGAATGACTGGGGCTTTATCAAAAAATTAAAGCCGGGTTACAAATGTCTTTTTTATGGTCCTCCCGGCACGGGTAAGACCCTCGTGGCCTGTCTTATCGGCAAGCGCTGCGGGATGGATGTCTATCGCATCGACCTGAGCATGATCGTGTCAAAATACATCGGCGAGACGGAGAAAAACCTGGAAAAGGTGTTCCGGCAGGCAGAGAACAGGCATTGGATACTCTTCTTCGACGAAGCCGATGCGTTATTTGGCAAACGAAGCGGCGTCAATGACTCGCATGATCGTTATGCCAACCAGGAGACCGCCTATCTTCTTCAGCGGATCGAGGATTTCAACGGCATCGTCGTGCTGGCCACCAACCTCCGCAACAATATCGATGAAGCTTTTGCCCGACGGTTTCAATCGTTGATCTATTTCCCACGGCCGCAGGCCCGTGAGCGCCGGCGGCTATGGCAGCAATCGTTCTCCGTGAGTACTGTACTGGAGGAAGGCATCGACCTGGACCAGCTGGCGAGGAATTACGATCTGACGGGCGGCATGATCATGAACGTGACCCGGTATTGTTCGCTGATGGCGCTGCAGCGTAAGGAAAATGTCATCAGGATGAGGGATGCGGAGCGAGGCATTCAGAAAGAGCTTGTCAAGGAAGGGAGGGTCGTATAATACAAACAAACCATGGAAGGTGTAAAACAAATACCCAAGGCCCGTCAACCACGGGCAGCTGCGCACGCAGGCGGACAGAATGCCCTGGCTGCACCTGCGGCCGGGAAGCGTAAGTCACCGGCGGAGGCCATGCAGGCGGATACGGCTTTCCAGGGAGAAAAAGCAAAGGTAGGAGAGGGAGCGGACCATCAGAAAATGCATGAACCCGCGGCTAAAAAAGCCGCGGAAGGCCAGGCTGCCGCCAGCGCACCCGCCAATGAACGGGAGGGAAAAGCAAAAGACCGGCAGGCGGCCGGAATGGACCGGCAGCAGCCCGGCGTATTTAACGAAGCTGCTTTCAAGGCTGCGCTGCAGGCGAAGATCCAGCAGCTGCACCTGAACACCCTGAAGGAAGCTGAAGATTTTAAAAAGAATAAAGGGGCCGAGAGCCTGAAAGGCAATCTTTCAGCGCAGGTAAACAATGAGAAAGAGGCCGCCGCGGGTCCGGTGGCGGACAAAGTAAAAGAGGCGCCTGACCCCTCCAAAGAGCAATCCACACCGCCCGGACCACAGCCTGCAGCGGCTCCGCAGGTGCAGCAGCCCGTTGTCAGCGGACAGCCATCGGCGCCTAAGCCGGCGCCGGATGCCGACATATCCCTGAAAAAGGAGAGCCAGGAGCTGGACACCCAGATGAAGGATGCGAAGATCACGGACGGGCAATTGACGAAAGGAAATGAGGCGAAGTTCAGCAAGGCGGTGGACAGCAAAAAGAATGCGCAGAAGAATGCGGCAGAGGCGCCTCCTCAGTTCAGGAAGTCCGAAGCGTCCATCATAACCCAGGCCCAGGCTGCGGCAACAGGACTAGGCAAGACCCATCTGAACCAGATGGCCGTGGGCCGGAATAAACATATGAGCGCAGTGCTGGCAAAGCAGATGGCGGCCAAGGCAAAGGACGAAGAGAACAGGAAGAAGGTGGCTGATGCCATCAACCAGAAGTTCGACATCACCAAAAAAGAGGTGGAACTGATGCTGTCCCAGCTGGACAAGAACACGAACCAGGCTTTCGACGACGGCATTGCCGAAGCCACCCGGCAATTTGAGGATTATGTGGACAAGCATGTGACGGACTTCAAGATCAAACGCTACCTGGTGGAAGTAGGGGGCAGTATAAAATGGGCCGCCGATCTTCTCATGGGTCCTCCGGAAGAGATCAACAATATCTATAAAGAAGGTAAGAACCGCTATGTGGTCTACATGGACGGTGTGATCGGTAAAGTCGCCAGACAGGTGGCCGCGGGTCTCAATGCGGCTAAAAGCCGTATCAGCGCGGGCAAGCAGGAAATACAAACCTATGTCAACGGCCTGCCGCAGGAGCTGCAGAAGGCGGGACAGCAGGCAGCCAGGGATATTTCTTCGAAGTTCGGCGAGCTGGAGCAGAGTGTGGACAACAAGCAGCAGGAGCTGATCGATTCGCTGGCGGACAAATACAAGGCCGGTCTGGAGAACATCGACAAGAAGATCGAGGAAATGAAGGAAGCCAACAAAGGGTTTATCGATCAGGCAAAGGGTTTTATCTCGGATGTGATCAATATGATCATCGAACTGAAGAACATGCTGTTGAACGTATTGGCCAGGGCATCGGCGGCCATTGACCTGATCATTGAAGATCCTATCGCCTTTTTAGGGCACCTGGTCGATGGGGTAAAGATGGGCATCAAACGCTTTGTCTCCAATATAGGCGCCCACCTGAAGGCCGGGTTGATGGGCTGGCTGTTCGGCACACTGGCGGCTGCGGGCATTGAAGTACCCAAGAGCTTCGATCTCAAGGGCATCTTGTCCCTGATCCTGCAGGTGTTGGGGCTTACGTATGCCAATATCCGAAGCAGGGCCGTGAACATCGTAGGCGAAAAAGTAGTGGCAGGACTGGAGCAGGCGGCTGAAATATTCCTCATCATTAAAAATGAAGGCATCGGCGGGCTTTGGAAATTTATAAAGGATAAGGTAGCCGACCTGAAAGAGACGGTGATGAGCTCCATCAAGGAATTTATCATACAGAAGATCGTGGTAGCCGGCGTCACCTGGCTGATCAGCCTGCTCAATCCGGCATCGGCTTTTGTAAAGGCCTGTAAGATGATCTATGACGTGATCATGTTCTTTGTACAGCGGGGCAAGCAGATCATGGACCTGGTGAATGCTGTCATCAATTCCGTTATGGCTATTGCCAAAGGGGCCATCAATGTGGCGGCCGATGCGGTGGAAGGCGCCCTTGCCAAGGCCTTGCCTGTGGCCATCAGCTTCCTGGCCAGCCTGCTGGGGCTGGACGGTATCAGCGAAAAGATAAAGACCATCATTGCGAAGATCCAGGCGCCTGTCAATGCAGCCATCGATTGGGTGATCCATAAGGCGGTGGCCCTGGTGAAAGGAGTGGCCGGTCTGCTGAAGGGGACGGGCAAGAAGAAAGATGAGCCGGGCAAGAAGGGTGATGAACACAGCCCGGAAAAAAAGGTGAAGATTGCCAAAGGATTGTCTATGCTGCATGAAGAGCAGCAGCGCTACAAGAAGGACGGCAAGATCAGCAAGAAGGATGCCGACAGGATAGTCATGACGGTCAAGACCAACCATCCGGTGTTCAGCGGTTTCTGGGCAAGGGAAAAGGGGAAGAAAATATTGTTTGTGTATGCGGCCAGTCCCGAAACAGTGGATAATGAGATGGACAATACAGCTGGCGAGAATGCCCTGTTGCCAGAACCGCTGAAGGTACATAGCCATATAAAATATAAGAAAGGCGCTCAGCAAGAAAGGGAAGGAAATAAATACGTGATCCATTCTATTAACACCGATACGCTTCTTGTGTACCTGATGGCTGACGACGGCTATGTGAAAAAGCCGATGCCTGTGGACCAGTTCGTACAGCAGGGGAAGAATGGCGATTACAAATTGGTGACGCCGGGAGAGATGGAACAGGACCTGGTACCGATGGATGTATGCATCATTGTTTTCAAATACAATGACCTGCCTCCGACTGAATACAACAAACAGCTGAAGCTTCAGGAACGAGGTATCAACGCGACTACTGTCGACAACTGGTTTAGCCGTAAGGACCAGTATGAAGGCCGGAATAAGGATTCCGCCGCAGCACAGAAAAGAGCCCGTGATGACGAATGGCAGCAATGGAAAAAGATTGTGTTAGCCAGGCTCAGGCAGGAATACCGTGCCATGTCCGGGAATAAGATGCCGGACAAGCCGACTGACGATAAGATGGAGGCCGATGCATCCAAACTGGCGGACGATTATCTTTCCGGTAAAGCAGCCTTGCATGCCGCCGACCAGATTGCAGGTGGACATTTTAAAGGACTCACCGGGTTAGGACTATCCAGGGTAAACAGCTCCATCGGCAGCCAATGGGCTAAGGTCGGTCCTGCGGGAATGAGGAGGGATGCACAATTGCTGAAGCATGTCACAGATTATAAAAAGACCAGGAAATTCGACAACCTGCCCAAGTCTGTGAAAGACCAATCGAAAATGAAAGTAAATCTGAACGCTGAATAAAAATTCTTATATGGAAAAAAACATATCCCGCGGTGTCACCACGACAAAGCCTGCCGCTGAAAAACAGGGACAGCACGGCAAGTCCATGGAGCCGCCCGCTCACCATCACGTCCACCAGCGCAGGACAGTGGCATCGGACGAAGAAAAGAAAGAAAGGGAGGCCAGGGTCCGGGCGCTGCACAAGCACGCCCCACCGCACCCTCATAAGGACGTCCATCATGATAAGCATATGTGACATACAATCTTCTAAAATAATTTTATGCCGGAGAGCAAAAAATGGGTTTGCGAAGCATTCCCCCATGAGCATATTTTCGACAGGCCGACGGATGACGGCTTCTGTCCCATGGACCCTCCCTACCATGGAAGGCTGAGACCGGAAAATCTGCCGGTCCAGCCGCCGGGAGGCGCCATCAGCATCGAATCACCCAAGGATCAAAGCGTCTTTTCGGAAGGGGAGACCATTCGTCTCCAGGCCTCTGCTGCGGGCGACATGGGTAATATCACCCGGGTGGATTTTTTGATCAATGGCCGGAAAGCAGGGGAGGGCTCATCCCATCCCTACCAGTGCTCCTATACTGCCTCCCGGGAAGGCGCCTATGATGTCACGGCCGTCGCCTGGTTCCGCAACGGGAGCAATATGAGCTCGGGCACGCTGCGCTTCAACGTGAAGAAGGGATCGGTGAGGGAGCTGGGGCTCTGTGTGCTGCTGATGGATGCCAGCTCGTCCATGACGGAGCCGGCTGCTGAAGGTGAGTCTGTCACCCGTCTGCAGCAGGTGGCGGAAAGCGCCGCCACCGGTATATTCGAGCTCCAGCGTCTGCGCAACAACCAGGATGCCTGGATCACTGCTTTTAAATTCGACGACAGGGTGGAAAAAATGTTCGAAGACTCCGTCGACAGTCTCATCCGGCGGTTTGACAAGGACGTGAGCAAGTTCACCACCTTTATCTATGAGGAACTGTACAAGATGCAGCAGGGCACGCAGGGTACAGATATCAATGCCGCCCTGAAAAAAGCCTATGCTTATGTCGAAGGCTTCCTGAAGAAGAAGCTTGACTTTCCTGTTAAAAATTATACACCGATGTACCAGTCGGTGCTGCTGGGAAATTCTGCCCGGTCGGTATCCATTCCTAATATCCGGGTGCTTTTGTATACGGATGGAATGCAATATGACAGCAGCGGCAACAGGCGTCTGAAACCAAATCCCTTCAGCGCATCGCCGCTGGCGGGTCTCAACCATGACATCGTTATCGGTGCTTTTCTGGGCAGATCATCCGAAGAAGGCTGTAACGAACTAAAAGAGCTGCTGGGCAATTGCCCCATCCATGACGAGGTGCAACAATTCTTTTTGTTGGACACGGCAAAAAAACTGGGGCTGATGAAACATCTTTTCCGTATGGCATCCGGAGCTTCCGGCTTTTGTCCTTTATGTCTGGGCAAGCAGCTCAGCTGGTGATCCCGGCGGGTGCATCTAAAAATTGTACGATCATGAAATATTATATCTTTTGTAGTTACCTGGCCGTGACGGTCTTCGTCCTGCAGGCTTGCGGCACCGATCATAAGATCGGCGGAGCATCGATGGCCCCGCCTTCCTATCCCGCCTGTCTTACCGATGTGTCGCCGGATTTCAGAAGCGAAGTTGCCGGCATCGATATCTCACATTGGAACGGGGACATCCTATGGAAAGAAGTGAATAGGGAAAGCATCTACTTTGTCTATATGAAGGCTACGGAGGGCACCGACTATGTGGACCCCTCGTTTGCCGCCAATTGGACCGGCGCCCGGAACACCAGCCTTCGCAGGGGAGCCTATCATTATTTTCTGCCCGGCTTGTCCGATGCCCGGCAAATACTCCAGGCGCAAAATTTTATCAATACGATCAAACCCTTACAGAAAGGCGACCTGCGCCCCATGCTGGATGTTGAGGACGACCCGCAGACAACGGTGGAACAGTTCCAGCGCCGGCTGTCCATCGTCATCAACGAGATCGAGGTACGTCTTAAGGTCCGCCCGATCATCTATACCACCAGTGAGCTGTATAAGAAATACCTCAGCACATCGGAAAAGTTCCGCGCATACGATATGTGGATCGCACAGTATGCCCGGGTCCGCCCGGAGCTGTGTGACGGGAAGACGGTATACATATGGCAATTCACCGACAAGGCCAAAATACGGGGCGTGTCAAAGCCTGTGGATATGGACATACTGTATACCAGGGTCGCCGATCTTGACAAACTGATCATCAAAGAATAAAACAGCATATATGAAGACTATCCGGTTTTACGTGCTTTGCCTGTTGCTGTGCACAGAGCTGCACGCACAGTCTGATACCACACGACCGGACGCTGTCCGGGCAGATACGGTGAAAAGGGCTACTGTGCATATAAAAAAGGGGCGTACAAAAATACCCGCAGTGCGTCATGATATGATCTATATCCACGATACGACCTATGTCAATGCACCTGCAGGTAAGACCATTCCCCTCATTGCAACGCTGGACGCTGCCGATGTATGGGAGATCCGCCGATTGAATGACGAGATACGTTTCCTGCGGACGGCCAATACCATCTTCAACGGCATCCTGCTGGGTCTCCTGCTCCTTAGCATCGCGGGTCTTTTGTTACAGGTGAGGATCTTCAGGAGGATAAGCGCCCTGAAAATACGGGCGAATGAACCGCCGCTGGTGTCGCCCTCTCCCCTTATAAGTCCTGCAAAGGCCGGATTTATTTGTGATATGATGATGACGGCGGGGCCACGAAAAAAATTCATGGACGAAGCGGGAGCTGATAAAGACCTGGGGGAGGATGTATGCGGCTGGGTGGGTCATACGGACAGGATAGGGGTCTGGCTGCTGGACGGGACATCTGACCAGCATTGTTTAAAAATGAGCGCCACGGGCAAGGAGTACTTCTCCAGCCGGCTGCTGGCCCAAAACATGGCAGAGGGTCTTCGGGGCGCGATGGCTGCTCGCGCGGCCGGGGAGCTTTCCCTGGTACAGGTGGTGGAAAAAGTGATAGCGTCGGTAAAAGCGGAGTGGCTGCAAAACATCCATGCGCTGCCGGCGGATGACCTGGCGCTGCTGAAGGACAACCTTTCCAGGAAGAATTACCCGATATGTTCCACGACGCTGCTGGTGGCGGACCTGACATTGGAAGGCGTATTGACGGCCTGCCGGGCCGGTGATTCCAAAATGCTTTTCTTCCGGCAGGCCGGTGATCAGATAAATGCAGGGGAAGAAAATAATACATCCCGGCTGATGCCCGTTGCCAGTAGTCTTACGTCTAAATCTCCGGGGACTGATGACCGCCTTTTTTTCAGGATCGTCACCAGCGAGCAGGGCCAGCCGGATATCGTCTGTAACAAACCCGCGTTCGAGGTGGTCAACGATTCAGCGATCAATACGCTCATTGCCTTTTCGGACGGTGTGAATGGGGACACGGGACGGGAACTGGAAGAAAGCTATGCGCAGGGCCCGGCACTGGCGCGGCGGAAGATCATGACCGATGTACAGGGCACGGCGGATGACAAATCGATTTGTTTTGTCAGCATTTACAACCATTGATAAATGAAGGAATATGAAAGTCGTCATAAATGAACGCATACATGAATACCAGCCGGACTTTGACAATGGCTGGGAGTTCTCCGCGGGGGACTATTTCAAATTCCCTGTTTCTATTGGACGGCATGCCTGCTTTATCAAACGTTTTGCCCGAAGTACGAAGAATGTCACCGGCTGGGCATTGCTGGAGACTTTGAAAACAAAAGGTGGTCCGGACAAAGGACTACCCAGGGTATATGATCTGGCCGGGGCGACGGAGGGTGGGAAGGAGGTCTGGTATGTCTTCTTTGAATGTATGAAGGGAGACACGCTGGACAGGTTTATTGCTCAGGGTGGTGTTCCCGATCCCGTCCGCATGACGAACGATCTGTTCATGGCCCTGGATGTCATCCATGAACATGGACATTGGTTCGCCGACTTTTGCGAAAAGAATATATTCCGTACAGAAGAAGGCCGGCACTATCTCATCGACCTGGACAGCGCTCCCCCTTCTTCCATGCTTCCCAATAAGGAAATTTATGCCAGCAAGGAATACTGGGCATTTGCATTCACCTACCTTATGGAACAGGTAGGGCTTTCGGGTTTCCGACCGGAAGACATCTCCGGTGTGTTGCTGAATTATCTCCAGGCTGTACTGCTGATATTACGGGTTAAGACAGGCTTAACCGACGGGATAGGGGACTACAGGTCTACCACCTGGGCGGAAGACCTGCCCCGTCTGCTGGGTGAGCGCTTGCCTCAGTACAGGACTTTGTTCCGCCGGATATTGGAAGCAGGTAATGGATCGCCGGACGCGACAGATATCGGGGCGATCAAAGAGATTTTTATGTCCTTCGTCATGAATAAACAGCAAGCATCGATGAAAACTCATCCAACAGTTGATCGCCGGACGAAAGAGATGCCGGTGATCCGTTCATTCACCCGTGATAAGCGTGTCCTGCCCCAGGGCGGCGCTGTAACATTGGACTGGGAGGTGGATAAAGCAGATGCAGTCATGGTCTGTCGTAATGAAATGCCGTATATCGAGGCGGAGAAAGGCGCCCGGAGCATCACGCTTACCGAGCGTTTTGACGGCAAAACCAGGAAGATCCTATATTCCATCGAGGCAGTGAACAGCAACGGCCGCGTCAGCAGCGTCAAACTGCCGGTGCGTGTAGGATCGGAAAGATCAAAGCCGGTGATGCTGGCTGTTTCTGCTGCTACGGTGGTCATACTGCTACTGCTGGTTTTTTTAATATCCCGCCGTCCATCATCCGGCGAAAAAAAGATCATTCCGAAAGTCGCTGTGCCGGCGCTTAAAACCGAAACGATCCGCATCGTTAAAAAGGATACTGTCCGGCTCGTTCTTCCGCCTCCGGTGGTAAAGATGGATTCCCCGGTGCGTGTTGTTCGACCACCACAAAAGAAGGTGAATGCATTGCCGTCGTACCCTGCGCAACGCGATACCCATACGATCTTCAACGTTCCTCCTCCACCGCAGGAAGATCCGCGGAAACTGGAAAGAATGGTGCAGGACTCTACTGCGGTGGTAAAGGAAAACTATAGCAAAGGTATCCTGCATCTCAGCAAAAGGTCCCGGCTGGTGTTCTTCAATCGATCCGGTCATAGGCTCAGCGATGTCGTACTGGAGATCATCAGGGATGCAAAGGCTTCTCCTGAAAGAATGATCCTTCATGGTATCCTGCCGAAGGCGCATCCTGTCTTAATAGACGACATGCCTCGCAACCAGGTCATGTCCGGCCGGGTGCTCTCCATACGGCTTTTTCAGGAAAAAGAATGATCATGGTCCGGGCATTGATCTATATCGTCTTTTTTTTCTCCGTCACAGCCGTCCTGCTTTGCCGGAGAAGCCCGGGCCGAACGTCCTCTTCCTTGCCTGTGGTATCTGTTGGGGGAAGCAATGTTGCCTCTGCCGGAGAAAACAATCCTGATGAATTACTCTTTTCCGGGGAGCAGGACACTACGGGATATTGGGTATACCTGGGGCAGTATAATTTTTATGCCACAGGCATACCATTGAAAGGCGACCGGATGACGACCCGTACGGAATTGCTTACCTGGGATCAGCCTCCTTCGCGGGAGGGACAAGCATGGAAAATGGGAAGGCTCACCGGGCAATTGCCTTCCCCGGTGACGGTGGAGGTCATGCAGGTGCGAAGATTGGGGCGGATGGATTATTGGGTACAGGTGAGATGTTTGATCCTTCTTAATAATTAAAATATACCGTTATGCTTTTTACAAACACAAATATTATCTATCTGATCATATGGTTTATACTACCTGTGGTGCCGGCATTTATCTTATTCCGATTCCTACCCTCTACAGCTATCGCCAAAGGGCCCTTTCATGGATTGCGGGTGGATCTGGGCGGGGCTTTCGGAGGTTATTTTTTACTGTTTATCACCCTGATCCCCCTGATGTTCAGGCTGATCAGGGCGAAGGAAAACATTGGTGAGATCTGGACAGTAAAAGGGATGGTCGTTGATATGACCAATAACAAGATAAGGCAGTCGTCCAATCCGGAGCTGACCCTGATCCCTTCCACTGAGGTAAGGAACGGCGAGTTCAGCGTGGACCTTGTGGCCAAACGAATGGATAATGGGCTGGTTCAATTTCCGGCGATAACGATCAAGGCGGATAAATACGTTTCGGCCAACCTGGAATCGTTGGATTATCTGCTGGATCAAAAAGAGCCGGTGAAAAAAGATTGCTGGCAAATGGATTGTCTTCACCGGATCGCCACTTTAAAGAACGGGGTCAGGCTGATACCGGACATTGACGCATCACCCGATCTGGTCACCTTAAATTCTCAATTATATGTTCAGCCTGGTAAATAAAATGGTCCTGATGACGATGCTGGTCATTTTCGCCGGCATCCTGCAGGGAAAAGCCCAGCAGGTTTTAAAAGGTCGTTTGTTCTACGGGAATAATCCTGCAAAAGGGGCGAAAGTGATCATTGCCCCCCGAAGCCCTTTGTCCGAAACCGTCACAGGTGATCGCTATTTCTACGGGAATGATCAAATGCAGTTAAGAAATATGAATGCCCAGGTCACGGTGACTAATGGCGACGGGTGGTATTATTTCAGCAATATCGGCGCCGGCAGCTATATTATTAAAGTATGCCAGCCCAACGGCACGGTATACAGGTTTACCGTTGCGGAGGCACAATACTCGTTTAAATTTGTCCCCAGCCTTCAGGCGACCCGGAATTAATTTTTTTTGACGGCATAGGGGTGAATGTCTGGTCAGTTGTTACCTATCTGTACAAGTTAAAAACAACAGATATGGATTTTTTTAAGATCATCACATTCACCCTGATCGCATGGGTCATCCATACGGATGCTCATGCCCAGACCCGGACCGGGGATCAGACCCGGATGGAGGGACAGCCCCTGAAACACAGCCCTGTCCACATAGGACTGATATATCCGATCAGCACCAACGGTGTGCAGGCACCGGCGTATAGCAACAGCTTTTCCCTACATGCCTTCGGGGGTGTCTCCGGTGTGGAAACAGGCGTTGCGCTGGCCGGTTTTTCCCTCGTCATCATGGACAGCTCTTCGGGATTGCAGGCTTCCGGATTTGCCAATTACTTCCATCACAATGCCGGGGGAACGCAGCTGGCGGGGTTTATGAATATTATAAGGGACACCGCGGCGGGCGTACGGGCAGCCGGGTTTATGAATGCCACCGGCGTTTCCAAAGGCGTGAGCATGGCAGGTTTTATAAATATCTCCTGGGATGCGGGTACGCAGATCGGCGGGTTTATGAATGTCGCCGGTGATGCCCGCACACAGATCGGCGGATTTATGAACATCGCACGAAAAGTAAAAGGCGTTCAGATCGCCGGTTTTATCAACATCGCCGATAGCAGCGACTATCCCATTGGCATTGTAAACATTATCCGCAATGGCGAAAAATCCATGTCTCTCACTACGGACGAGACATTGACCAGCCTGGTCACTCTCCGCAGCGGCAGCCGTAAACTATATGGCATATTCGGCGTGGGTTACAACGGTAAGGATAAGAAAGACCTCTATGCCTGGGAAGCGGGCCTGGGCGCTCATTTCAACATCGTCCCCCATCTTCGGCTCAATACGGAGCTGGTATCCATCGGTCTCACGGATTTCAAATCCGGTGATTATTTCCGCGGCTCCTTCCGGCTCCTGCCGGCACTGCGGTTAGGCCATCGCGTTGAGTTTTTTGCCGGACCTACCTTCAATTATATCCGCAGCGAGAAGGGCAAGGGCGCAGGACTCGTTACTCACTATGTATGGAGCGAAAAAGAAGCCAGCGGCGTCCTGCACGGTCTTTACTTCGGCGCTACCGGCGGCATGAACATTTTCTTCTAAAATCTACCAATAATTATTCTATGCGTTTGCTAATTTGTTTACTAGTCCTGTCTCTGCGTCTCCAGGCGCAGGAAATACCCAAACACACGATCAGCGGTACCGTACGCGCAAAGGTCAGCGGGGAAAGTATTCTCCGGGCTACGGTTGCCGTGGATGGAAAAAATACGGGTGTCACTACCAATGACTATGGTTTTTTCTCCATCACGCTGCCTGACGGTAAGTACACACTCATCATCTCGGCCGTCGGCATGGAGACACGCACCATCGACGTCAACCTGTATAATAATCTGCCATTACAGGTCACGATGGAAGTGCAGGGAGCGCAGCTACAGGATGCCACTGTCGTAGCGCAGGCCAGGGGCAGAAGCATCAGGGGCACGCAAATGGGCGTGGAACATCTCTCTACAAAAGAGATCAAAAATGTACCGGTGTTGTTTGGGGAGCGGGATGTGCTGAAGACATTACAATTGCTGCCGGGCGTAAAACCCGTGTCGCAGGGCACCAGCGGCCTCAGTGTCCGGGGGGGATCCGCCGACCAGAACCTTATTCTGCTGGACGAGGCGCCCGTATATAATGCTGCGCACCTGCTTGGTTTTTTCTCCACCTTTAATTCGGATGCGATCAAGGATGTCACGCTTTACAAAGGCGGCATGCCTGCTCAATACGGGGGACGCCTGTCCTCGGTGGTGGATGTCCGGATGAATGACGGCAACAACCAGGACTTTCATGCGAGTGGCGGTCTGGGCGTGATATCTGCCAAGATCAATGTGGAAGGCCCTTTGCAAAAGGATAAATCTTCCTTTCTGCTCAGTGCCCGGCGTACCTATGCCGACATGTTCCTCAAGCTGTCGAATGATTCCTCTGTGAATAAGAACAGTCTTTATTTCTATGACCTCAATGCCAAGCTGAATTTTACACTGGGGAGCAAGGACAAGCTTTTTCTCTCCGGGTATTTTGGGAGGGACAACATGTCCAGCCAGGACATATTCGGGCTTAACTGGGGCAACGCCACCAGTACGCTGCGATGGAACCACACATTCGGTCCGCGCTTCTTTTCCAATACCTCTCTGATCTATAGTTATTACAATTATAAACTGCGATTCAATAACAATGGCACCAATTTCAACGTGCTGTCGGAATTGCGGGACTGGAATATCAAGGAAGAGCTGCAGTTTTATATCAACCCGCGCAACAATATTCGTGCAGGCTTCAATTCCATCTATCATACATTGAATCCAGGTGTGCTTACCGGCGGCGGTACCAAAAGCGGGGTCAACGACACCGCTTTTCAAAAAAGATATGGACTGGAGAGTGCGGTATTTGCGGGCAACAGCTGGAAGGCTTCGGAGAAATGGAATATCTCTTACGGAGGCCGTTTATCGATCTTCAATGCGCTGGATAGTACCGGAAAAATTGCCAGCACGGTGAAGACCTATGTCAACCCTGAGTTCAGGCTGGCTGTCAGCTATCAGCTGAACGAGGCGTCTTCCGTAAAGGCTTCTTATGTGGACAATACCCAGAATATGCACCTGATCTCCTCCACCAATGCAGGATTTCCCACCGATCAATGGGTGGTGAGCAATCACCTGATCAAGCCGGAGCGGTCCCACCAGGTATCGCTGGGATATTATAAAAATTTCCGGGAGAATGCATATGAGCTTACGGTTGAAACGTATTACAAGGCGCTGGAAAACCAGATAGATTACAAGGATGGGGCTAACCTGCTGGGCAACGGGACCATCGAGACGGAGTTGTTATTTGGCAAGGGCCGGGCTTATGGAGCGGAATGGCTGGTGCGGAAAAAGACAGGGAGGCTGACGGGCTGGATAGGATATACGCTGTCAAAATCGGAAAAACAGATACCCGGCATCAACGAAGGCAAGTGGTATAATGCCGTCCAGGACAGGACACACGATATTTCCATTGTTGGTATGTATAAGCTCAATCCCAAGTGGACGTTGTCGGCGAACTGGGTATATACTACGGGCAATGCGGTAAGCTTCCCCAGCGGGAAATATAAGGAGGATGGCCGGACTGTCTACTATTATTCCGAAAGGAATGGGTACAGGATGCCTGCCTATCACAGATTGGATCTGTCTGCCACCGTACAGCTGAAGGAGAGAAAACATTATACATCGGAACTGGCTTTTGGCGTCTATAATGCTTATAACCGGAACAACGCTTTTATCATCACCTTCCGGGACAACAAGACGGATCCCAACAAAACAGAGGCGGTCCAAACCACCTTATTCGGTGCGGTGCCCTTTATTTCCTACAATTTTAAATTCTAAAAAGTGAAAAGTAAGATAATTATAGTTGCGGTTTGTTTACTGGCTTCCTGTCAGAAAGTTATCGATCTGAAAGTAAATAATGCGACCAAACAGTATGTCATCGAAGGTAATGTCACCGATCAGCCGGGACCTTATACGGTGACTATATCTCAGACAAGCCCATTCAATGAGTCCTATACATTCCAGGGGGTAGGAGGGGCTTCTGTGATCATCCGGGACGATGCAGGCAACAGCGAGGTTTTGAACGAGGTAGGGGCGGGGATCTATCAGACGGCTGCCCTGGCGGGGGTGGAAGGGCGCACATACGAACTGCATATTTCCGTAGGAGGGAAGACCTTTACTTCCACGTCCACCATGCCTCACCGTGTCAATTTCGATAGCCTGTATGTCCGTGAGCTGGTGAATTTCACCAAGACCGTTAAGGCTGTCGTCCCTGTCTTCACCGATCCGAAAGGCCAGGGCAACTCATACCGGTTCAACCAGTATATCAATGACAGGCTGGACAAGTCGCTGTATTATGCGAATGACGATTTTACGGACGGGCACACGAATTCTTTCGCCCTGCTTCAGCCGGACCCTGACAGCACCCTGCATGCAAATGATAAGGTGGAGATCGATATGCAATGCATCGACAAGCCCATGTACAAATATTGGTTTAGCATGGACCAGTCTTCCAACGGGAATGGCAGCGCCATACCTTCCAACCCCGTGACTAATATCCAGGGCGGTGCATTGGGATATTTTAGTGCGCATACTTCACAGCGGCGATCGATGATCGTTAAATAAGAGGGTATTCCATCAGTCTACCGGTAGGTGGACAAACATCCGCTATACGGGCCGGCTATTCATGGCCGGCCCTTTTTCATTGTGCATACCGGGTCAAAGTATTAACTTTGGCCTCAGAAATTTTAACCCCCTTTTATGCGACCAGTCTATTTGTATCTTGTACTCTTTTCGACCTCTATGATCTCCTGCGTCAGCACCGGCAAGTTCAAGGCCATGCAGCAGGAAGCTCAAAAGTATGACTCCTTATATACATGGTCACAGCGTACATTGAAGACCTGCCAGGATGCGAACGTCGATCTCGCCAAGCAAAAGTCAAACCTGCAGAACCAGATGAACAGCATCAACCTGGAGTTGAGCGCCTCGAAGGAGAATAACGTGCTTTTGAGAAAGCAAATGGAGGCACTGTCGGCGCTTAGCAAGGCCCAGGCTGAAAGTGTAAAAAAGTCGATGGATAACATCGGTGCGAAGGATGAGTACATCCAGGACCTCCGGGCTGCCGTAGCGCACCGAGACTCGGTGAACCTGGCTGTGCTGATGAACCTGAAAGCCTACCTGGGCAGCCAGGGGCAGGATGTCGTTATCAGGCAGGAGAAGGGTGGGGTTCAGATCGATCTGTCGGACTCGTTGTTGTTCAGCGGTGATACCACCAGCTATACGGTGAGTGAAAAGGCCAGGCCGGTATTGGCCAGGCTGGCGAAAGTGCTGAACAATCTACCGGATATCGAGTTCATGGTCGAAGGGCATACGGACAGCATTCCCTATGCACAGGGCCCATTGTTTGATAACTGGGACCTCAGCGTCAAACGGGCTGCTTCCGTGGTGCGTATACTGCAGAGTCAATACAATGTATCTCCCGCACGTATGACGGCAGCAGGGCGGAGTGAATATATCACCGTTGCGCCCAATGACACGCCTGAAGGGCAGGCGGCGAACCGCAGGACACGGATCATCATTTTGCCGCAACTGGACCAGCTGATCAACCTGCTGGGACGTAGGCCTGGACAGACAGCACCGGCCATGCCGGTTGCGCCATCGGAACCGGCGTCCACCGCTGCACCAGCTTCCAGCGGTTCTTAATTCCCTGGTGCTCAATTACTTGATAGGAGAAAAAGCAATTGATCCGGTTTCCTGTGTACGTTTCCCTGCTGGCAGCCAGCAAGGACTGCTGTTTGGACAGACTTGAAAGAAATACCGTCATCAAGCTGACGCATATCAAGACCTTCTCGAGCGATCCCATATTGACCGATTATTATGCAGCGGTCGACCGGGATTTCGAAAAAAACGTCGCAGAAATAAACGAACAGCTTCCCAAAGAGAAGCAGGCGCGGGAATTTGCCATAAGAAAAGAATTGCGCAAGCTCGATGGCATTTTAAGGAAGCTGGATGCTGCCGATCAACGGCATAACGGATTAAGCCTTATCGTTGAAGATGCGGTAAGTTTTTCGGGATTTTTGTCTATTTTAACGGCGATGTTTCGCTGGATCCTGACCATTTTCCTCATTTCCTTATCGTTTATCCAGGCCGATGCCCAGAAAGAATCGGCCAATTGGTACTTTGGCCAGCAAGGTTTGGGGCTTAGTTTTGTCAACAACAACCTGCCCCAGGATATTACCGGGATTCCCTCCATCGGTCTTAGCCCCAGCACAGTCGTCAGCGATGCAGCCGGCAACCTGCAATTCATCTTTGCCGCCGGTCGCGTATATGACCGGAATTATGGTGTCATGCCGGGTTCTTCTCTTTTGCAGATGGGTATATCCTGGAACCAGGTAATGGCGGCACCGGCACCTTCTTCTAATTCCCGTTATTATCTTTTCTATATGTCTGGCGCCAATGCGGGGTTATACACTTTGAGGTATGCCATCGTCGACATGAGTTTGAACGGAGGATTGGGGGATGTGGTCAGCGCGGACAACATCATCGACGATCAACTGTCGCCCGCGTTTACCCTGGTCAATCGCAGCGGCAGCGATGAATTCTGGGTTGTCGGGCATAAGATGGGTACGATCAACTGGGCCTGCCGGCTCGTTACTGCCGCGGGCATCTCTTCCTCGCCTGTTACCAGTGTGGCAGGTACGAACCCCAATTTATACGAATATAATTTCCAGGATATGAAAACATCTCCGAACGGCAAGATGATCGCCGGTATCGGATATTATCTTGATACTTCGAGCTGGTTTTGGGAGGACTATGTCTTTCTGGAGGTGTTCAATTTCGATTCGCAGACAGGCGCCATTACCAATAAGATAAGGACGATACCCACCGGGTATATCTATCAAAACGTTAATTACTGCAGTTTCTCACCGGATAACCGGCTGGTCTATGCCAATTTCGGTATGATCGCATATGGCTTGCAGCCTTGCGGCTATGCTTCCAATACCCTGTTCCAGTACAATCTCTGCTACGATAATATCGATAGCTTTACGTTGTATGCACCTGTTGTTGGGAATACCCTGACATTTTGCGCTTATCCGTATTGGGGGAAGCTGCAGATAGGTATGGATAAGAAAATACATATGCCTTATGCCGGAACCTACACGCTGTCAGCCGTCGACTTTCCCAACCGCATCGGCACTTCCAGTAAAACGAATTTCCCGGAATACACTTTGCCGAAGGCCGCCGATGGCGGACTACCGGACTTCTATCATTACTATATCTACAAGGGAGCGGGGAACAATATCCTGTACAACGGCGGTTGTTACCCTCAGCCTACTCATTTTAAGATAACCAATGATGCCCTTCCCAATATACAATGGGACTTCGGCGATCCTGCCAGTGGGGGAGCCAATACAGCCGGCACTCCGACGGCTGACCATGTTTTCTCTGCTCCGGGATTGTATACGGTGACCGCCAAAGTATTGTCTCCCACCGGCAGCTTGCAGGAGACACTGACTGAACTGGTGGAAATAAAAGATCCGGCCAAACGGCTGCTGTCTGGCTATCCCAAAGACACCGTGTTATGCGGCGGCGGCTCCGCCTTAGTAAAGCTTAGCGTGGTCAATGGGATCTTTTCCTGGCATTTCAGGGATAGTGTTACCGGAAATTATTTCAAAGCAGGCATTGCGGACAGTATGTATGTCGGGGGGCTGGGAACGGGGACCTATTATGTACAGATGCGGCAGAATGACTGTGACGGCTGTCACCTGGAAGATTCCATACATGTCACGGTGTTGCCCAAGCCATCTTTTTCCCTGGGTTATGATACGTATGTGTGTACGGGAGACTCGCTGCTTCTAACTGTATATGCTTCCGGAGCCGACATTATTTGGAGTACAGGAGACAACACGCCTTCCATCTATGTAAAACAACCCGGCACTTATTGGGCGAAAGCCGAGTATGATCACAACGGCTGTCCAAAATCGGATACTATTGTCATCACGCAGCAGCAGGGTGTCAGTTTCAGTCTTCCGGGAGATACGACGCTATGTAATGATGAAACCCTTTTACTGGACCCGGGCGTACAGCAGGCCACCTATACCTGGCAGGATTATTCTTCGGCCAGCAGCTTCCAGGTAAAAGATCCCGGAAAATATTGGGTACGGATCAGCAACAGTTATTGTTCCAAGGCGGATACGATCAATGTCAGCTATGTAAATGCCGCTGGTGTCTACCTGGGAACTGATACTATCCTCTGCGTAGGAGACTCGCTGCGCCTGCAGCCCACACTTCCCGGCGGAACTTACCTGTGGAGCACCGGCGCTGCCGATCCCGCTATCACCGTCAAGACATCCGGTGATTACTGGTTGAAGGTAGACAACGGCGTTTGCACGGTGTCCGACACCATACAGGCTGTTTTCAATCCCCGTCCTGCAATCGGATTGGGCAATGATACCATCATATGTCAGGGGCAAACACTGGTATTACGGGGCGGCGTCACGCAAGGCAGCTTCCGCTGGCAGGATGGGTCAGCAGCCGATACCTTAACGGTGAACGCTCCGGGCGAATACTGGCTGCAGGAGACAGTCAACGGCTGTACGGTGAGGGATACCATGGAGGTAAGCTATAAACCATTGCCCGTTATATACCTGGGAAAAGACACTACTCTCTGCGCCGGGCAGCAATTGATCCTGGATGCATGGGGGCCCTCCATCCAGTCCTGGCAATGGCAGGATCAATCCATCCAGGATACATATACGGTGACGACGCAGGGAGCATACTGGGCAAAGGTTACGGGTAACAACGGATGTGTCAGTGCAGATACGATCAACATATCCATACAGCCTTTACCTGTGTTTACACTGGGCCCGGATACTGTTTTGTGCATCGGGCAGCAATTGAATTATAATTTTGGATTGCCTGGAGCCGGTTATCTCTGGAACACAGGTAGTCAGACAGGACAGCAGGCTATTGGAACGGCCGGCAAATACTGGCTCATGGTGACACAGCAGGGGTGCAGCAGCACGGACACTGTCACCCTTGCCTATAAGCCACTGCCCATCATCGACCTGGGAAAAGACACCAGCCTTTGCGAAGGACAGACGAAGCTGCTGACGCCTGGACCTGCGAACTACAGCTATACCTGGCAGGACAACAGCCCGGGGGATAGCTACCTGGTAGATAAAGCCGGGCTTTATTTTGTAACGGCCACCCTGAACGGATGTGACCGGAAAGATTCTATCCGCATAAATTATTTATACAAGCCTTCATTCTCTTTGGGCAAAGATTCGATGTTGTGCAAGGGGCTGATGATCCTGCTGAACCCCGGCATCAGCGATGCTTCGTTCCTATGGCAGGACGGGTCTACCGGATCCACACTGAAGGTGACAGAGGCGGGTCTTTATAAACTGACAGCCACCAATCAATGCGGCAGCCATTCCGAAGCCATCACCATTGTCGAAGGGACCTGTAGTGTGATGCTGCCCAACGCGTTTACGCCGAACAATGATGGGCATAATGATGTTTTCCGGCTCAAATATCCGGAGATTGTAAAAACGTTCCGGCTGGTGATTTTCAACCGGTGGGGCCAGCCGGTGTTCGAGACAACTGATCCTTACAAAGGTTGGGACGGCCGGGTAAAAGGGGAGGATGCGCTTACAGGTAATTATGTTTGGGTGATGACCTACACTGATATGTATGGGTATAAAGGGAGTGACAAAGGCACCGTGATCCTGGTGCGCTAATGTTTTTTTGCTGGAATTACTTGGATTTTTGTATATTTAGCTGTAATCAAATGATTTATAGGTTATAAATAAATTAAATGATTGCAGGCCCTGTTTACTGTCCCTGTCCAAAAGTAAATTTCATTTTTTCATCATTAAAATTTCCTCTAATGAGAACTTTACTCAGGGCCACGCTGGATGTGGTTGCATCCAACAAAGCTATTCTTGATGGCACACTCCCTAAGGTCATGAAGTCCACGATGGACAAGCTTAAGCCTGAAGCAAGCTATTTTCTTGCGACGGATGGTTGCAGGAGCTGCTTAATGGTGTTTGACCTTAAGGATCCTTCCGAAATACCGTCAATCGCCGAACCGTTCTTTTTGAACTTTAATGCGAAAGTAGAGTTCTGTCCGGTGATGAATGCTGAAGACCTTCAGAAGGGGCTTATGGCTTTGCAGAATACGTAAGAGCGGAAAACGCCATAATGCAGACGGGGATCAGGAGCCGCCAGGCAAAAGGCTTGGTCAGCGCAGATGCTCCTTTGCTAAATTTTTCCGGATCTCCTTTTGCAATTCCTTTCCGCCTTTCACCAGCATCTCCGCATGCTTGCCCTTTGCCGGGTCGACAGACCTGTGCTTCAGGCTCCATGCACCTATCTCGATAATAATGGGCACCAGGTCGATGCCTGCAGCCGTCAGGCTGTAGATAACCTTTTGTTTGTGCTCCGGATCCGGGCTTTTAGAGATAATCCCCTCACGCTCCAGCATATTGAGCCGGTCTGTCAGTATGTTGGAGGCTATCTTCTCCTCGGATTGCAATAACTCCCTGAAATGGCGTTTGCCTTCGAACATGATATCCCTGATAATAACCAGGCTCCACTTATCACCGAAGACCTCCAGCGTAAGGTTGATCGGACAACGTGACCTATAATTTCCCATCTGTAAATATTTTTTTTGCAACTGGTTGTTTTTTGCAATTATTGTTTATTTTTGAAACCAGTTGCGATTTGACACCAGTTGCAAAGTTAACAATAAATCACCAAAAAATGAATGCCCAAACTGAATTCAATTTCATGAAAAACAACATTGTATTCGGTTTCCTCCTGATATTGGCCGCCCCTGCCTTTGCACAGGATCAATTATCAGCCTATATCGACGAAGGTCTCCATAATAACCTCGTACTGAAGGACAGGAATGTTTCCCTGAAACAAAGCCTGCTGGCGCTTAAAAATGCCAAGAGCTATTACCTTCCCACTGTAACTTTTAATGCCGATTATTTGTCTGCCCAGGGAGGAAGGATAATTACCTTACCCGTGGGGGACTTGCTAAACTCTGTTTATTCGTCTCTTAACCAGCTTACTTCTACGCAGAAATTTCCACAGATAAGCAACCAGAGCGCTCAGCTACTGCCTAATAATTTCTATGACGCCCGTCTGCATATCACTTACCCCTTATTGAATACGGATATCTATTATACCCGGCAGATCAGCCGCCAGGTAGTGGTACTGCAGCAATATGAGGTGGACATCTACCGGCAGGACCTGATCAGGGATATCAAGCAGGCTTATTTTAATTACTGTCTGGCAGTGGAGACTATCAGTATCTATAGGGAAGCATTGGTATTGATGGATCAGAATTTAAGGGTGAACCAGTCACTGTTGAAGAATGGGAAAGGCCTTCCGGCAAATGTGCTGCGGGTGGAAAGCGAACAGCAAAATATCACCGCTAAAATAATTGAATCGGACAACCTGAGGAGGAACGCCAGGAATTATTTGAACTTTCTGATCAACCGTCCACTGACTGATTCGGTAAATTTCGAAGGGCCACAGGTGTCTGATTCATTAAGGGGCAGGTTGACGAAGATAGCAGACGCAATAATAGATATACAGGAAAGGGGAGAACTAAAAAAGATCAATACAGAGATCGAATTGTACAATACCCGTCTTAAGTTAAACCAAAGCTATTATATACCCAAACTGAATACTTTCCTGGACCTGGGATCCCAGGCCTCCGATTTTAAATATAATGCGGACAGCCGGTATTACTACGTCGGAGCTCAGCTTACTATTCCCGTTTTTGCCGGTGGGAGGAACCGTAATAATGTTAAGCAGGCCCGGCTGGACCTGGTATCCCTGGGTCTGCAAAAGGATCTTTTAACCCATCAATTGGAAATGGCCACCGCGACGGCGCAAAATAACCTGGCTTCCGCTTGGACTGCCTGTAAAGCCACAGAAAAGCAACAGATCGCCGCAAAGGCCTATTTCAACCTGATTGAAAAAGGCTTTAAGGAAGGGGCCAATTCCTTACTGGAATTCATGGATGCAAGGAACCAACTTACCATTTCTGCGTTGCAACTGAATATTAATCAATACAACCTATTACTTCAACTGGCTGAATACGAGCGGCAAACCGCTGTGTCTAAAATTTAATAAGATGAAAAGAATAATCATTCACACTTTGTCCCTGGTATTAATCGTCTCCTGCTCGCATAAAAATGAATCTGCGAATGCAGGAGAGAAAGCAGACCCTCTGGAAGATATGAACCGTATCCCGGTGAAAGTGGTTGCGGTGAACACGGAGCCGGTCATGGATTCCATCCGGGCGACAGGATTGATCACTACGAAGAATGAAGCAAATCTTTCATTCAAGATAGGCGGGGTGATCGACCGGATCTATGTGAATGAAGGACAGCCTGTCGCAAAAGGGGAGTTGCTGGCCTCGCTCAAGATCACCGAGATCAATACCCAACTCGACCAGGCCAACCTTTCCCTCGAGAAGGCTCAAAGGGACTATTCCCGTGCAAGTAATTTATATAAGGATAGTGTCGGCACATTAGAGCAATTGCAAAATGAAAAAACAATATTGGATATCGCTAAACAGGCGGTGGATGCTATCGCTTTCAATCACCAGTATGCTTTTATCAAGGCCGGGGCCGATGGGTTCGTCACCAGAAAAATAGCTAATGAAGGGGAGGTTATAGCACCCGGCGCCCCTGTATTGATGATCAATGAGACAAGAGGCAATAAGGACTGGGTTTTACGGGTGGGAGTCTCGGATGCGGAGTGGTCAGCCATCTACCTGGGCCAAAAAGCCGTTATCCGGCTGGATGCCTTTCCTGATCGGACATTTATAGGAAAGGTATACCGGAAGTCTCAGTCTGCGGATCAGGCCAGCGGATCCTTTCAGGTAGATATTCAGATAAATTTTAACAAGGAGGCGCCTGCCGCCGGCATGTTCGGTAAGGCTGTGTTTGTTCCGGTGAAGACGATCAACGAAAATACCATTCCCTATGAAGCCCTTGTACAGATCAATGGCAATAAGGCTTTTGTCTATACCCCCGGGCCGGATGGTTCATTGAAAAGGGTAGAGGTGATTATCAGATCATTCAATGAAAAAAATGCAATTGTCGGTTCCGGCTTGCGACAAGGAGACCAGGTAGTAGTATCCAATAATGCATTCCTTAATGATAAATCGAGGATAGTAATAGTCAAATAGCAATAACAAAAGGCCCCAAAACATCAGCAGATGAAAATCACCTCCTATACGGTCAAAAATTATCAGTTTACACTGGTCATGGCTATCATGGCTGCGGTCATCGGTATAGTAACCATGTTGACCATGCCCCGGTCTGAGGATGCCGAGATGCATCCGCCTTCGTTCTTAATCGCGGCGGTGTATCCGGGCACCAACTCCAAAGACATGGAAGAATTGGTTGTAAAACCCATTGAAAAGAAAATATACGACCTGGATGATGTTGATAATATGGAGTCCACCGTGCAGGATGGTCAATCCGTTACGAGAGTCAATTTTAAATACAGCACCAACTGGGATATAAAATACCAGGACGTTGTCCGGGAAATGAACGGCCTTCGCGGTGAATTGCCCGCCGATCTGTATAAGCTGGAGATAAATAAGATGGACCCCAGCGAAGTCAACATCCTGCAAATCGCACTGGCATCCGAAAATGCCTCTTATAAGACGCTTAGAGACCAGGCGGATCAGTTAAGAAAAGTGCTGGAAAAAATTCCTTCTCTTAAAAATGCGGAATATTCCGGTCTTTCCGAACAGATCGTCCGGATAGACCTGCAACTGGATAAAATGGCCCGGTTAAAGATTCCGTTGAATACGGTGATTGGTACCATTCAGGGGGAGGCTGTCAATTTACCCGGAGGGAGCATCAATATCAATACCAAGTCCTACAATGTTAAGACGAGCGGGAAATATGCGGATGTGGACGATATTGCCGGCACCGTCGTCTATAATGCCAATGGCAAGATCGTTTTGCTGAAAGATATAGCAGATGTGCGATTTAATTATGAGGAAGAAAAATATATTACCAGGATCAATGGTCACCGGTGCGTGCTGGTATCTGCGAAGTTGAAAAGCGGTTCGAATATAGCTGAAGCTCAGAAAAAATTCTTACCCGCGATTACCGCATTTGAAACTAAGTTGCCAGCAAATATCAGGCTTATCCGGGTTTTTGACCAGGCGGATAATGTAGCGCGTCGCCTGAATGGCCTTGGTGTGGATTTCCTCATTGCGATCGTATTGGTCCTGATCACCTTGATGCCGCTTGGTTTCAGGTCTTCCCTGATTGTTATGGTTGCCATTCCCCTGTCCCTGTCCCTGGGCCTCGTGGGACTCAATTTTTTTAATATTTCCCTCAACCAGTTCAGTATTGTGGGGCTGATCGTTGCCTTGAGTTTATTGGTGGATGACAGCATCGTCGTAGTGGAGAATATCGAGCGGTGGCTCAGGGAAGGGCATAGCAAGAAAGAGACTGCCGTCATGGCCACCCAACAGATCGGGGTGGCAGTGATGGGTTGTACCGCCACGCTGATCATCGCTTTTCTTCCGCTCGTCTTTTTACCTGGCGGTCCGGGAGAATTTACCAGGGGATTACCGCTGGCTATCGTTACATCCGTTTTGGCATCCTTACTGGTATCGCTCACGATAGTACCTTTTTTAGCCAGCAGATTTTTAAAGACGGAGCATAATGCGAAGGGGAATATTTTTATGCGGGCAATGAAAAGGGTTATCCATACTACATACGCCCCACTGCTGGACAGGGCCCTTAAATGGCCTAAATTGACATTGGTGATTGCATTACTGCTCTTTACCGGTTCCCTCAGCCTTTTTAGCAAAGTCGGGTTTAAATTGTTCCCTTACTCGGAGAAACCGATGTTCCTGATCAATATCAAGCCTTCCCTTCAAAGCAATTTATATGAGACGGACAGAATTACGCGGATGGTCGAAGATAGCCTGGTCCATCAGCCGTACATAAAATATATCACCAGCAATGTAGGGAAAGGGAATCCCAGGGTTTATTATAATGTTCCGCAACAGCAGGAGAAGGTGGATTTCTCCGAACTTTTTGTCCTGCTGAACGATGATACGAAAGCATTTGAAAAAACCAGGGTCATCGAAGGGGTGCGTAAACAATTTTCCAATTTCCCCTGGGCAAAAATTGAAGTGAATGATTTCATACAGGGACCGCCGATCGAAGCGCCCATATCCGTGCGTGTATTCGGAGATAATATGGATACGCTGAGAAAACTGACTTTACAGGTGGAGCAATTATTGTTGCAGATCAAAGGGGTGGTAAATGTGAACAATGGCCTCGCTTCCGACATAACCGACCTGAGAGTGAAGATCGACAGGGAAAAGGCAAGAAATTTGGGCATCCTGACACTGGATATCGACCGAACTGTGAGAATGGCGATCGCTGGCCTGACCGTAGGCTCTTTCACCGATGAGAACAGCGACGATTATAATATTGTGGTGGGGGATGCCAAGGGTAAATTTGCCACATTGGCTATCCTTCAGCGCTTATTTGTCAATAGTGCTTCCGGCACACCCGTTCCTCTTAATGAAGTAGCGCAGTTGACATTTGAAAATTCGCCCCTGGCCATCAATCGTTATAATAAGAACCGTTTT
>Ga0105240_10001038_pt1 | contig 49382 bp, 36 predicted proteins | sample KBSC54metaG_FD_80426 | JGI IMG/M metagenome (GOLD analysis project Ga0105240, IMG submission 80426) | Corn rhizosphere microbial communities from Kellogg Biological Station, Michigan, USA - KBS C5-4 metaG | ecosystem: Host-associated > Plants > Roots > Rhizosphere > Soil | place: Michigan, USA... | reverse complement strand
GACAACGATTTCAACGTAAAGGTCACCGCCGTCGTAGCCGATCCGCCGGATAATTCTACTTTCAAGTTCGACTTCGTATGGTTGTTCAACTATTCCGTCATGCAGCGGGAAATGGCCGAATGGAGCAATTCTTCCTGGAATGTCTTTGTCCAGGTGACACCCGGCAGCTCACAAGCAATACTGGAAAAAGAGGCCAATGAAGTTATGCGGTCGCACAACAAGGATAAGATCAGCACCTATTTCGCCTTCCCCATGAACAAATGGAGGCTGTACAGCGATTTCAAGGACGGGAAGAACACGGGCGGCATGATAGAATATGTCCGGCTGTTCACCATCATTGCCATCATCATCTTACTGATCGCATGCATCAATTTTATGAACCTGAGCACGGCACGCAGCGAGAAAAGGGCCAAGGAAGTGGGTATCCGCAAGACACTGGGTTCGGACAGACGTCAATTGCGGTGGCAGTTCATTTTCGAGTCCGTCATTCTCTCCTGCATCGCTTTTATTTTTTCCATGCTCCTGGTGTTCGCATTGCTGCCGGCATTCAATTCGATGGTGGACAAGCAGCTGGCCGTGCATCCCAACGACCCTGTTTTTTGGATAGGCGTCGTCGGCATCATTCTCTTCACCGGGCTGGTGGCCGGTAGTTACCCAGCTTTTTATCTTTCTTCGTTCAGTCCTGTAAAAGTCCTGAAAGGAACCTTCCTGGCGGGGCGCAAAGCCGTCCTGCCCCGGCGCATACTCGTCACAGGGCAGTTTGTCATTTCCATCCTGTTGATCTCCGCCACCATTATCGTTTATCGTCAGCTGCAATACGTCAAGAACAGAGACCTCGGCTATAACCCGGACAATCTTATCATGCTACCGCAGACCGGCGACCTGGGAAAAAACTATGCAGCGTTGAAACAGGATTTGTTGAACACAGGTATGATCGCTTCCGTCACCCGCACGCTTTCCCCTGTCACGGAGATCTGGTGGAAAAGCCCCTCCCCTGATTGGGAGGAACGACCGGCAGGCACCGATATCATCTTCTGCGGCCAGGCAGCCGATAAGGATTATGCCCGGACATTGGGTGTCAAAATGCTGGCAGGGAATGATTTCACCGGCATGCCTGTCGACTCCGGCTCCATGCTGCTGAACAAGGCTGCTGTGGAAGCCATGCATCTGACCAACCCCGTCGGACATCTCCTGCGTTATGGTCCCCGGAAGTTCACCGTCATTGGCGTAACGGACAATACAGTAATGGAAAGTCCTTATCAGCCTGTTGAACCCCTGATGATCTATTACCAGCCTGAAAATACAGCCACCATCAGCGTCCGGCTGAACAAGGACGTTCCTCCCCAAAAGGCTATCACAGCTATGGAACCCCTGGTAAAAAAATACAGCCCTTCCACCCTGTTCGACTACAAATTTGCCGACAAGGAATTCGGTAAAAAGTTCCTCACCGAAGAGCTGATCAGCAGGATAACGAACATCTTCGCCGGTCTGGCCATCTTTATCTGTTGCCTCGGACTGGCAGGACTAGCGTCCTTTACCATCGAAAAGCGCATACGGGAGATCGGTATACGGAAGGTGCTGGGCGCTTCCGTCATGCAGCTGCTGCTATTGATCTCGAAGGAATTCCTCCGGCTTGTGCTCCTCGCCTTTGTCATTGCCGTACCGCTGACCTGGTGGGCCATGCACAGCTGGCTGGAAAAATATACTTTCCGGATTACCATCAATCCCCTGATATTCCTGCTGGTGGGCGGTCTTATCCTGCTGCTGACCCTGGTAGTGGTAGGGCTGAACACGGCAAAAGCGGCAGTCCGCAATCCTACAAAAAATCTGAGAACGGAGTGATCAGGCTCTTCGGCCGGACCATCAAACCTGCATCGCCCATTTTTTTAGCATATTGATCAGCCGTTCCAGCTGCAGCGGCTTACTGATGTAATCATCCATGCCGGCCGCCAGGCATTCCTGTCTGTCCTCTTCCTGCGCATCTGCCGTCAGGGCAATGATCACAGGCTGCTCTCCACCCCGTGTACGTATCAGCCGGGTGGTTTCCAGTCCATCCATTACAGGCATCTGTACATCCATAAAAATGATGTCGAACTCCTGCTCAGCCAGTTTGTCCAATGCCTCCCGGCCATTCTCTACCATCTCGGGGGTATAGCCTAGCTTCCCCAGTACATGACTGATCAGCTGCCTGTTGACCAGGTTATCCTCGGCGATGAGTATGCGCAGGGGATAATTACCCGCAAAACGATTGGATAGTTTCTGTGGCTGAAGTTCCTCGTGCCCCAAAAAGGGTTGGTTCCCCTGTAACAAACGGGCGATGTATTTCAGCAGCAAATGATGTTTCACCGGTTTGTTCAGCACAGCCTGGAAAAGTTCGGGATATTTTCGCCTGCTCTCGTTGCCTACGGAGCTTAGCAATAAAATAGGCATATCGCTTCCTTTCTCCCGCAGGGTCTTTGCCAGGGCAATACCATCCATCTCAGGCATATGCAGATCGGAGATCATCAGGTCGACGCGATGCTGGTCCAGCAAGGTCAGCGCTTCCCGGCCGGAAGCCGCCATCAGCGGCCGTATCTTCCACTGCAGCAACAGCCGCTGAAGAATAGTACGATTGGTATTGTTATCATCCACCACCAGCACGGTGGCCCCTTCCAGTTCGGACAATGAAGCCGGGATCTCTTTTTCGGCATCCGGTACCAGCCCCTTCTTCACATTGATATAAAAGGTGAAAGTTGTGCCGGCCCCTTCCCTGCTGCTGACCTTGATCTCTCCCCCCATCAGCCGGATCAGCTTTTCGCTGATGGCCAGTCCCAATCCCGTACCGCCATATCTGCGGGTGGTGGAGCTGTCAGCCTGGGAGAAAGCCTTGAACAGACGATTCAGCTTGTCGGATGGTATCCCGATGCCCGTATCCCGAACCTCGAACTCCAGCTGCAGACCCTGCCCCGGCACGCCCTCCAGCATCCGCCCGCCCACATAAACCTCGCCCTGGGCAGTGAATTTTACCGCATTGCCAACGAGATTCATCAACACCTGTTTCAAACGGACGTCGTCGCCATGGATATGCTCCGGCACATCCGGGTCTATCTCATAGACCAGCTCGATACCCGCCTTGGCAGCCCTGTCGGAGAACACATCCAATACCTCCTCGACGGAAGAACGTACCTCGAAATCGTGCGCATCCAGCTCCATGCTGCCGGCTTCTATCTTGGAAAAATCCAGGATATCGTTGATGACGGACATCAGACTTTCTCCGCACGAGCGGATAGTAGTGGCGTATTCTTCCTGCTCCTCCGTCAACGGCGTTTGAAAAAGCAGGGAGGACATGCCAATGACCCCATTCAGGGGCGTCCTGATCTCATGGCTCATGGTAGCCAGGAAAGCGCTCTTGGCCCGGTTAGCCGTCTCCGCCTGCAGCGTGCGTTCGGCCACCAATTGCTCCAGAATAACCTTTTGTTTTTGAATACGGTAGATACGCCAACGGTAGAGTGAATACAACCCAACACCCAAAACCAGGATGGCCACTATCCTGAACCACCAGGTCTGCCACCAGGGAGGCGTGATGATAAGCCGCAGGGAGTAGGTGATATTACACCAGTCACCGGAGTTGTTCCTTCCTTTTATTTTCAGGGTATAAGTACCGGGGTCGAGATGGGTATAGGTGGCGGTATGCCGCGTGCCCGATTCAATCCAGCCATTGTCAAAACTTTCCAGCATGTAGGCATAGGTCTTTTTACGCGCCAGCGTATAGTTCAGGCTGGCAAACTCAAAAGAAAGGATAGAATTGGAATAGGGCAGCGTGATCTCTTTGGCATAAGCAATATTGCTCTTCAGGGGTGAGGGATCATTTCCATCCCTGGCGATCGGTACATCCTTTGCGAACAATTGAAAACGGGTCATCACCAGCGGAGGATCGATCGTCCTCTGCCGGATGCTATCGGGCAAAAAGGCGTTGAACCCATTGGCGCCGCCGAAATAAAGCACGCCGGTGCTGCTCCGGAAGGCGGAATGCGCTTTAAACTCATCCCCTTGCAGGCCATCGGCTATGGTAAAGTTCCTGACGGCACGGTCCGAAGGTGTGTATCGGCAGATGCCCTTGAGCGTGCTCACCCAGATATTGCCTTTTTTATCCTGCAAAATGCTCATGATCGTATTATCAGGAAGGCCATCTTCAATAAAATAAGAGGTGAGTTTCCCGGTATGATCCAGGCAGGTGAGGCCGGCGCCCGTGCCGATCCAGATATTACCCTGGACATCCTCCAGGAGACTATTGATGCTGTTGCTGGGAAGGCTATTGCGGAGGCCCCGATGGTCAAAATGACTGAAGGTCCAGGTCTTCTTGTCCAGCATGTCCAGCCCCTTATCATAAGTAGCGATCCATAGCCTGCCCCTGGAATCACCCAGCATACACCTGATACGATCGCTGCTCAGCTTGCTGCCCGCCTGGGTGAAATGACTGAAATTATGTTTTCCTGCATGGTAAAGATCGAGCCCCCCGCCATAGATCGCAATCCATATATCACCATCGGGGTCGAGTGTCATATAATCGATATTGTCGCCTCCGATACTGTTGGGATCGCCGGGATTATTTTTAAGTACACGGATTACTTTCCCTTTCGGATCGATGATATTGATGCCTGCTCCTACCGTGCCGGCCCAGAGATTGCCCTCCCTGTCTGTCAGAAGACTCTGTACATAATCGTTACTGATGGCCGAAGCATTCCCACGCTGATGACGGAAAGTCGTGAATTTGCCTGTCTGCGGATCAAGCAGATCGAGCCCACCGCCATCCGTGCCGATCCATACCTGTCCCTTGTTGTTCTCGCTAAAAGCCAACACCCCGTTATTGCTTAAGGAATTCGGGGAAGTATTGCGTCTGTAGTGAGCGATCGCCGAAGCATCCCTGTTGCTGAGGTTGACACCGCCACTGTAAGTGCCGACCCACATGTTGTGATGCTTGTCCATAAAAAGCGAATAGATAGAATTATTGCTGATGGAGGCATTGTCGATATCGTCACTGACATAGGTGTGGAACACCTGCGTATGGGGATTGTAGATGCACACCCCTCCATTTTCCGTACCGACCCATAGGTTGCTGCCTGCGTCCTCTGCCAGGCAAAGGACATTGTCCAGCGCCAGGCTGCCGGCATCGAGAGGGTTGTTCCTGTAATGATGGAAGCTCCCGGTGGAAGGTTCGAAACGATCGACCCCGTCGCCTCTTGTGCCGATCCATATCTGCCCACGCTTATCCTCGATCATACAGGTGACGTTGTTGGAGGCGAGGGATCCGGGTTGCCTGCGATCATGTATTATTCGGGTAAAAGACTTTCCGGAGGGATCGAGCCGGCAGATACCGCCCCGGGAAGTGCCCACCCACAAACGATGCTCCTTGTCTTCCAGGATATCCGTGACGTTGTTATCGCTTAACGCACCGGGTTGCCCCATATCCTGCCTGTAGGAAATGCAATGGCCCGTAGCCGGGTCCATCTTGTTCAGGCCGCCGGTCTCCGTACCCACCCACAGGTTCCCCGCATGATCCTTCCTTACACAATTGATAAAATCATCGGAAAGACCGCCAGGTCTGGAAGAATACCGGACAAAGCTCGCCTTTTCCTGGTCGAAACGGCAGATGCCGCCGCCCCATGTGCCGATCCAGAGGTTGCCTGCAGTATCCTCGACGATGGATTTGATATAATTGTTGGATAGACTGGATGGATCCCGGGGATCATTGCGATATACGATGAATTGATACCCGTCATAGCGGTTAAGCCCGTTCTGCGTGCCGAACCAAAGGAATCCCATTCTATCTTGCAGGATACAGGTGACATTGCTTTGGGAAAGACCGTTATTGGTGCTAAGATGACTGAATTTTAAATTGGCAGGTTGAGAGAATGAGCAAAAAGGTATGCAATACAGCAGTAAGATCAGGCCCCGTCGGACTATCGGCGTTATATACATTGGATTTAAAGCTACTATCTGGCTCTAACGTTTAACGTATACGTTACTAATATATTATATAAGACCTATCTTCTCTTAAAAACCTTAGTTTTGTGCAGGAACATATAAAAGAATATTTACTATGAAGGCCACCTTGCTCCTCTGTTTTTTCATCGCCGGTATCAGCTGCGCATTTGCTCAGGATACGTTGAAGACCGGCGGACCCAAGCCTCCCCAGGTAGCTGCCGATACGTCAAAACCGGTGCAAAAGACGCAGAACAGACCGCAATTAAAGATCGAGCGTAAAGGAAAGATCTTCGAAAGGGAAAGACCTGAGCGCCGCAAATTTGATTCCACCCTCTTCACCAATAACAATACCGCCACCCGGAGCGACTACCTGGAAAGCATGGAAAAGATCTACCAGATGCTTAGCCAGGTGCCTGTGGTAACATCCTCATTTGTCCGGCTGCCCGAGATAGACGATAAGCTGGACGACGAGGATTCCGCACTGTCGATCCTGCAGGAAAGACTTTCCTCCAATGACAGGACTTTGAATATCCGGAACCTGCAGATGTTCAATACATTGCTGGATGAGCTTGACCGTAATACAGACGGATATACCAGGATACTGGAAGGATATGACAGGAAAATGGACGGTATCAAAAAGGACATTGCCGAAATGCGGAAGGATACCCTCATCCTGCACATCTTCCGGGACTCCGCGTTAAAAGCCTCCTTTCAGCCACAGTTGGTGCAGCTGAAAGCCAAATGGCGCCAGGCAGACAGCCTCGTAAAGCTGTACGGAGATCAGATCAATGACCTGGAAGCGCAGGCTACCGCCAACGCTATTACCATACAGGACCTCACCTATAAAGTCGACCAGGACCTGAAAGAAACAGGCACGAAAGCTTTTGGTAAGGAGAGGCGGTATCTCTGGGAACCCCGTAACCCCGGCGCACGCAGTGGGTTCTCCAGCGATGCTTTTAAACGGTCGCTGGCAAGCGAGCAGCAGCTGGCCCGTTATTATTTCGCCAATACACGTACCAAACGCTTCTGGCTCCTGGTCACAGGACTGCTGTTCTTTTCCTGGATCGCATTCAATTTCCGGACGCTCCGGCGGCGGAAGGCCCTGCAAGCGATCGAAGATTTTCACTTCCATTACATCGGTCCCTGGCCTTTCATAGCCGGCCTGGTATTCATTCTTAATCTCGCTCCCTTATTCGACGCCCATGCTCCCGCCATCTATATCGAGTCGACGCAATTTCTGCTGATGATCCTGATGGCCGTGATCTTCTATAAACGTTTTCCCAAACCCATGTTCTATGGATGGTGCGTCTTTGTCCTGTTGTTCCTGCTGGTGCCTATTACCCGGATATTAGGTCTTCCGTTCGTCATGCAGCGATGGACATATCTTTTACAGAACGGGGCATCCGTCGTCTTTGGTCTTTTCTATCTCTTCAGCAGGAAAGTCACTTTCGAACGTCCCCGGCTGATGAAGGCAGCAGCCTGGCTGTATGTAACATTCAATCTGCTGGCAGTCGTCTGCAATCTTTGGGGCAGGGTCTCTTTGTCCCAAATATTGGGAGCTACAGCCGTATATGCATTTGCGCAGATCGTGAGCCTGTCGGTCTTTGTGCGCAGCGTAGTGGAAGCTTTTCTGCTGCAGATTCAGACGAGCCGTGTCAGAAAGAAATACCCCGAGCACTTCGATCACGCAAAGGTGACAAAGTCCATCGGCCGGTTTATCCGTGGCGTGGCTATCCTGTTGTGGCTGATCGTCTTCACATCCAACCTGAATTTATTTGACGCCATCAACGACATACTGACGGATGTTTTCAATACCCCACGCCAGGTCGGGAGTCTGCCCTTTACCCTGGGTGGCATTCTGCTGTTCGCAGGCATCATCTGGGTGGCGAACTTCCTGCAGAAATATATTGCCTATTTCTTTGGTGACACAGGAGATGACGCTTCCCTGGATGACAGTGGACAGCGATCCAGGCTGCTGGTGACCCGGCTGATCCTGCTTACCGTAGGTTTCATGCTGGCCGTGGCGGCCTCGGGTCTGTCTATCGACCGGATCACCGTGATCATCGGCGCCCTGGGCGTCGGCATCGGCTTAGGTCTGCAAAGCATCGTAAATAATTTCGTGTCGGGTATCATCCTTATCTTCGACAGACCCCTCCGACTGGGCGATACAGTGGAAATAGGAGATAAAAAAGGACGGGTAAAAGAGATAGGCATCCGCAGCAGTACGCTGCTGACAGAAGAAGGAGCCGAGGTCATTATCCCCAACGGAGATGTGCTTTCGCATAACATCGTAAACTGGACCCTCAGCAACAACCATGTACGCATGAGCCTCAGCTTTACCGTCGAAAGACAATACGCAGAAACTATTCAGCCGGATGCTATCAGGGAGATTGTGCGGAGCAACCCGCACGTATATGCAGCCCGGCAGCCGGATGTGCTGATAAATATCCTCAACTCCAAATCCATAGAGATAAAGGTGCTCTTCTGGGGTAATGATATTTCCAAGACGACGCTGACATCCGCCGAAGTGCGTGCAGCCATCTATCGCTATCTCGATAAACTGGGGATCAGCGTCGGGTGATGGTCACCGCGGGATTGAACAGCCATGCCTTCCCCATGCATTGAGCGTCATTACCATAGCCGCCCGCCAGGAGTATGCTGCCTGAAGGCAGCAGCGTGGCGGTAGAGAAATAATAAGGCTGGTCCATGGTGGCGGCAAGTGAAAAGGCCGTGTCATTCGGCCGGAGCATTTCGATATGATCGTTCCCACCCGCCACGACGATCGTACCGTTGTGTAGTGTGACGACCGCGTTATTCAGCTTAAATCGCGGGTAATGAAGAGCAGGCCCCTGGGTAAAAGCATTCTTTACGGGATCATAGATCTCGGTACTGCTGTATTTCCCATTCCAGTCACGGTTGTCGGAGCCTCCGATGATGATGACCCTGCCGTCAGATAGCAACGCTGCGCCTGCCTTGTGCTTTACGATACCCAGGTTGACGGCCCGGGTAAATTGGTTGGTGACAGGATCATAGATCATACTGGATTGAGCGACCTCTTTGTCCTGAAAGCCGCCTGCTATGAATACCCTGCCGTCACGCAGCTGTACGACTATTGACCCGCTGGGATGAAAAGGTGCGGCCCCTGCCCTTTCAAACATTCTTGTAGCGGGATTATATAATTCAGCATAGAGGTCCCGGTCCTTGGAACCACCCACGATAAGGACCTTCCCATTGGTGAGGAGGACAGCGCGGTGCCCTTCCCTGCCGGATAACATATCGGGAAGACGGGTCCATACACCTGTGCCGGCATTGTATAGTTCGGCGCTGGCAAGATGGGGTGTGTCGTTGTTACCGCCGGTGATGAGTACATCGTCCCCGGGCAGCAGGGTGGCAGTCTGACCACAACGGGCAATATGCAGGCTGCCGGTGTAAGTAAACTGCCTGGTAGAGGGATCATATAGTTCTGCCGTATTGCTATAGAGCTGGCTGTGCCTATTGGGCCCTTTTCTAAATCCTGCGGCAATGAGCACTTTTCCGCCGGGCAATAAGGTGGCGCTGTGTGCAGCCCTCAACTCGTGAAGGTCCGGCAGACGCATGAGCGGCTCTTTAAAAACAGGTACACTTAACAACAGCATAAAGAGGAGGAGGATTCGCATAGCTGTAAATTTTATTTGACGACAAATTACAGCCTCCCTTCGCCCGGTAGAAAAATAATAGAGCAACTACGTGTAAAATAGATGAATCATGCCAACCCAATCCGCCGACTCATTAAGATTCTGTTACCGCCAGCACTAAATAAAAAAAAGCGGATCAAATGATCCGCTTTTTTTTATATGATTAGATGATCTTTTTAGTGATCCTTATCCACGTTGTTGAACTTAGTGGTATAAACATCTACCTTATCCTTCAGGTTCTTCTGTTCGTAAATGGTGATCAGCAGATCATAAGCGTCCTTGAGGGTCGTCTTCTCATCCATTTTCAGCTTGCCTTTGGAGCCCAGGTCCTTGTCTACCATTTCAAAGTAAGGGATGGCTTCGTCAAATTTCTTGCCGGCAGCAACGCGCAGGTCAGCCCTTTTCTTCACATCTTCGGGAGCCTTGCCAGGTATCTTTTTGGTTTGCGCTTGCAGATCTACTCCGGCATTGTAGGAAATTTGTCCTAACACCAGGGCTGCCTGGGGATAGTCAGGCTGGACCTCCAGGCATTTCTTCAGGTTCTCCTGCGCCTTGGCTATGAGGACGTCTGCATTGGCAGGACGTTTGCCGGAGCTGGTGTCGGATGAATATTGATACAATTCCAGGCCATAGTTAAAGAAGAAAAGGTGATTCTTGGGGAACTTGGCCGTGATCTCGTCGTATTTCGCCCAAAGGGAATCCTTGGGACCTTTCTCGCGAAGGTTGTCGAGCTCTGTGCTGGGCCAGAACAGGTCGTCAGGATATTGCTCTTTTGCCAGGGTTATAAATTTCTTTGTGTTGGCTTCATCTTTCTTCTGGTTGTAGTAATCCACCAGCCATTTATAGATGTCGATCATGTTGGAGCCATTGATATTGGCTATCTTGGCTTCAGCCAGCTTACCATAATAAACGGCAGCGGAATCCCTTTTACCGGCTTTTTCGGCAGAGATACCAGCGTACAAAGTGGAAGTGGTGTCGATCTTCAGGTTGGTCCAACCCTTGGCATTCATAAAAGCGCTCGTTTTGAGGGCGCCGCTGAAATTCATCAGGGCCGAATCATATTTACCACCATTATAGTCATTGGCGCCTACCTGGAAATAACCCTGGTAGATCTCGTTGACGGGTTTATAGCCATCCATCTGTAAAAGAAGCAGCTTCTTATCGTCAACTTCAGTGTACTTCTGCAGGGCATCGAATGCCTGGCTCCGGGCATCGGGATATTGGCTGCTCAGCTGACCATTGGCGGCAATAGCATTATATACTTTCAGCTTGGTATACCAGGCATCGCCGCTCTTCTGATTTTTTTCGACAGCAAGCACTTTATCTATCTCGGTCTTGGCTTCGGGAAGCTTGTTGGCCTTCAACAGATCTTTAGCCTTGTCTACATTCTGTGCGAACAGGCCCCATCCGGTGAGTGCAAGCAATCCAGACAGCAGGAGTCGTTTATTCACGTTCATAGTTAAAACTTTTAAGGAGTTTGATGCTTTGTTTTTATTATAGATAACATTCCTTAATTATTCGTTTTCAGAGGGTTCTATTCACTTTCAGAGGGTTCGATTCCCAGCAGCGGATCCAGTCCCGGGTCGGGCTGATCGCCGGAGCTATTCCCGTCGGGCAGGCCATTGGACCCCTCCTGGTCTACCACACCGGGCACAACACCTCCCGTTTCCGACAGAGGTAGTCCGTTGCCATTCTCTTCTTCCAGCTTGTCCAGTTTGGTGATGGCGGCAATCTCATCATTTTCATCCAGGCGGATGAGTTTTACACCCTGAGTAGCCCTACCCTGCTCACTGATGCCACCCACAGACATCCGGATGGTGAGGCCGCTCTTACAGGTGATCATGAGGTCTTCTTGTTCCGTCACGTCCAAAATGCCCACCAATTTACCGGTTTTATCCGTAACACTGATGGTTTTTACACCTTTTCCGCCCCTGTTGGTTATGCGATATTCGTCGATGGGAGTGCGTTTTCCATATCCTTTCTCGCTGACTACCAGGACTGTCCTGGATTTATCTTCCTTATTGACACAGATCATGCCAATTACTTCATCAGTAGTATCATCAACTTCAATACCAGCCACACCAATGGCGCCGCGGCCGGTGGGTCTTACCTTCTCTTCTTCAAAGCGGATTGCCCTGCCGCTGCGCACGGCCATAAGGATCTCCGAGTTGCCGTCGGTAAGACGGGCTTCCAGCAGGTGATCACCTTCCACGATTGTGATCGCGTTGACACCGGTCTGACGGGGACGGCTGAAATCCTCCAAAGAAGTTTTCTTGATGACGCCTTGCTTGGTGCAAAGCACGATATGATGGGTATTGACAAAAGCTTCGTCCTTCAGGTCCTTTACATCCAGGATGGCACGGACCTTGTCGTCCGGCGGTATCTGGATAAGGTTTTGAATAGCACGCCCCTTGCTGTTCTTCTCACCTTCCGGTATCGCATATACATTCAGCCAGTAACAACGCCCCTTTTCGGTAAAGAAAAGCATGGTGTGATGGGTAGAGGCCACAAAAAGGTGTTCGATATAGTCCTCGTCGCGGGTCTTGCCGCCGATGGCGCCCCTGCCCCCACGGCGCTGCTGACGGTATTCAGTGGCGGAAGTACGTTTGATATAGCCCAGGTGCGAGATGGTGATGACCACATCCTCTTCCCGGATAAGGTCCTTGATGCTGACCTCATCGTCCAGGTAGGTGATCTCCGTCCTGCGTTCGTCACCGAACTTTTCTTTTACTTCCTGTAATTCCTTGCGGATGACCTCGAAGCGCTTGCCTTCGTCTGCCAGCAGCTCTTGCAGATATGCGATAAGCTTCATCAGCTCATCATACTCCTCGCGGATCTTCTCCCTTTCCATGCCGGTGAGGCGCTGAAGACGGAGTTCCAGTATCGCCTTGGCTTGTATCTCATCCAGCCCCCACCCCGCGTTGATCAGGCTTTCCTTTGCTATTTCCGGTGTGGAGCTGGCGCGTATCAATGCAATCACCTCATCCAGGTGATCCAGGGCGATCAGGTAGCCTTGCAGTATATGCGCCTTCTTTTGCGCCTCTTTCAGCTCGAACTGGGTACGGCGGGTGACCACTTCCATACGGAATTCCACGAATTCCGAGATCATCTCCCGGATATTGAGGGTCCTGGGTCTGCCTTTTACAAGCGCCACATTGTTGATCCCGTAAGAAGTTTGCAGCTCCGAGTGCTTATACAGCTGATTGATGACGATATTGGCGATGGCATCCCTTTTCAGGTCGACGACAATACGGGTGCCTTCCCGCTTGTTGGATTCGTTGTTGATATGTGCAATGCCTTCGATGATCTTCTCATTCACCAGCTGGCCGATGCGATCGCACAATGCATCCCTGTTGACCTGGTAAGGCACTTCCGTGATGATGATCTGCTCGCGGCCGCTGGGCTTGGTATCCACATGCAGCTTACCCCGGAGAACGACGCGTCCCCTGCCGAAATGCATCGCAGCCTTGACGCCTTCCATGCCGTAGATGATACCTCCTGTGGGGAAGTCAGGCGCTTTTACATGCTTGCTCAGCTCTTCGATGGTGATCTCTTTATTGTCGATGTAAGCCACACAGCCATCGATGACCTCCGAAAGGTTATGAGGCATCATGTTGGTGGCCATACCCACAGCAATACCGCTGGAACCATTTACCAGCAGCTGGGGAATACGGGTGGGCAGCACAGTAGGCTCCTTCAGGGAGTCGTCGAAATTGAGCTGGAAGTCCACGGTGTCCTTCTCGATATCTTCCAGCATATATTCTGCCAGGCGCTGAAGACGCGCTTCGATATACCGCATGGCCGCAGGACCGTCACCGTCCTGGTTACCGAAGTTACCCTGGCCGTCTACCAGGAGATAACGCATGCTCCATTGCTGGGCCATACGAACCATCGCATCGAAAATAGAGGCATCCCCGTGCGGATGGTATTTACCCATTACTTCTCCAACGATACGCGCGGCTTTCTTATAAGGCTTGTTGCTGTTGTTACCCAGTTCATTCATGCCGTGCAGGATACGGCGGTGAACAGGCTTCATTCCGTCACGGACATCCGGCAGCGCACGGCCCACGATCACCGACATGGAATAGTCGATGTAGGCTGTCTTCATTTGCTCTTCGATGTTCACCGGAACGATGCGGTTATTGTCCTGGGTTTCCAATGGCGTGCTGTTATCTTCCATATTGTATTTTAGGCATTAATGACCCCGAGAGGTCATCTCCCGAAGGATGGCAAATTTACCTCTTTTAAGCCTGAAAACCTGATGCTTTAAGTGGATTTTAACACCCTTTTTTCCACGGGATGTGGGTAAGAATTTACCTGTCCGGGTCATCTTCCGGCACCGGCCGGACGGCTATTCCAGGTAGGCTCCCGTCACCTTCTCACCCTCCACTTCCACATAGATGTGTTCCTGCAAGGTAGTGGAAAGGGATAGACCAACATAATCGGGATGTACAGGGAAGGCCTTATGGGTGCGGCCCACCAGCACCAATGATTCGATCTTACGGGGATGTGCGTCCAGAAAGGGTTTCAGGGCATAGAGGAGGGTCTTGCCGCTGCTGGCGACGTCATCTACCACGATGATCACCTGGTCGTCGAAAGACAGGGACTCGCTCAGGATAACCTCCCGGGGCTTCCTTTTATCCAGTGAGATCGAGATAAGCCGGACATCCAGCTTGCCGCCCGTGATCTCCTGCAAAAGACGTTGGATATACCGGGCAATGACACTGCCGTTCTGCTCGACGCCGGCCAGGATCAGCTGCGACTCTCCGGCATTATGCTCCAATATCTCGTAAGCCATGCGGCGCAGCTTTTTCTCGGCCACCTGTTCCGTAAGGATGTAATTCTTCATTGTGGGAGCAAATTAATTCAATATGCGCAAATCACTTATCTTCACCGGGAGAAATAATTTCCTATGACGATGGTACAGCAAATAGTCTTCATACTAATAGCCGCCACAGCCATTTGGTTATTTACCCGGAATGCCCTCCGTATCCGCCGCAATATTCTCCTGGGCAGGGATGAGGCTTACAACGACCAGCCGGGACTTCGCTGGAAGAATCTCCTGCTGTTGGCCTTCGGTCAGAAAAAGATGTTCCGCAACCCCCTGGTGGCGCTCATGCATTTTGTCATCTATGCCGGCTTTATCATCATCAACATCGAAGTATTGGAAATAGCGCTGGACGGCATTTTGGGGACCCACCGGCTCTTTACCCACCCATTGGGCCCGGTATACGGATGGCTGATAGATGCTTTCGAGCTGCTGGCCATAGGCGTGCTTGTCTTCTGTGTCGTTTTTCTTTGCCGCAGGAATATCCTGAAATTACGCCGCTTTATCAGTCATGACCTGGATGGCTGGCCCCGCAGCGATGCCAACTATATCCTGCTCACAGAGATCATTTTGATGGCCCTGTTCCTTACCATGAACGCCTCCGACACCTTGCTGCAGGCCAGAGGTTACAGCCATTATGGTGAACATCTCACAGGCGACTTTGCCTTTTCCCACCTGCTGCACCCTGTTCTCAGCGGTCTGAGCACACCAGCCCTGGCAGGCCTGGAACGCACCTGCTGGTGGTTGCACATCGTAGGCATCCTGGCCTTTCTCAACTATCTGCCCTATTCCAAGCACCTGCATATACTGCTGGCCTTTCCCAATGCATATTACGCACGGCTGAGGCCGGAAGGGCAGTTGAGAAATATGCCGGCCATACAAAACGAAGTGCTGTATGCCATGGAGCCGGACAAAGCTCCCCCTGCCGGTACGGAAACAGCTCCCCCACCCCCCGGAGCGGCTTCGGCCGCTCCGCCGACGGATCGATTTGGCGCCAAAGACGTCTTTGACCTCAGCTGGCGCAATCTGCTGGACGCTTATGCCTGTACGGAATGCGGCAGATGTACAGCCGCCTGTCCCGCCAATATCACAGGAAAAGTGCTTTCTCCCCGGAAGATCATGATGTCCACCCGCGACAGAGTGGAAGAAGTAGGACGCAACATCGATAAGCACGGCAAATTTGAAGACGATGGAAAGACCCTGCTGAACTATATCTCCGTGGAAGAGCTCAGGGCCTGCACTACCTGTAATGCCTGCGTGGAAGAATGCCCCGTCAGCATCAGCCCCCTGGAGATCATCATAGAAATGCGAAGGGCCCTCATCATGGAGGACAGCAATGCCCCACAGGAATGGAATGTGCTGTTCGGTAACGTGGAAAACAATTTTGCTCCCTGGAAGTTCAGTCCGGACGACCGGGATAAATGGACCGCCGAAGCCTGACCACCGGCCTTCACTAAATGCCTGCTTTCGCTCATTGCTGTCTTTTCCCGAACACTGTGAACTGCACAGTCAGCGCATTTGAGATCGTACTCGACCCGCCCACTTTATAATCCTTTCTGTTGAGCTTGAGCTCACCGGTGAAAATGTAGCCTGAATCCTTGGGAACAGCCGTAAAAGGAACAGTCACCTCCCTGGTTGTGTTCTTGATAGTCAGTTGTCCCACGGCGGTGAAATGCGCGTTCTTGTCAACGGTGACGGCAGTGGATACGAAACGGATCCGGGGATAGTTCTGCACATCGAAATACTCCTCTTTTTTCAGGTGATTATCCCGCATATTGTTGTCCGTGTTGACCGAAGCCGCGTCGACGCTGAGATCGATACTATCCTTTGAAAGATTGTTCGGGTCAAAGCTGATCGTACCTTGCAGCCCCGTAAAAGAACCGCCCGTCTCGATGCCGAAATTTTTTATCCTGAACTTTACCGAAGAGCCTTCGTCCGTAGCCTTGTATTGTTGGGCAAAGGCGGTCACTGTGATCCATTGGATCAGCAAACATCCGATCAGATACTTCATATTTTTGTTTATGTTCAATTAAGCGCTGACGCGTTTTTGGAGCTTTTTAACATCCAGGAAGCAGATCTCCTGGCGGTTGTATGAGAGGATGCCTTCTATCTCCAGCTCATTGATCATGGTAGTCACGGTTTGGCGGCTGCTGCCGATCAGGCTGGCAATATCTTCATGGGTGAGATAGTTGGGTATGCAAAAGCCCTCGGCCGTATTCTCACCCAGGTTTTGCTCCACCAATTGCCAGAGGAAATGAAGGAGGCGCGTCTTGACGTCCTTGTTCAGGAGGTTGAGCAGTCTGTTCTCGATGTTGCGAAGCTTGGCGCCCACCTGCTTGCTGTACCGGAGGGCCAGGTCGGGTCTGTTCTTCAGCAGCTTCTCAAAGTCATCGATGGTAAAGGCGCAGATACTGACGTCATGTTTATATGCCTGGGCAAATTCTCCATGAAGGTTGTTCCTTTCCAGGCTGAATTGCCCGAAAAGCTCTCCCTTCTGAATGATCTCCTTGATCTTTTCATTGCCCTCCTCATCTATATAGCCGATCTTGATCGTCCCCTCCTTGACAAAGTATATCTTATTGTGATTGTAGGCTTCGAAATAAATGTATTCTCCCTTGGGTACATCGATAACATGGTGCTGGACCTTCAGCTCCTTATACTCATCTTCGGACAGATGGCACCAGAGATCGTAGTTCTTTAACAAAAGCATATTGTCGTCTCCCGGCATAATAACAAATTTGGGCGGTTAAAGTTACCGAATTTGGGTTTTGTACAATGGTTCCTTTAGATTTACGGAAAAATAGTTCTATGCAGGTACCTACCATGGCCGAACTGACAGCAAAAGGTGAAGTCCCGGATATCCTCTTCTGGGTAGGATGCTCCGGCAGCTACGATCAGCGGGCACAGAAGATCACCCGTGCTTTTGCCTCGATCCTGAACAAGGTAGGTATAAAATATGCCATTTTGGGAAAGGAAGAGCTGTGCAACGGAGATCCGGCCCGCCGGGCAGGTAATGAGTTCATCTTCCAGATGATGGCTTACCAGAATATACAGGTGCTGAATAACTACAATATAAAAAAGATCGTCACCGCCTGCCCCCATTGCTTTAACATCCTTGGAAATGAATACCCCGAACTGGGTGGACACTATGAGGTCATCCATCATACGACCTTTCTCCAGCAGCTGATAGACGAAGGTAAGATCGTTGTCAAAGAAGGCGGCCCCTTTTCAGGAAAGCGTATCACCTATCACGACAGCTGTTACCTGGGGAGAGCCAATGGCATCTACGAGGCGCCCCGGAAAGTACTGGAGGCCCTGGACAGTGAGCTCGTGGAGATGAAGCGGTGCCGTAGCAAGGGCCTTTGTTGCGGGGCCGGTGGAGCGCAGATGTTCAAGGAGGAAGAAAAAGGGACAACCAGGGTAAATTTCGAGCGGAGCGGCGAGGCCCTGGGAACTGGTGCGGCCATCGTTGCAGCGGCCTGCCCTTTCTGTAATACCATGCTGACGGACGGAGTAAAACATGCGGAAAAGGAAGACACCGTAAAAGTGATGGATATTGCCGAGCTGATCGCAGCCTCCATGAGCTGAAGCACCCTACTCCTGGAACGGCTGCCGGACGATTTCCCGGCAATGCAGTAACTTTGCATCATGAACACTTCTCATACAGAATTAATACCCGCGGACTTTGCAGGTGACAGCAGGGTTTGGATCTACCAGGCCTCCCGTCTCTTTATGCTGTCTGAGGCGCTCCATATAGAAGAAATGCTGGAGAACTTTGTAAAGGATTGGAAATCACATGGGACACCGGTGAAGGGATATGCTAACCTGTTCTACGGCCAATTCATTGTCCTGATAGCTGACGAGTCGGCAACAGGGGTCAGCGGATGCAGCACGGACAGCTCGGTACGGTTGATCAAGGACATCGAACAACGTTTTGGCGTAGCCATGTTCGACAGACTGAACCTTGCCTTTTTTGTAAAGGACAAGGTCCAGATGGTGCCGATGTCACAGCTGCCCTATGCACTGGAGAATGGGTTCCTCAACGGGGAAAGCCTGTATTTCAATAATACAGTGCAGACAAAGGATGAGCTGACGGAAAAATGGCTCATTCCCCTCAAAGAAAGCTGGCTGGCCGCAAGGTTCCTGAAGCCTGCTTAAATTTTTTTCATTCAATATAATTATACCTTACATTTGTTACCCGCTATCCGGATCACATGTCCGGAAATGCGAAATGCGGAAGTAGCTCAGTTGGTAGAGCGACAGCTTCCCAAGCTGTAGGTCGCGGGTTCGAACCTCGTCTTCCGCTCAGATATGGTAAGGTTCCGGCAGTTGCTGGAACCTTTGTTTTTTCCGTATAAAAATGGAAATAGTCTACAATTTATTTTCGATGTTCAGGTGTTACATCGTCGGATTCAATTACGTTAATTTCTGACCATGCATTGTGAAGCCTTTTTTCCAAAGAAAGCCTTTGATGCGATAACCGTCGTATGGTTTCCTTACATATCTCTATGCCATACTGAATCCCATATAATTAGTTTGTTGTTATTTAATGGTTTACATATTGAATTATGAATTTCCCCCGCTCATGACCCAGAAACGTATTTACGAGGATAAACTTCCAGACACTATTTAATTGTAATATTTATCTCGTAACTTTGCTTAAATAAGCCGGGGCTGCTATCCCCGACTTGATCCCATTAATTCAGCAATTGAATGAAAATGGAGATCGCCAACTTGATTATCACCAAAATTTTGATGATGTAGCCCAGCAGTGAGATGCTGGGCTTTCTTATTTTAATCATAAGAGAAAAAACCGGGGTTTTACAGCCCGGAAAAAACTTCGCATATGCCGCCTACATAACGGCATCACCTTTTTTTTCATGATTAAATAGCAGCAGGAATAAAACATCCCTGAACCTTCGTCAAGAGCGGATATAAAATTACCTTAAACAATAATGGGAGAAAAATGAAAAAACTTATGATGTAACTTTGACTACATGCGAACTACCACACATAAGAAAACTCCGAGAGGGATCACCATTGATCCCAATATGCCGGACTTCAGCAAATCTCCTTTTGTCATTAAAAAAATAGAAAAGGCTCGTGCATTTATTGCAAAACATGGCCTGCCGGAAAGCAAACGATCGCCAAAAAAGAAATAATCATAAAAAAAGCCGTCAAAAATTCTGACGGCTTTTTTCTTGTGCACACCGCACTAAAATATATACCTCAACCCCACCTGCATCTGCCACCTGGATAGCAGATCGGGGCTGGAAACAAAAGTCGACTTCAGCGACGGATCAAACTGGTAATGGTTCGTCCCCGGGTTGTACCCGATCGGTTGAAAATATCCACTGCCGCTGGCATATTTCCTCACCCCCCATTTGCTGCTGATAAGGTTCCCCAGGTTGACAATATCCAGGCTGACCTGCACAGTATTCGTCTTGCTGCCCACCTTAAAATTGAAATCCTGCAAGACACGCATGTCCAGTTCGCTCCACCAGGGTGTAGTACCCCCATACTTTTCGGTATATTGTCCACGATGCTTGCTCAGGTATTTATCCTGCTGGATAAAAGCTTCCAGCGCGCTCTGCTGAGCAGCCTGATCTTTTATATTGCCATTGACATCCTTCACATTGTCGAACTGCATCACTTGGACCTCCGCCTGTGTAGGCACGTACATCAGATCGTTGAAACCAGATCCATCATTGTTCAGATCGCCGGCATACACATAAGAAAACCGGTTGCCGCTGGTCCAGTTGGAAAAGAAAGAAACGGTGGTCGCATATGCACCCTCTCCATAATCAAAGCGTTTGATACCTGCCAGCACAAACCGATGCGTATTGCCGTAGAGGGAGGTAGAATTGCGCGCAACATTCGCATTGCCCAGCACAGGATTACGGTCGAAAGCATCCCCCGAGATCTCGGCAGAGATCGAGCTGGCATCCTTCGCCACCAGGTAATTATAAGATCCCATCAGGAAATACCCCTTGCCGAATGTCTGTTGCACCTGGAAGCTCACATTATAAGAGTAACCCGTGTTAGCATTGGTAAATACATAAGAACTGGTACTGCCTTTATCCGCTGACTGATAAACAGCGCGGTGGTCGCCCGTGCCCGTATTCACCTGGCCTGTAGGCGTGCCCAGTCCATAATCACGCACCATCATCGCATGTACATCCTTGGTATAAGCCAGATCCACTGTGAGGATAGTGTTGCTGGGCAATTTGTAATCCATGCCCAGGTTGGAACGCCAGATCTGTGGCCACCTGAAATCCTTTGCCGTCGCGTTATAGTACCCCGTGAAAGGATTACCGATGGCATTGCCCAGCCAGACGAAGGGAAACCGGCCGGTGAACAACCCCGTTCCACCCCTTAGCTGTACGGTTTTATCACCCTTTACATCCCAGTTAAAGCCCACCCGGGGCGAGAACAGCGGCTTGCCCGTAGGCATACGGGTATTGTCGATATCCTTGCCTGCACCGTTATGCACCGGGTTGCCATTGGGATCGAAAAGTGTCAGGTTATCCCTGTTAGGCACAGTGGGAGAACCCCAGGAATACAGGTTGTCGGTAAAAGTGCCATCGGGATTGGTATGCGGGCTTCTATATTCCGCCTGCCCGGGGAAATAAAGGGGTTTATCCACCCTGACGCCATAGGTCAGTTTGAAGTTAGGGGTTACCTTCCATTCATCCTGGATATAACCGGCCAACTGTCCTACGGTGAGATAGTACCAGGTCCATTGATTGGCGGCGCCCCTGTTCCTGGCATAGCTGACATCTCCATTCAGGCTCCCCCCGGGAGCATTGGCAAGAAAATCGTTTATGTCTGTAGTGCCGAATACCGCAAAACCATAACCCGTCAGGTTAAACGAATTGCCAAACCTGAACTGTTCGTAGCTGGCGCCGACCGTCAGCGTATGTTTGGCCAGGATAATATTGACATTATCCGTGAACTGCAACGCATCCTGGTTCAGCACATTGTTGATGGAAAAAGGCTCATGCCCCGCAATAATGTATGATACGCCATTCTTGGTGATGGTAAGCGCGGGGAAGGGCGCGGAAAAGGGCTCCCGGTGATCCCGGAAGCGGGTGTATACTGCACGAAACTTATTGGCATAGCTGTCTCCCCAGTTCGTCTTTAATTCAAGACTGAAGTTATGCAGCTTGTTGATCATCCTGTAACCGGAATTTTGGAATTGCATGGTAATGGCATCCGGCCCCCGACGATGAATGGCATTCGGGTGGGCCGGCTTATCCAGCCTTGCATCCAGGCCATTGTAGGTAAAAGTCAGCGTGCTGCGATTATTGATCACCCAATCCAATTTAGCCAGCCATTTATAGTTGGTCTGTTTCAGGTTGTATCCCTGGTAAGGCCCCGTCTCATACCCATATGTATTCTTCAGGATGGCACTGACAGCATCCAGGTCGCTTTGCAATACCCGGGAGGTAGTGACTTGCCCGGCATTGCCGGCGTTTTGCGCCCGGTAGGCAGAGACCTCATCCTTGCGCTGCTCCGTCTCGAAGTTGATGAAATAGAACAGCCGGCTTTTCTGCAAAGCCCCTCCCAGGGAAGCACCGGCCTGAAGGTGGTTGAGCGTAGGTACGGTAAACTTAGTCCCATCCACTTTATGACCCGTCATCCCCGTACTGCGGTAAAATCCGTAAACAGTCCCCGTAGTCCTGTTGGTACCGCTTTTGGTTACTGTGTTGACTCCTGCCCCGGTAAAGCCGGATTGGGTAACATCATATGGAGCAATATTTACCTGGATCTGGTCGATGGCGTCCAGGGAGATAGGCTGTGCATTAGCCTGACCGCCGGGTGTGGGCGCATCCAAACCGAAGGGATTATTGAACACCGCTCCATCGAGCGAGAAATTATTGTACTGCCCATTCCTGCCGGCAAAAGAGATTCCGTTGTAGGTTGGAGAGGCCGAAGGGGTCAGCCGGGTATAGTCGTCGGCCGACCTCGAAATGGTGGGCAATGTCCGTAACAGTCTTGAATTGATCTGCGTGGAGGCGCCGGTGCGATGATCGTCGAATATGGGAGATTTGGCGGTCACCGTTACTTCCGCCAGGTTGGCCGCAGCCTGTACAAGCCGGACATCCAGGCTGGTGTTCTCCCCCAGGTTGAGATAGATATTCGAATCCACCCTGGGAGTATAGCCCGTAAAGCTCACCGTAACAGTATAAGGCCCCCCTACCCTAAGGTTGGGTAGAACAAAGCTTCCATCAGATTTGGTAAGTAATAGTTTATTGATGCCTGCATCTGTAAAAGCCACCTGTACGGTAGCGCCGGAAAGAGGTTTACCCTTGTCGGAAACAACTCCGCTGAGCGTGGCCGTCGTCACCTGGGCGCTGGCCCAGCAGCTGATAAAAATTAATAACAAAAGGCTCGATAATCTGGCTAGTCCTGGTTGATGTTTTTTCATAATATTAAAGGTTGTGCATTAAACTTTCTCGCAGTAAGAACAATTTAATGTAAAAACATCAATAAATAAAAAAACATCTACGTCGCTACCTGATCACCAGGACGGTTCCTTTTCTAAAAACAGGCTGCTTGGTGACCGTGTTGAAATAATGAGCCATCCATACAAAACTGCCGGACGGAACCTTGTGCCCTCCGAAAGTGCCATCCCAGCCAAACTCGGGACTGGATGAGCGGAAGACGAGCTCGCCAAAACGATCGAAGATAGCCATCTGGAAATCCTTCATCTCACAGGCATGCAGGGGCCGGAAAGTGTCGTTACTCCCATTGCCGTCAGGCGTAAAAGCATTGGGCAGCAGCAGCTGACAGCTGCAGGTCGCCAGGTTTACCCTGGCCTGGAGTGTATCATTGCCGCAGCCATTCTTCGCCACTACGGTATAGATACCGCTTTGCTCTACCTTATAGCTCGCGGAAACAGAGCCGTCCTGCCAGATAAGACTATCTGCATTGCCGTTCACCTGCAGCCGGAAATCCTCTCCAGTGCAAAGAGAGGTATCTTTTATCATGGACACATGGAGACTGTCGTCAAAGCTGACGGTGAGCGTATCCTTATAAACACATTGACCTACTGTGGCAGTGACAGCATAAGTGCCGGGACGATATACAAAATAAGTAGCCTGCCCTGTTTGATTCTGATCATCCCGTTGAGCAGGGATAGCTTCCCAATTATACTGGCCTACCCCAAAGTCCGCATTGAGGGACAGCGTGGAACCTTTACAGATAGCCGTATCGTGAAAGTCCAGGGGACGATCGCCACGATAGCGCACCAGTACAGTGTCCGTCACCTGGCACTGCCCATTGTAGGTGGCAAAGACCCAATAAGTACCCGGTTCCGTGATAACGATGCTGCTCCCCCCGCTGCCGGTGCTCCAGTCATAACCAGTGGCCCCGGAAAGGTTCGCCGTCAATGTATAAATTTCTTTAGGGCATAATAAAGTGTCAGGCCCCAGGCTAAAGGATGGCTTCAGGGGGGAAGCATAGGTAATGGAGACAGCGTCGCTATAAGTGCCGCAGCCGGGGACATTGATAGTAACTGTATAATTGCCACCGGGATAATGCGTCAGCAGCTGACCTTCCGTAACAGGCAGGACAGTCCCGTTGAGCTTCCAGGTATATTGCCCGTTCTGCGATGCTGCATTCAGCAGGAGATTGGCGCTGTCGCACATGTCATGATCCTTACCGAGGTCCAGCTTGGGTGTATCGCTGTAGAATATGCCCAGGCTATCGCTGACGCCGCAGCCGTCGATCCTGACGGTATAAACACCCGTCTTCGATACCTTTAACGTGGGAGTGATAGTAGCGCTGTCGTCATTCCACAGATATGTTGCGCCCGCCACAGCAGGAGCTGTAAGCACCGTGTCCTTTCCCGAGCATAAAAAAATATCCGGTCCAAAATTATAGGCCATGGGCGTGACGATCTTCAACGTCTTCTGTAATTGAATAACATCCGTCCCGTTCTTCACGGTTAACGTCACATTATAGGTCCCCGGTACAGCATATGAATGTTTCGGTTCCTTTGCCGTCGAGCTGTCGTAGTAGCCGGAAGAAGGATCCCCGAAATGCCATTTCACCGAGGAGGGGAAAAAGATGCTGTCGAAGACAGGTGATCCAAAGGTGATGGTAGTCCCTGCACAGGTAGATGTATAGTTGATGGTATCTTTCGTAGCAGTCTGTGCATGAACCTGCCCCGGCAACATTGCCGGGGCTCCCAACACCAGGATCCATATGTAAATGATCACTTTCATCGGCGAACTTTGAGAAGGGTCCTCACCTGTTGTATGGATTGATTCTGCAAACGTGCATAATAGATCCCGGCGGCCAATACACCTGTGCTGACCGTGACCTTATACGTCCCCGGTGTATAATCCTGATCTACCGGTACCATTACCAGTTTGCCCGAGGCATCGAACAGCTGCACCAGCGTATGCCCCCCCGCCGTCTTGAATTTAATATCGGTGCTGTCTGTAAAAGGATTGGGCGAATTGGATATCAGTTTATCGCCGAGGTCATTCAAATCGTCGTACGTATTACCGCAGGCCGTATTCTTCATGAACGGCAGGTACTGGTAATTCTTCAGCAGGATGGTCGTTGTCTCCGCGGCCGGTACACAAAACCAGTCCCTCAGGATAGTGGAATACACCGACCGGAAATCATATTGCATTTGGATATTGGTTCCTTCGTCGATGCCCGTCAGGATAGGACTATTACCCAGCACACCTGTGGCCGCATACTCGCCAAAAATAAAAACAGGCTGTGCGGATCCATGGTCGGTGCCCATGCTGCCATTGGACTTGATACGTCTTCCAAACTCGGAGAACGTCATACCCAGCACACGTTTGCCTACACCTAAGTTCTGGCAATCGTTCATAAAGGCAGCAATGGCGTCCGACAGCTGTCTCAGCAGGTTGGCATGATTCCCGGTGGTGGTATCGCCATTTTGTACTTGTCCGCCATGGGTATCGAAGTTGCCCGTGCTCACCATATAGACCTTTGTTTTAAGCCCTCCCGCAATCAGCCGCGCCACCGTCTTCAGCTGTTCTGCCAGCTCCCCTTGCGGATAAGGCGATTGGCTGGTGACCTTCTTTGCAGCCGCCTCGATGACATCCGCATATTTATTGGTCTGCCGGGCTACTGCACGCAGATAGGTAAGCTCATTACCCATGGGAGTATCCGGCTCCGGCTCGGTGATACCATTGATCAGGTCATAAAACGCCGTATCAGTAGGCACCGCCATGGCCGTCGTGCCTGTCTGTGCCATGAACACAGGGGATATAACGGAGCCGATCTGGATAGCCAGCGGGTCCGGCATCGCTTCATTGGGATAGCCGATAGGGAAATTGGCATAGGTGTCCGTCAGGAATCTGCCCGTCCAGCCCGTGTCCAGGTATTGGCTGGAGTCAGCGCCTGTCAGCCAGATATCGGTGCTGCGGAAATGACTGCCGTCCGGGAAAGGATAGCCCACCGCCTGGAGGATCGCCAGCTTGTCTGCATCATAGAGTCCCTTGAGACCCGCGAGAGAGGGATGAAGCCCCGTCTTGGGATTTTTGCTGAGCGTCAGCACTTTTCCCTGTGGAATAGCGATGTTGGTGCGGGCCGCGACATAGTCGCCGTATACATCCAGGGGGATGACAGTGTTCAATCCGTCATTGCCGCCGATCAGCTGCACCAGCACCAGCACATGATCGTTATCGGCAGCGCCCTGCAGTCCATCCATAAAAGGCAGGTGCGAGAGGGCATTGATCTTAAAGCCTCCCAGGAATGCCACCGGCGCCATATTTCTTAAAAAGTCTCTACGTCGCATAAGGATAGATTCTATGATAAATGGTATTCTGGTAAATTCATCAGGTATTTGTACAAAGCCCTCAGCTTGTTGTTGACCGTCGTATAGGCATTCATATCCGTCGGGTCGGAAGTATACGCCAGCCACGCATTGGTCCAGTATATGTCATTGGAAAGATTCCCCAGCAGAATGGATTGCTTGAGCAGGGTCACATTGCTGTCGGATAAGGGTGGACGTATGAGGACGTTGAGGCTGTCCGCAATGAGCTTGTTGGGATCATGCGGCGCAGACAGTGTTTTGGCGAAGGCAACTGCATCTATCTGCAGCGTGAAGCCACTCATCATGTCCCCTGTGCCGATAAGCAGATCGGTATAAAAGTTCCGGCCTGTATAGGTGACCGAGTTGATCCATAGTTCATGGTATTGAGGCGACTGGCGATAAGCGTCCCAGCCCGCCACCAGCTCGATGGCCATGATCTCCTGCTGGAGGATGGCCGCCCTTTCATTCAACATGCTCCAGGCGGCATATTGCCCTTCCTGGCTCGCCGGAATGGTTAGCTGGTATTCCCTGGCAAGTCCTATAAGCATATCCAGCGGGCTTTTGATGATACAGGCGCCGGAATTGACAAGGTCATAGAAGTGCTGGCTCTTTAGCAGGGTCGACATTACCGCGGTAATGTTGTAGCCGCTGTTACGAAAGACATCGGCCAGCGGGATGATGACGTTGGTCTCGACGGTGCTGTCGATCTTATAGTATACAAAGAAGTTGTAAAGCTTCCGGCAGATGAAGCGGGCGCATTCCTGTGTGGTAAAGATCATGGTCAGCATTTCATCCAGCTCGTTTACTCCATTACCGCCGGAATACCCCGTAACGATGTGGTTGGAATAAAAGCCGGAAAACTCCTTGTTCAGGTCGTCATGCTGACCGGCCAGGAATACATAATTGTAGTTCGCATCCAACGTATGACCCGTCAGCACCCTTGCCGCCGCATAAACATCGTCCTGGATATACTGCGACCCGCTGCCTTTGCCGATGGTATACAGTTCCTGCAGCTCGCGGCCATAGTTCTCATTGGGGGATGTCGATAAGTTCGTGTTGCCGTTGAGATAGATCAGCATGGCAGGATCCAGGGTAATAGCCTTTACCAATGCCTGGAAATTACCCAGGGCATGCTGACGCAGGGTAAGATACTGGTTATACCACAGCCGGCAGGGAATGTCTTCTAAATGAGCCGTGGCATCCATGGCAAAATGGTTGTGCCAGAAAAGGGTCATCTTTTCATGAATACTGCGACCGCAATTCAGCAATTGTCCTATCCACCAGCATTGCAGGGAATCCAGCCTGTTCCTGTTCATATCCGCGTCCACATACAAAAGACCCGTGTTGATCCATGTCTGCCAGGGAGCGACGCCCGTCGGGTCAGTGCCATAGTTATTCACAGGAACTGTAGCGGGTACAGGCGTAGGTTGCAGCAGTTCGTCGACAGCCTGGGACATCGTGCGTGTCTTGAAATAATTGATATCCTGCACGGTGGCGCCGAATAAGGTCCTTTTTAACAGGTGAACGACCTGGGGCGTATCCCAGGTGCCTGTGTATTCACTGATGCCCATAGAGATTAAATTAATGATCCCGGCCCTCGACTGAACGCATCGGTCCGTTAAGGGCCAGGATCGGTTTTTATTCCTGGTAAAGCGCTGTAAATTGTCCCTGGTTGAGGCGGATGCTGCCGGTCCCATTGGCAACCCTGATAGTAAAGCTTCCGCTGACAGTGCCATTGTACTTTTTCTCATACTTGTCGATCGTCACGACATTGTCACTGTCACTGGTGTTGTAATATGATGTACCGCCACTGCTGATATAGGTGACCAGCAAGCTGTCACCGTGGAATTTGCCGGTAGTGTCTCCGAAGATGCGAATGCTGATGCTTCCCTTTTTTGATGAGGTATCCGTGTATTCGCCGGTAATCAGGGTAGTATGCGTGTTATATACATCCTGTATAAAGGCCTGGTTGACGGGATAGCTGATCAGGGAATCACCTGCGGAAAATGTGAAGGAAGAGGCAGGTTGGAGAGGTGTCATTGTATCGCTTTTGTTACAAGCGGACATAATACCTCCCAGGCAAATAATGGACTTTAGCAGCAGGTTGTTCTTCATAAAGTTGGCTTCGTTGGGCTTTCCGCCCGATGCCGTTAGCATCTCTGCCGGCTTGGCTAAGGCCGGGCCGATCCAAAACATCGGCTATGCATCGGTGCAATTTTCAGGCCAAAAAAAGACTAAGGGTTTCTATGGAAATCGGCTGGTTTATATTACATTGTAACAGATATATACCATATCCCCATCACCTTAAAACTTTAGATCTTATGAACTTCTTTACGCGTCTCTCCAATGGTTGGAATCTCGCCATGAACAGCTTTGCCGTCCTCAGGGAAAACCGCCAGCTTATTTTATTTCCTGTTTTATCCGGCTTCTCAATGATCCTGGTGATCAGCTCCTTTGTCGTCGTCGCACTTGCTTCTGCGGGATGGGATACGGAAAGTTTTCGGGATACAGATCCACATAACGTATTAAACTATGTAATAGTATTTCTGTATTACCTGGTAAATTATTTTATCATCGTCTTTTTCAATACAGCGCTTATACATTGCACTCATCTATATTTTATGGGTGAGGAAGTCACCATAAAAAAAGGTCTTCAATTCAGTGTAAGCCGTATCGGGGCCATCTTTGCCTGGGCCGCTTTTGCCGCTACCGTAGGTACGATACTTCGACTGTTGCAGGACAACCTGGGCCGCATCGGTAAGATCATCATCGGCCTGATCGGTATTGTATGGAGCATAGCTACTTTTTTTGTAATACCCATTATTGCGTATGAAAAGCTGGGACCGCTGGCAGCCTTCAAACGTTCGACCACGCTTATGAAAGAAAAATGGGGCGAAAGCCTTGCCGCCAGCTTTAGCTTTGGATTGGTACAGTTCGTATTGATCGCGGGGCTGGTGATCGTCTGTTTTGCCATCGGCGCACTGATACATCCTATCGTAGCCATAATCCTGTTCATGTTGTGCCTGTTCACCATACTGGTGGTCATGAGCGCAGCCAGGACTATTTTTATCAGCGCCGTCTATCATAATATCAATGGAGATCCCATCAAGCACTTCAATCAGCAGCTCGCCGATAATCTCTTCGAGCACAAATGATCGATCTATTGCGTCACATACCGATATATCAATCCGGAAACTGCGGCCATAGAACTTATGGCCGCTTTTTCATCCACCAGATCCTTTGACAGGAGCACCAGTACATACTTTTTACCATCCGGCAGAAAAACGATGCCCGAATCATGATGTACCCCTTTTATCCATCCCGTCTTATGAGCCACTTTCACACCCATGGGTAGCCGGGCCGGTATGATGTCGTTGAAATGCTGGTCCATCAGGATACGGATCATGGAGTCCGATGCGGCAGGGCTCACCAGTTTCCCTTCCGCCATCAACCGGAACAACCCCATCAACCCCGCAGCCGTCACTGTATTATTCAATCCTCTCTGATAAGCTTTATTGTCCTCCACTCCGCGCAGTATACGTACTTCAGTAAGTCCCAGGCTACGCATAGTAGTAACAATATTGGCGGCGCCTATCTTATCTATCAGGAGGTTGGTGGCAAAATTGCTGCTGACCGTGATCATTTGATAAACGAGCTCACCGATGGTACGCCGCTCACCCAAATGACGGTAAAGAGCGGTTTCGCTATCATCGGCGGAATCCAGCTGATAGGTGCTGCTGTCGGCAATGCTCGTGAATTCATTCCGCAGGATCAGTGAATCGGAGAGTTTCAGACGGCCGAGCGCAGCCTGTCTGTATATCTCCACCAATACGGGGGTTTTCATCGTGCTGGCTGCATGAAAGGTCTCATGCTCATGGACAAACAGCTCCCTGCCGGTAGCCAGGTCCCTGAAAGCCAGCGCGAACGTCCCTTGCTGCGAACCAAAAATACTATCGATCTGCCGTAAACAGGCATCCGCTGACATCCCCTGACCACTGGCTGCCCATGGCAGCAGACAAACCCATAAAAACCTTGTCCAACTCATTCGCATAGATCCATCTTTCCCCCTAAGATAGTTCCGGAAAACGGGTCCTTGAAAAATATAACCCGTTTTCCGGAAACATCTAATTTCTGTAGGCCTTCGTCGGAGCTGCTTCGCCACGCTCCTCCTCGGTCGTACCCTTCGCTACGCTTGGGTATGGACAACGGACCTGTGGTCCGTTTTTGTGCACGCTGCCAACTTGTCATTATAAATCTGATTGTCGTATCTTTGTGTCCCAAAAAAATTAATTACCTGATGTCTGAGACCCTTTCCAGCAGAACACATGACGAAGCGCGCCAGGGGGAAGCCTATGCTCCTGCCGGCGGGGACCAGCATGCGTTCCGGAAAAAGTTCTATATAGAAAGTTATGGATGCCAGATGAACTTTGCTGATAGTGAGATCGTTGCATCTATTTTAAATGAGCGTGGCTTTGGCGCCACGGGGAATTACCTCGAGGCGGACCTGGTGTTGCTGAATACCTGCAGTATCCGGGAAAAGGCGGAGCAAACAGTGCGCAACCGGCTGCACTTGTTCCGGCAGGTGAAAGAGGACAAGCCCGGCATGTTGATCGGCGTATTGGGCTGTATGGCGGAACGGCTGAAGGGTAAGTTCCTGGAAGAGGAAAAGCTGGTGGACCTTGTGGTCGGACCGGACGCTTACCGTACCCTCCCGGGACTGATCGAAGAGGCAGAATCTGGCCAGCGGGCCGTGAACGTCCTTTTAAGCCGGGAAGAGACTTATGCAGATATATCTCCCATACGCCTTGACAGCAATGGCGTAACTGCCTTCGTCAGCATCATGCGGGGTTGTAATAATATGTGCGCCTTTTGCGTAGTGCCTTTCACCAGAGGTCGCGAAAGGAGCCGGGATGCCGGGAGCATCGTCCGGGAATGCGAGGACCTGTTCTCAAGAGGTTACAGGGAAGTCACGCTCCTGGGCCAGAATGTCGACAGTTATTATTACATCGACGAACAGCAGGACGAGACAGTGACCTTTGCAAAGCTCCTTGAAAAGGTCGCCCTCATCTCCCCTTCGCTGAGGGTTCGCTTCTCAACCTCACATCCAAAGGACATTACGGACGAGGTGCTGCACACCATGGCAAAATACGACAACATATGTAAGTATATCCATCTGCCTGTGCAGAGCGGCAGCACAAGGATACTGCAGCTGATGAACCGGACCTATACCCGCGAATGGTATATGGCGAAAGTTGACCGCATACTGGAGATACTGCCTGATTGCGGCATCAGCTCGGATATCATCGCAGGTTTTTGCACAGAGACGGAGGAAGATCACCAGGATACGCTGGAGCTGATGCGTTATGCAAAATATGATATGAGCTATATGTTCTTTTACAGCGAGCGTCCCGGTACCCTGGCAGCCCGGCGCTATCAGGACGATGTACCCGAGGAAGTAAAAAAACGTCGCCTCGATGAGATCGTAAAGCTTCAGAATAGATTGTCGCTGGAAAGTAACAGGCAGGACATCGGAAAGATATTTACCGTCCTTATAGAAGGAGATTCAAAGAAGAGCGCCGCCGACTGGCGGGGGCGTAATAGTCAAAATAAAGTAGTGGTGTTCCCGAAAGGAGAGATGGACCTGCGGAAGGGGGATTACGTGCAAGTGAAAGTGGAGGACTGCACGGGAGCGACACTGATCGGAAAAGCTATATAAGACCATGGAAATTCAATCAATCAAAAACCGATTTGGTATCATTGGTAATTCGCCGGCCCTGAACTTTGCGCTGCAGGTGGCTGCACAGGTGGCGAATACAGATCTTACCGTGTTAATAGCCGGAGAAAGTGGTGTCGGGAAGGAAGCGTTCTCTCTAACCATTCATGCCTTGTCGGCCCGCAAGCATAATCCTTTTATAGCGGTAAACTGCGGGGCCATTCCGGAAGGCACTATTGATTCCGAGCTGTTCGGCCACGAGAAGGGTGCGTTCACAGGCGCCGCAGATTTCAGGAAGGGATACTTCGAGACAGTGAATGGAGGGACGATCTTCCTGGATGAAATAGGAGAAATGCCGTTAGGGACCCAGGCTCGCCTGCTGCGTGTATTGGAAGCCGGGGAATTCATCCGGGTTGGCTCGTCCAAGGTGCAGAAGACGGATGTACGGGTGATCGCAGCCACAAATAAGGACTTGCTGGAGCTGACGGATAAGGGTAAGTTCAGAGAGGACCTGTATTACCGGCTAAGCACTGTACCAATCCGGGTACCTTCCCTCCGCGATCGGACGGAAGATATTCCGCTGCTATTCCGGAAATTCGCCGTAGATTTCGCCGAAAGATACAAGACGGCGCCGGTGCAGTTGGATGAAGAGGCAAAAAATCTGTTAATTAACTATCCCTGGCCGGGCAATGTCCGGGAATTGAAGAATATTGCTGAGCAGATCTCCGTTCTATCGGAGGATAAACAGGTGACGGCCGCGGCTCTCCGGCGTTTTCTACCGGAGACGGGCAACCGGCTTCCAATGGTGATCCCTTCCAACGGCACGGCATCCAATGGCAGCCCGGAATTTGCCAATGAGCGGGAGATCCTGTACAAGCTCTTTTTCGATATGAAGAAGGATGTGACCGAGCTGAAGAAGATGTTCCTGGAGATCGTGCAGAATCCATCCCTCAATGTATCCCAGCATGCAGCCTATCTCAATGAGCTGAAGGAGCTGAAACCGTCAGAGTCATTTCAGCCCCCGGCTATGACGGGAGCGGCTCAGCCGGTGGTGATACACAACAATGGACACGAGGACATCCATCACCATGAGGAAGTGGAGGAGTCTCTGAATATTATGGACAAGGAAAAAGAGCTCATCGTAAAGGCGCTAAAGAAGCACAAAGGTAAAAGGAAAGATGCCGCCAGCGACCTGGGCATCAGCGAGCGGACCCTTTACCGGAAATTAAAAGAATATGATATCAGCGAATAAATATCTTTTAGGCATCCTCGTCCTGACCCTGGGACTTTCAGCCTGTAAGATCTATTCCTTTAAGGATGTGTCCATCCCGCCACAGGTGAAGAGCATCCATATAGGATATATCGAGAACAGGGCCAGGCTGGTCAACCCTCAGCTGGCGCCCCAGCTGAATGATAAGCTACGGCAAAAGATCAACCAGCAGGCGTCGAGACTGACACAGATACAGGACCCCGGGGCGGATTATGATGTCAGCGGCACCATCACCGACTATAACTATACCACGTCGGGCGTTTCCAATCAGCAGGTGGCCAGCAACCGGCTGAACGTCACTGTTCATATCATTTTCAAGAACCACCTGGACCCTACTGGCAAGACGGTGGCGCCGGCTGATTTTGAGGCGGATGTGACAAGGAACTTCGACTTTTCCGGCAACACCAGCATTACGGATGCCGAGCAGCAGCTGCTGCCTACCATCGTAAGCAATATGACGGACGAGATCTTTAATAAACTTTTCTCCAACTGGTAAGCAAACCATCTCCAATGTCCCTTTCCACACAACATATCATCAGACACCTGTTCCGGGTAGAGTCACTGGAAGAAGTATCACGCCAGCAGCTGGAAGAGCTGGTGGAAACATATCCTTCTTTTGGGGTAGGCAGATACCTGCTTTCCCGCAAGCTGCAGGATGAAAAGGCGGATCATTTCGGTGAAGAGACCCAAAAGACGAACCTGTACTTTACCAATCCGTTCTGGTTGCAATGGTTGTTACAGGAAGACCTTTCCCGGCAGGCCAATGGATTTGAACACATACCTCATATATCTCATGTGACAGATACTTTTGCGGTAGATGCGCCACCGGCAGACACTCCCCTGTTTGACGAGCCGGGACTTCCTGCCGAAGAGGTCTTTGCCCCCGTGACAGACACTACAGAGCCGACCATCGATAGCGGGATCGCGCCCCCATCCGAACCCGATGAAGTAGGTGAATCGTTCCTGGCAGCATCCCTTCCCCCATCGGCAGCGGATGAATTACTAAAAAGTATCGCAGAACTAAAGGACCGTCGACAGACCGACGCAGTAGTGGACACTACAGAGCCCCTTCCGCCATCAGCAGCGGATGAACTGTTGAAAAGCATCTCGGAACTAAGGGATCAGCGGCAGGCCGCTCAGACGCCCGTCGTCCCCGAAGAAGAAGTCGTCCCCGAAGAAGAGGCCCCCTCTGTGAGCATTGCCGGTCTGGCCCTTGAGCAGGTGGAAGAATCGGCACACCCCACACTGGAACAACCCATACCGGAACATCCCACACCGGAACAACCCCTGGAGGAGCATGCATTCATTGAGGAGCCGGCCCCGGTGGAACAGCCCCCTGCCGTCGAGACAGCATCGGAAGAGCCCCCCCTCGTCGAATCATTCGTCCCGGCAGAACAGCCTCCCATCGAAGAGACGGCCCCGGCAGAACAGCCACCCATCGAAGCATTCACGCCGGCCGGGCAAACATCCATGGAACAGTCCCCTGTCGAACCGCCCCCCCCTTCCATACCTGAACCGTCGCTCCCGCCAACCCCCGAACCGGCGCCCGCCCCCATCTTCGAACCTTACCATACCGTCGACTATTTTGCATCCCAGGGCATCCGCCTGGTACTGGATGAAAACCCCAGCGACAGGCTGGGACGACAGATGAAAAGCTTTACAGACTGGCTGAAAGTAATGCGCAAGCTGCCGCAAAAGAACAGGGAGATCATTCCCGATATTGCAGCAGAACTTCAGGTACAGGCAATTGCCGCCCATTCCATCGAAAGAAAGGAGGTCATCACCGAGGCCATGGCGGAAGTGCTGGCCAAACAGGGCATGCGGGAAAAAGCGACGGAAATGTACCGGAAATTAAGTTTGCTGGAACCTGAGAAAAGTGCGTACTTCGCAGAGAAAATAGAACAATTAAAAATTATCTGATATGACCTTTTTGTTTGTGTTATTGATCATTGTAGCCTGTGTGTTCTTAGGCCTTATCATCCTGGTACAGAATCCCAAAGGCGGTGGTCTCGCCGGCAATGTAGGCGGGTTTAGCAACCAGCTGATGGGCGTCAAACAAACGACGGACGTGCTGGAAAAAGGCACCTGGGTACTGGCAGTGGTCGTAGGTCTCTTATGCCTCTTTTCCGCCCTGTTTGTTCCCCACGCTACAGCAGCCAATCAACGTGGACTGGAAAAGACCTCGGTACCTACTCAGCAGGCTCCCGCAAAACCTTAATTTACTTAAAAATAATTTCAACCCTGCCACTATAAATGGCAGGGTTTTTTATATAGCTTACAGCACCAATCGAATATACCTATGAAGAGGATTTTCCTTATTGCTGCATCCGTACTGTTGCTGGCGATCGGCTTTTCCGCCTGGCGCCTGCTGGGACCCGCCACGGCCTTCCAGCGTGAAAAATATGACCTGTATATCCGCACGGGAATGAACTTCGATCAGCTGATGACATTACTGGAAAAAGATACAGTACTCAAAAGTCCAGCTTTCTTTAGCTGGGTAGCCGGAAGAATGGATTACAAGACAAATGTAAAAGCCGGCAAATATGAGATCCGGAAAGGCATGGGACTTTTAAGCATTGTCAGGATGCTGCACAATGGACGACAGACACCCGTTCACTTCACTATTGCAAAGCTGCGTACCAGGGAAGGGCTGGCTGGCATGGTGGGCAGGAAATTCGAATGCGACTCCCTCGACATGCTGCATTTTTCAGAGAACAACGATTCCCTGTCCGCTTTCGGAGTGGACTCCAATACTTTTATGACGTTGATCATGCCCAACACCTACACTTATTTCTGGAATATCACCCCTTCGGCCATCCTGAAAAAAATGCAGGCTTATTCAAAGGCATGGTGGACGCCCGCACGTGTCCGTCTGGCAGAAGAAAAAGGGCTCACACCCGTACAGGCCTGTATCGTAGCTTCCATTGTGGAGGAAGAGACCAATGTTGCCGCGGATAAAGGGAATATCGCCAGCGTCTATCTGAACCGGCTGGCCAAAGGAATGAAACTGGCTGCAGACCCCACCGTCAAATATGCCCTCCGGGATTTTGAGATGAAGCATATCTACTTCAATACCCTGAAAACTGAATCGCCTTATAATACCTACACTCATGCCGGTCTGCCGCCCGGTCCCATCTGCACTCCTTCGGAGCAGACCCTGGAAGCGGTGTTGAATGCCCCGAAGACAGATTACCTGTTCTTTGCCGCTAAACCGGATTTTACAGGCACCAGTTTTTCCGCCACCTTCAAGGAGCACCTGGAAAACGCAAATGCATACCGGAAAGAGCTGCATGCACAGGAAGCCATCCGGGATTCCCTGAAAGGTAAAAAACCAAAACCGGCTCCGCCCGCTAAACACATAAAAAAACATTGATCTGAGCCCCTATCATGATCAAACTCGAAAGAAAGATATATAACAGCCGCCCGATACGCTGGATGCAGGAGAAGAGTAAGAAAATTATCCTCCCGGGGTTCGAAGGCATCCCGTTATTCGAGGTAGCCACCTTCTTCAGAGGCCAGGTGAAGAAAGTCGGACTCGAAGACAGAGCCCGGTCCATTGCCTTCAGCTTTCTCACGGCCATCCCTGCCGCCACTATCTTTATCTGCACCCTCATCCCCTATCTGCCCATTTCCAGGCAGATAAAACGCCAGCTGCTGTTCCTGACACGCGACCTTACGCCCAACCAAAATACCTACGAGCTGGTGAGCCAGTTTCTGACAGACTTCCTGGACAAACCCCGGGTGGGACTGCTGTCCGTCGGCTTTATACTGGCCCTTTTCTACTCTTCCAATGCCATGATGGGCATTATGCGCAGCTTCAACAAATCCCTGATCTATAATACCAAGCGGAATGCCCTGGAGACCCGGTGGATGGCTATCAAACTGACTTCGCTGGTGCTGTTCATGGTCATCGGTTCCGTCACGATCCTCGTCACCCAGGCCGAATTGCTGCATAACCTGCTGCAATGGCTCCATATCCGTGGCCGCAATGTCCGGTGGTTATTCAAGACCGTTCGCTGGGTCGTGATCATTCCCCTGTTTTACTTTGCCATTGCCTGCATCTACAAATACGGACCGGCCGTTCACAAACGATGGAGACTGTTCTCCCCCGGCACCCTGCTCGCCACCGCCCTCTCCATCATCATTACCGTGGCTTTCTCCTATTGGGTAAACAATTTCGGCACCTATAACAAAGTGTATGGGTCCATCGGCACTGTAATGATCCTCATGCTCATGATTTATTTTAACTCACTCATATTATTAATTGGCTATGAGTTAAATGTAAGTATCCATCACCTTCGCGTCCTGGCGGAGGAAAGAGGGCAGCGTGAGGCGGCCAAAGATGCCCGGAAGACGGATGCCTGAACCTGGTGGAACCATTCCCCCGGCCATGGAAAAGAAATAGATATTCCGGGCCTTTTTTCGTAAACTTTATAGTAAAACCTAAAAGATATGAACCGACTACTCATCGCTGGCCTGGTGCTGCCTGTACTGGGTTTGTTGTCTTTCTCTCTCCTATCTAATGAACCCCTCCCGATCGGGGCAACCATTCCCGGGACAAATGAAAGCCTCCCGATCAGGGCAGCCATTCCCGCAACAAACGACCCCCTCCCCATCGGGGCCCCCATCCCCAAGGCGACTGTACGTGTGAAAGATGTTTCCGGTAAAGAGCTGAGCCTCCAGGATGCCAAACAACCAGGAGGCCTGCTGGTGATGTTCACCTGCAACACCTGCCCTTATGTGATCCGTAACCAGTCCCGCACCAACGAGATCTGTAAGTATGCCCAATCCAACAAAGTGGGAGTAGTCCTGTTAAACGCCAACGAAGGGGATCGCTCAGGCGGCAATTCCTTTGCTGAAATGCAATCCTACGCAAGATCACAGGGTTACCAGTGGACCTATGCCGTGGATGAAAAAAGCGTGCTGGCGGATGCATTTGGCGCCAGCCGTACGCCGGAATGTTATCTCTTCGACAAGAACGGCAAGCTGGTGTATCACGGAGCTATCGACGACAGTCCGGGGGATGCAGGCCAGGTAAAACGTCATCATTTGAAAGAAGCCATCAATGAGATGTTACAAAATAAAGAGGTGACGGTAAAGGAGACCCGGTCAGTAGGTTGCTCGATCAACCGGGGTTAAAGCCAGATGCCTGCGGCATCTTCAAAGATCATTCATGTAGTCCGCACATTTCTTGTATTGCCAGCCCCACCTGAGGTTCGGTAAGTTGCCGGTCATAAAATCTGCGGTAATGTATCTTATTATTTATAAATAAAGAAGACGGTATTCCTCCTGTCCATCGTTTGTCGACACGGGGACAGAAATAATCCGCATCTGTCTCGTTAAGCCAGGCCAGGGTTGCATGATAGCCTTGCTTACCTGCAAAAGTAGCGATACGGCCCGGATAATAATCCGGCAGGTCAAGGCTGACAAGGATGAGCTCTACTCCCTGCTGTTGATATTTTGCCGCCGTACTTTGAAAATAGGGTATCTCCTTGTTACAAGGGACGCAAAAAGTCGCCCAGAAATTTACGATAACAGGATGATCCGCCCTGGCGATATAGGCTTCCAGATCAGTGATCTTCCACTTGCGCACCTGCCCCTGCTGGCATTCCGCCTGCAATGACAACAGTCCCAACAACAATATCGTTATATACTTGTTCATCTTTTCTTACTTACATTCACCTCTTCACATCTTACAGCATCCCCCTGCTCCACTCTTTTGCCAATGCCTGGTATTGTCCATCCGGCAAGCTGCGCTGCGCATAATGGCCGGCCGCTTCCTTCTGTCGGAAAGCCTCATACAAACTAACGGCGCAGGCTACCGAAATGTTCAGGGATTTGATAATACCCACCTGTGGAATGATAAAATTCCCATCCGACAACGCTCTTATTTCTTCACTGACACCGGCATGCTCGTTCCCAAAAACCAGGGCGACCCGTTGGGTCAGATCCATTTCATAAAGTCCCACAGCGTCGCTGTCCAGGTGAGTGGTATAGATCTTATTATAGCTGCTCCGTAAGCGTGCGAAGCATTCCGCTGCATCCGTAAACTGGTGGATGGTCAGCCAGTTGGCAGCACTGCTGCTGCTTTTGGCGCCCCATTTTTTATGCCGGGGGATACGGGTATTCAGCACATATATCTCCTGCACCCCTACCGCATCACAGGTACGCATAACGGCTGAAATGTTATGGGGGTCAAACACATTCTCCAGGACTATGGTAATGCTGTTCTGGCGTTTGTCAAGGACCTTTATTATTCTTTCTTCTCTTTCCGGGGTCATAGACCGCAAATTTAATCAATCCCCCGCAGCTTGCTGCCGGCAAAAAAACTTCCCGCGGGGGCCGCCAGGCCCGATTTTGCATAAACAACATTTTTATACTACTTTAGCCCCACTCTAATATCCTCTGACCATGCTAAAAAAAACGCTCAAGATCACAGGCATTATCCTCTTAGTCCTCATCGCGGCTGCTATAGCCACTCCCTTCCTGTTCAAGGGAAAGATCACCCGGATCATCAAAGAACAGATCAACAGGAATATTGCCGCCAAAGTGGATTTTTCCGATGTAGACCTTTCGTTATTCAGGAACTTCCCCAGGCTGTCCGTGGCATTGGATAGTCTGCGGGTAACCGGCATCGATGAATTTGCAGAAGACACATTGGTTTCCGCTGAGCGGATCAACGTAGCCCTCGACCTGTTCAGCGTCTTTGGCAGCGAGATGAAGATCCACTCCATCCAGGTGGACAAACCCCGGGTACATGCTATCATGCTCAGGAACGGACATGCCAACTGGAATATCACCCTGCCCGATACAGCTGCCGCAGCCACGCAGACGACAGCCTCCAAGCCGTTCAAAATGGCCCTGCAGAAATATGCCATTACGGATGGTTACATCAGCTACAGGGATGACAGTTCCCATATGAGCTGCGAGATATCAGGCCTGAACCATTCGGGAAAAGGCGATTTTACCTCTGATGAGTTTGTGTTGCAAACCAGCACACAGACAGCAGCCCTCAGCTTTACCTACGGCGGTATTCCTTATCTCATACGTACCCGCGCAAATGTGGGGGCAGCTTTCAACATCGACAATAAAGTGAATAAATACACCTTTAAGGTGGATGACCTGTCCATCAACGACCTGCGGCTGCATACCGAAGGTTTCTTCCAGCTGGTGAATGACAGCACTTATGACATGGACATCAAATTCAATGGCCCCTCCCTTGACTTCAAAAGCATACTTTCGCTGATACCGGCTATGTATACAAAGGATTTTGCCGGTATCAAGACCAGCGGCCAGGCCAGCTTGTCGGGTTTTGTAAAAGGCAGGTATGACAGCAAACATATTCCCGCCTATCACGTAGACCTGGAAGTAAAGAATGGCTTCTTCCAATATCCCGACCTGCCCCGGCCTGTAAAAAACATCAACCTGGTGGTAAAGACGGACAACCCGGACGGTATCACCGATCATACGGTAGTAGATATTCCGCAGGGACATATCGAAATGGAAGAGACGCCTTTCGACTTTCGTCTGTTGCTGAAAACACCGGTAAGCGACCCATACATAGATGCCGCTGCCAAAGGCAGACTGGACCTGGCGAAAATCACCCAGTTCGTAAAACTGGAGGGCAGCACTCACCTGGCCGGGATACTCAACGCAGATATGCATACCCGTGGTAATCTTTCTGCTATTCAAAAACAACAGTACGACAAGTTCGACGCCGGCGGCACCCTGGGTCTCACCGGTTTTTCCTATGCCTCTTCAGCCTACCCCACCCCGCTGAACCTGGACAACCTCCTGCTGACCTTCAATCCGAAAAATGTGACGCTCAACGATCTTAAAGGAGGTTACGGCAAGACCCATTTCCAGGCGAATGGCGCCCTGAACAACCTGCTGGCCTATATGCTTCAGCATAAACCCCTGGATGGAACACTCGATGTAAAGGCGGATATGGTGGACCTCGACCAGCTGATGGGAACCAGCGCCTCTACGGCGACAAAAACGGACCCGGCTACCGCCAAAACGGACACAGCCTCCGCCCGGACAGGAACCACCGCCAATGCCAAACCAGGAGCTGCCTCCGCAGGCGAACCTTTTGCCGTCCCGGCAAACATCGATTTCACGCTGCGTGCTGCCGTCGACAAGATCCATTACGGCAACCTGGACCTGAGCAACGTATCGGGAAATCTTAAAATTGCCGATGAGACGGTGAAACTGGAGAACATCAAAGCAGAAGGTCTGGATGGGGTGATGGTCCTCAACGGAGCTTATTCCACAAAAGTAAGTAAGAAGACGCCCGTATTCGCCATGTCTTACGACCTGCAAAAACTGGATGTGCAAAAGACCTTCTATGCCTTCAACTCCGTCCAGAAGCTGATGCCCGCCGGTAAATATATCGCAGGTAAATTCAGCAGCCGGCTGACGGTGGATGGTGTGCTGGGCGGCGATATGAAGCCGGATCTCAATACGCTGAACGGCAACGGTAACTTATCATTGATAGATGGTGCGCTAAAGGATTTCGCCCCCACGGATAAACTGGCGCAGACCCTGCACCTGGATCAATTGAAGGATATAGCCTTAAAAGATATCAAAACGACCTTCGCATTCAAAAATGGTCGCGTCGTCGTCGACCCCTTCCACGTAAAAGTAAAAGACATCGATATGGAGGTTGGCGGCTCTCACGGGTTTGACCAGTCGCTGGATTATGATGTGGCCATGAAACTGCCCCGTAGTTTGCTGGGCGGACAGGCTAACAACGTGGTGAACGACCTCGTAACAAAGGCCGGAACAAAAGGCGTCAATGTAAAGGTCGATGAGCAGGTGGCTTTGCCCGTAAAAGTGGGTGGTACGCTGACCAGCCCCGTCCTTAAGATGGACCTGAAAAGCGCGCTGACAAGTACGGCCAATAGTCTTAAGCAGCAAGCTGCCGATCTGGTAAAAGCCAGGGTGGACAGCGCTAAGCAACAATTAAAGGATACAGCGCAGGCCGTGGGAAAACAGGCGTTGAAGGATGCAGGTAATGCCCTGAAGAACCAGATCTTAGGCAATAAGGATACCACGGACAAAAATGCCGGCGCCCTGGATGATACAAAGAAAAAAGTACAGGATGCAGGGAAAGGGTTGTTGAATGGGCTGCTCAAGAAGAAGTCTTGATAAACCGGACCTGACGGTCCGGGCTTGTTTAGAATCTAACGATGGCCCTTCGGGCAACCTCGCTGTGCTCGGTTTTTCTTAACTTTGCAAAAAAAGAACAGTCACATGCTCCATCAATTGCACGATCCCCGGCCCGTCCAATACGAGGACGAGGATACGGCGGTGCTCATTTCGCCCGACGATCCGTTCAGCCTCATTGTCTGGAATGATGAGGTCAATACGTTCGAATGGGTAATACAAACCCTGATGGAAGTATGCGGACACTCTTTGGAGCAGGCTGAACAATGCGCAATGATCATACATACCAAAGGTAAATATGCCGTCAAACGAGGGTCGTATGAGGAATTGAAACCCCAATGCGATGCGATTACCGAACGGGGTATAGGAGCCACCATCGAAGAGATCGCCGGCACCTGATGCCAGAACTTATGCCATTATTTGCACTAGACCAGGAACTGATCTTTCCACCTGTCGAACTCGCTGAACCCGACGGTCTGCTGGCCATTGGAGGAGATCTTTCTATCGAGCGGCTTCTGCTGGCTTACCGGAATGGCATTTTCCCCTGGTATGAAGGCAAACATATCCTCTGGTGGAGCCCCGACCCACGATTTGTACTTTTCTCCGATGAATTAAAAGTAAGTAAGAGCATGCGGCAGATCATCCGCAAAGGAACCTTCACTTTTACTGTCAACAAAGCCTTCAACGAAGTGATCGCCAACTGTAAGACCATTTCCCGGAGAGGACAGGACGGGACATGGATCACCGAGGACGTAAAAGAAGCTTACGGGCGGCTGCATAAAGAAGGCTATGCGCACAGCGCCGAAGCCTGGTTAAATGGAGAATTGGTGGGCGGCCTGTATGGCGTCAGGCTTGGCAAGGCCTTTTTTGGAGAGAGCATGTTCAGCCAATACAGCAATGCCAGCAAATTCGCCTTCATTTGTTACGTGGAGCAATTGCGCAGTGAAGGAGTGGGACTCATCGACTGCCAGGTCTATACAGAACACCTGGAAAGCCTGGGGGCCAAAATGATCTCCCGCAAAGACTTCATCGCCCGCATCCGCGACCTCGGTGTATGACATCTCTGCCCCATCCCACCCGTGACACCGAGTTGATTCTTATCCCACCCGTGACACCAGGTTGATCCTTATCCCCCTTGCGATACCAGGTTGATCCTTTTGTAAGGCCACTGTTCCGCATGCTGGTAGACAAGTCCACGCATATAATCATTCTCCGGGTACCGGGTAAGGAATGCTTTCAGCTCGCTGGTATCCACGTGACTGTTCTCGCGGCCCCAGGCCTGATCAGCCGGCAGATAACCCATCCCATAAAAACGTCCCTGTTCTACCAGGATACAGCTTTTTTCTTCCGGATGACGGCCGTCATCCACCAGTGTAAATGTGGGCAGGCTTTTTATCAGACCGTCCACCGCCTGCTGTACCCGCTGATTATAAGTCTCGGCAGGTTCCTTATGTTCGCAGGCGCCATGGCAGTAATGCTCTTTCACGCCTTCACAGGGACCCTCCCCTTTCTCGATAAAGCAGAGACGCGGACAGAGCTCGAATTGCCGGATCAGCTTCCAGAGAATGTTCTGACCTTCCCATAATAGGGAAAAAGTATAGATGGGGGTCAGTTGCTTCCGTTGTTTTTCCAGCACCAATCTTGTATAACCGCTGCGATCTTCAAAGACATACAGACCATAGGTCTGCTGAAAGCGTTTCATGCTGCGGTTGTAGGCCGGCCATAACCGCCGGATCTCGATACATTCCAGCAAAAAGGCCATCAGCTCGGTGCCTGTTGTCTCATGCGAAATGGAGTGGATATTGCGCAGGAACTCCTGTTTCTGACGCCCCGGCTTATTGTTGGAGAAGTGGCTGCTCACGCGGCGGTGGAGGTTCTTCGCCTTGCCTACGTAGATGACCTTTCCTTTCTGATCGTGGAAATAGTATACGCCCGGGCTTTCAGGCAGGCGTTTTAATTCTTCCGCCGGAAGATTGGCAGGCAGGTATTGTTCCCGGCTGCCCGCCTTCAGCATGGCGCGGATATGTTCCAGTCCCCCCTCCTGCAATATCTTTTCAAAGAGCAGAACAGTGGCATTTGCATCCCCACCGGCACGGTGGCGGTTGGGAACAGCGATACCCAGATGGGAGCATATATTGCCCAGGCTATAGCTTGGTGCGCCGGGAAATGTCTTCCGGCTGAGACGAACGGTGCAGAGCTTCCTGGCATCCAGGTCCTTCCCGCAGGCTTTTAGCTGATGTTTGATAAAGGAATAGTCGAAATTTACGTTGTGGGCCACAAAGACGGCGCTGGAAAGCCATTCATAGACAACATCGGCTATCTCATTGAAATAAGGAGCGTCAGCCACCATATCGTCGTTGATACCCGTGAGCGCCTGGACGTACCGGGGAATAGGCATGCCCGGGTTGACAAGGGTTTCATATCGCTTAAGTTCCCTAATCCCATCGTGTAACACAATAGCAACTTCTGTTATAGCGTTATTCGTGGCATAACCGCCGGTGGTTTCAATATCGACTATCGCGTACATTCTTTTTTCCTATGCAATCAAAGGTAAAAAGAAGTTCCGGTTAACCCTCAATCCCTGCCTCTACGAAAGCGTGTATTTATTACTAACCCCCAAATCCAATCCAGATGGAAAAAATGCACCCTTTTAAATCCAGGGTCTCTGAAAGTACTATGCTGACCTTTATTACCGTAATCCTGTACTTTTGTGCGATCATGGCATTTGCTTACTTATTTACTATGTCTTAAAATTCAAGGGGATCGGATGTATATCTTGTTGAAAAAGAAGGAATAAAGGTAAAACACACATTTAAGAGGCTTCCCGGCGGAGGCCGGAAAAGGCCAAAAAACCGCCAAAAAGTTTTAGAATTTGGAAAATCGGATTATCTTTGTATGCAGATAGTCGACTACCTCTTACAAGCAACCTATAGCACGAGCAAAGTTTTTCGAACGGCAATCTTCCTTCCACACGCCAAGATCTACAGAGAAACCAATCGCGTACCGAACATTTCCGATCCCCTACGAATTCCACCTTTAATCAGCTTGGTTTCACCCTAAAAAATTAATTTATTATGAAAAAGATCTCCTCTCTCCACATCAATGAAACATTGAAAACTGTACTGCTTGCACTTGGTTTTATCGGATTGGTAATGTTCTTATCTTACCTTTACTGGTTCGCGTAAGGACTTTGTCGATCTCTATATATTTTCGAACTCCCCGCAACCGGGGAGTTTTTGTTTTTAGGCCGAGCAACGCGAGGTAACCGAGCAACGCGAAGGTTACGAACGAGAAGGAGCGTGTCGAAGCAGCTCCGCCGAAGTTCCGAAGGGCAATAGTTTAAATTCTAACCAGGCTCCGGCAGCTTGCTGCCGAAAGAACAAACCAAAAGGGCCGTCAGGCCCGTAAAACCCATCAACCTCTCGCCGTAATTCTTTACCTTTGCCACCCATTTAACTGTGACATATTCATGGAATTAAGCAAAAACTATATCCCCGCAGATACAGAAGAAAAATGGAATGACCATTGGCAGCAGGAACGCTATTTCAACAGCAAACCCGATGGACGCCCCCCTTTTACCGTCGTTATCCCCCCGCCAAACGTCACAGGCGTGCTGCATATGGGTCATACCCTGAATGAGACGGTACAGGATATTCTTGTGCGTAAAGCCCGCATGAGCGGCTATAACGCCTGCTGGGTACCCGGCAGCGACCATGCCTCTATTGCCACGGAAGCAAAAGTGGTAGGCATGCTGAAAGAGCAGGGAATCGATAAGAACCAGCTCACCCGGGCAGAATTCATGAAATATGCCTACCAATGGAAGGACAAATATGGCGGCATCATCTATTCACAGATACGGAAGCTGGGCTGTAGCGTAGATTGGGACAGGGTGGCCTTTACCATGGACCCGGATTATTATGCCTCCGTAATAAAGATCTTCACGGATCTGTACCGCCAGGGGCTTATTTACCGTGGAGCCCGGATGATCAATTGGGACCCCCAGGCAAAGACAGCCCTCAGCGACGAGGAAGTGGAATATAAGGAAGAACAGGGCATCCTGTATTACGTTCAATATGAAGTCGTCAATGCCGATGGCACGCCCTATGCGGCCATACCATCCCTCACCATCGCGACACAACGTCCCGAGACTATCATGGGAGATACGGCTGTCTGCGTCAATCCCACCGACGAACGCTACCAGGGACTGGCGGGCAAATTTGCCGTCGTACCCCTTGTCAACAGACGGGTACCCATCATCTTCGACGAATATGTGGATCCCGCTTTCGGCACCGGCGCCCTGAAAGTGACGCCGGCCCATGATATCAATGACTATAACCTGGGGCTGAAGCATAGTCTGCCCATCATCGATACCTTGAACGAGGATGGGACGCTCAGCGCTGCCGCCGGGGTCTTCATAGGTATGGAACGCTTCGCGGCCCGTAAAGCTGTTGTCCGGCAACTGAAGACCGACAACCTGCTGACAAAAGAAGAGACGCACATGACCCGCATCGGCTTCTCTCAACGCACCAGCTGCGTTGTAGAGCCCCGCATCTCCACGCAATGGTTCGTGAAGATGGCTGCGCTTGCAGAGCCCGCATTGAAAGCTGTAACGGATGGGCATATACGCATCCATCCGGGCGATAAATTTCTCGCCACCTATAAATACTGGCTGGAGAACGTAAAGGACTGGTGTATTTCACGGCAGCTGTGGTGGGGTCAGCAGATCCCCGCCTGGTATGCACCGGACGGAACCTTCCAGGTGGCTGCTACGAGGGAAGAAGCCTATGCCCAATTCGGTAAATCGCCCTCTTTTACCATCGACCAGCTAAAACAGGACGAAGATGTACTGGATACCTGGTTCTCCTCCTGGCTATGGCCGATAGAGGTCTTCAAAGGTGTGACCGCTCCCGGTAACCCGGATATCGCTTACTACTATCCCACTTCCGTACTGGTGACCGGACAGGATATCATCTTCTTCTGGGTAGCCAGAATGATCATGGCCGGGCTGTACTTTTTTAAGGACGATGTGCCCATGGAGAAACGTATCCCTTTCAGGGACGTTTATTTTACAGGCATGGTACGGGACAAGCAGGGCCGCAAGATGAGCAAGAGCCTGGGCAATTCACCTGACCTGCTGGCGCTGATCGATAAATACGGAGCGGACGCAGTTCGTTTTGGCATCATGATCTCGTCGCCAGCTGGCAATGACCTGCTGTTCGACGAAGCCGCGCTCGAACAAGGCCGTAATTTCAATAATAAGCTGTGGAATGCGCTCAAGCTGGTGAAAGGCTGGGAAAGCCGGTTACAGGAGAGCACCACCTCCAGCACAGATCCTGGGTTCGCCGTCAAATGGTTTGGCAGCCGCCTGCAGGAGGCCCGCACGGAAATAGAAGCGCTGTTCAAAGAGTTTCGCCTCAGTGAAGCGTTAAAAACCATCTACTCGCTGATATGGGACGATTTCTGCAGCTGGTACCTGGAATGGGTAAAACCGGGCTTCGAACAGCCCATGGATGCGTCCGTATATCGCCATACCATCGTTTATTTCGAGCAACTGATGCAGCTGCTCCATCCCTTTATGCCATTTATTACAGAGGAGGTCTATCACCTGCTGGCTCAACACACAGACGATCTTTGTGTCCGTCAGTTCAGCCCCATAGAAAAACCCGACGCAGCCGTCCTGGCCCAGGGCATCTTGCTGAAAGAGGCCATCACTGCCATCCGGGATGCCCGTAACAAGGCACAGATCAAACCGAAGGAGGCCATACATCTCTCCATTCAATCCGAACAGGAAAAGGTCTATCAGTTGATCTCTCCCATCCTTTCCCGCCAGGTGAATGCAAAAGAGATCTCTATCACAAAGGAAATGGTCCCCGGCTCATTGACGGTCGTCTCCGGCAAGGATAAATTCTACATCGGTACGGATCAGCAGGTAGACACTGGCCATCAGAAAGAAGAATTGGAAAAGGAGCTCATCTACCTGAAAGGTTTCCTGGAATCTGTGAACAAAAAGCTCGGTAACGAACGGTTTGTGCAAAATGCAAAACCCGAGGTCGTTGCTATCGAACGGAAAAAACAAGAGGATGCATTGGCAAAAATTAAGACGATTGAAGAAACGCTGGGATCGATTGTATAAAACGGGTGAGATCGTGTCTCATTCCGGTAACGATAGTTTATTTGAATAATCAAATCTGTAACTGTCTTTCCCGAGTTTATAAACATAAAGATAATCCGAGTCCTTTTTCACGATGGTTTTGAATTTGCTATTTGAAGGCAATTCGATGAAAAACGCTATCCCGGTTTTGCGAATATGCCTTCAGTATGAAAGCATTCAGTAAAACAAGAAAAAGAATTCGTTTCATAATTTCATAGATTAGTACTCATTCTGTTTAATATCAACATATTACTCATACACTTTGACCGCCCCCTTCGCACTATTCCCCTGCGAAAGGATATTCAATGGCAGGATCAGCTCCCATTGATTGGGGCCCCTGTTATCCAGGTCTAAGTCTACGAGCCGGCTGTACCGGACACCAAAGCTGATGGGTAATTGATTCCACCATTTTGTATCGAAGAACATCTCCACCCCATAAGAGCGGAAGGGGATCCATACCACGTCCCCCGTGTTCCTGTTAAAGAGCGTCCCCTTCATGTAATCATAAAAGCAATTGGCGCGTACCCGCAACAGGTAGACCATATTGGCGACACCCGCATCCGGATACAAAAGGGGAAAATGATAGTTGGCCATCAGCCGCCACTGCTGGTAAAGGTTATAGGCGGCATAACCCCTTGACCAGGGAAAACCGTTGGAATAGCTGCCGGCCCCCGCCTTGTCCCTGCCCTGCCAGGCTGCACCTAACTGCAGGCTGTGGGTAAGATCGACACCAGGCAAATAGAGATACCCCGAAGCCAGGAACTGGTGGCTGGGGACAGCGCTCACCGACACATCATACAGCAGATAG
>Ga0105240_10001035_pt1 | contig 49456 bp, 39 predicted proteins | sample KBSC54metaG_FD_80426 | JGI IMG/M metagenome (GOLD analysis project Ga0105240, IMG submission 80426) | Corn rhizosphere microbial communities from Kellogg Biological Station, Michigan, USA - KBS C5-4 metaG | ecosystem: Host-associated > Plants > Roots > Rhizosphere > Soil | place: Michigan, USA... | reverse complement strand
TTTTAAAACGGATTTTCCCATATCTTTGCAACCCATTTTGGGATATAATCCTCCTTAGCTCAGTTGGTTAGAGCATCTGACTGTTAATCAGAGGGTCGCTGGTTCAAGTCCAGCAGGGGGAGCAGATTAGGAAGTCCACGGACTTCAAAGGAACACGAAACCCGCGCCAGTCGCGGGTTTCATCGTTTTAAGCCCTTTCTAAGATTCCGCCAAAATCCGCTAATTTCCCTCATTTCACCAGCACTTTTACCAGCACTTTCACCAGCACATTTCCTGCTACTTTTTTTGTTACTCTGGACACATTCCCCACCTTAGACAGTGATTTGGCCGGGGCCTTACCCCCTGGCAGTTTCAAAAAAAATTACCCATGTCAGTGTCCATTATTGTCCAGCATAACTACCGCAACAAGGTCAACCAAAGTGGCCGCTACCCGGTCCATCTTTATGTGAAACCAGATGGCGAAAGGGAGAAACTCTATCCCATAAAGCTGCCCCAAAATCCCCGCGATACCGAGTGGCAGGAAAAGGACGACAACTGGGTTAAGCCCACAAGTCCCTATGCCTTTGAAAGCAACATCGCCATCCGTGATTTTAAGAACAGGATTACAGAGCTCCATAAGCGCCTCTACCTGGCCAACAAAAAACTCTCCCATTATGATATTGAAAAGGAGCTAAATTTTAAGGGAACCCGCCAGGTCTTCAACCATTATTTTAAAAACTACATGAAGACGCCCCCCGAGCTCGTCGACCTGGAAGAGAGCACCTGGGAGAAGTACGCCAGTTTCATCCAGCACCTGGACAAGTTCAATCCACGGATCCGGTTTGACCAGATCGACGTCCAGATGGCAGCCCGGATCCGCAATTACCTGGCGGACCAGCCAGGGGTCAAAACCGCGAAAATGGCACCGGCTTCTGTGAAGTCTTTATTCGATAAATTTATAAAGGTCCTGCAGCATGCCGCCGAGGAAGACAAGATGCTGGAAATGGATGTGGTAAACCAAATCATTAAGAAGGTCTTCGTCGACGTTCCGGAGAGAGAAGAAGGGCTGCACTGGGATGTGGTGGACGTCCGTAATTTCAAAAAGCTACCCGACTTTGCCATGCAGCCCTCCCAGGTCAGGGACAAAAAGCTGTTCCTGCTGCAGGTCTATGGGTGCTGGTATTATAGCGATCTTATTTATATGCGCCGGGATGCCGTCCATTTTGATCATGAGTTTGGGATGTATATCACCGGTCGTCGAAACAAAAATGAGGTACCTCGCCTCATACCCCTTTGGGTTTATCCCGATGCCGAGGCCATGATGAAAGAATTTGAAGACCCCGATCCCAACTCCACCTTTTGGTTCCGCAGGGACGCTTTTGTCGATGCCCAGACCTACAATCGCAACATCAAGGTCCTCGCCGATAAAGCAGGCGTAACCAGGGAGGTGACGGCCAAAATTGCCAGGCATACCGGTATGACTTTGCTTTCCCGGGTCGGGCTCCAGTATCCTGCGCTCAAAAAAGCTGCCGGCCAGAAGATGAAGGACGTAGGTAGCGTATATATTAAAATGGGGCTGCGGGAAATGATCGACGCCACCAGCCTTGTAGGCTTTGAAAAATTGAAGATTTAAATAAACGCTGCCATCACATGCAAACAACCATCGATTTTGGCTCTCATCGAGTGCCCCTGTTTTGGGCTGGTGATATACGCGCCGGCGTTGATGTATTTGCGGTCGCTAACAATCTGCAATCTGCCCTGATTGCCGTGGAGATGCTGCTGGATGAGCAGGGCCATCGCTGCCTTTGGTACGGGCCTGAGCTTATCATGGAAGATGGCGTCTTCCGGGTCGTGCTCATAAACGATGAACGCCATTGGCATGGCTGGAATAAAGCTGAGCGCCTGGAGATGGTCAGCAGGTTCCGGTCATGAGGCACTCAGGGCTCGTTGGTTGACAGGCTGTATTTACTTGCGGCCGCGGCATCAATCTTTATTACAGCCGATATTAATACATCAAGAATGTTGAAGGTTTCGGCCATCGTCATTAAGTGTTCGGCGCCCAACGCATACTGTCCTCTAAAATGCGATAAGAACGGCTCATCAACAATACCATTACGATGGGTATATAAATGACGTATCTGCAGGATCCCTTCAATCTCCTTGATCTCTTTTTTTGAAACGGCATTTAGCTGTGAGAGTTCTTTATTGTCTTCCAGAAACCCCTTCACACTACCCTTCTGTAAATTTTTGATTCGTTTACGCGCATACCACTTTATGAAATCGTCCATGTCAGCACAATCCATCACTTCCTCTACGGTCACCGGTGCGTTTGATCTTAAGGCATTGGGAACAGCGGTATATATTTCATACAGCAGATCAGATAAATAGGTTTCGAACGTGTCAACGCATGATCCAAATAAGATGCGCCCCAGCACTTTTCCTTCCGCAACAGCGGTGGCAGTATTGAAATCAACCGGGTATAAATTGGCCGATCCTTTCGCATATAGCGATAAGATGGACTGGTAATGATCCAGGTACTTACCCTTTGCGCCTGTTGACCCCTTTCGGGTAGCCACTAATAACTTCGAAGTAGTTTCAATTCTTGCGGGGATGGGTGCTGCCGTGGCCAGGGGTGGAGCCTGCCGGTCAGGTTCGGTGATCTGATCCCCATTGCGTACGTACCGAGTGCCAGCCAGCAGGACAGGCGCTCCACTTTTTTCAATCTTTATGCCATAGAGTGTCTTATCCTGGTGGGTGAAATACTGGTGTGCCACCGTTGGTTGGGGCGAAAGCATATCGATGGCCTTATGGATCATGGCCGTGACACGGAAATCATTACTAAGGCCCCTAACATCTATTGCTTCATGTGGTGCTTCCTTCACACCAAAGATGAGATATCCACCATCGGCATTAGCCATGGCCGCGATAATCATCGCCATATTGCGGGCCGGTATCAAGATGGCCTTATATTCCAGTTGCTGTCCCTCGGCCTTACCTATCTGCTGTTGCAGTTCTTTTGTTAAATCGCTCATTCGTTAACCTTTACTTTGATAATGCCGTTGCTTTTAAGGATGCGACCCAGGGTGAGCAGTTCCGGATCATTGACTCCGTCTTCTATCCAGAGCTCCGTCTCTAGTTCTTCCAAGGTGTCTTTTTCCGAAGAGAAGTAAAAGATTACTTCTTCCCCGTCTGACGGCCGGCATACGATGTTAAGTTCGCGCCCATCTTTGATAACACCACTAAAGATGGTGGTAGCGATGATATCGGCGAAGGTGAAATCATACCCTTTGGTTTCCAAAAATTGACGGATGTTTCTGTTCGCTCGTTCCCGCATGGAGTGTCCAGCCATGAAGGCTTCAACAGTATGATTAGGGTCGTGTCCGAATTGCTCAGATAAAGGCTTGTTTTGCATCGCATTTACTAGTTCGTTGGGAACCTGCATGCCCAGACTAGCAAAAATTTCCTCGACCAGTGGCATCAGCGCCGGTGGCGCAGCTGTAGCTGCTGATTGGTGTTTACTGAGCAGCTCCACCACTTCTTCCGCCGTGGTTACGCCCAGGTCGGCCATGATGGTATCCAGCGTCGCTGCTTTCTCGATGGAGGACACGATTTCAGCAGGTGAACAAAGCCGGTGTCTGTTGATATAAAGCTCACCAAAGTATTTCTCTGACTGGTTGGGCTTTTTGTTAAACCACAAATACAGTAGCTGGAAAGCCGTCTGGACGTTTTCGGAGTCATTATTATTTGTAAAGGCTTCTCCTACCAGCGTCACAATCTTTTCGGCGATGTCCTGGTTGTCGATTGTGCGGTTCTCTGGAAAATTGATGGCAAAGGTGTCATCGATGAGCATGTCCCGGAAATCGTAGCCTAGTTTTGCTGCGATGTCTTTGAGATCCTTATCCGTATTGCCGCCAAGGTACAGCTGCTCCTTGGAACAGAAATTACCATTTTGATTGGCCAGTATGGGATGGTCTTCGTCGTTTAATAAATATTCAAACCCTTGGGCGATCAGCATTTCAGAGAAGGATGCCAGCCAGTCCAGGGTGTCCTGCTGGCTATCGAAGAAGTAGGTAGCTGTCATTTCGCTGACGGTAGTCTCGGTGGCGATCTTTTCACAGATATCGCCAAGGAGTATTTTGTCACTTTGCTCCCAGATCAGCTCGTCATAGGTAGGGATAATGATCTTTTCCATCTTTTCGGTCATATAGATGGCGCGCGCAAAGTCGTATATTTTTTCACGGATGGCAGGTGTCTTACCGTCGTTGCTAAAGATGCAGGCTTGCTTTACGGCAACAGTGGCCGCTACGTCGGGATCGGCATCCTTTAAAAGACCATTAAGTTGCGTATAAACTGCGGGTGGCTTTTTAGGATGGTGGTTAATCTGCACTTTTGAGTCAGGGTCTTCCTTATTGGCGGTGTGGATGCCGTTGTCTCTTAACTCAGCGCGAATGTCAACGCCTAAGATAGCGAGGTTGTCCTTGATGATTGCTGGTATGCTATAATCAAAGGAAAGGTCCTTCATCAGTGCCATATCGCCATTCTGGTTTGGCAACACGGCAAATTCACTGGCGATAACGCTTTTGATAAATACACCTTCCGCGTTGAGTGCGACATAATACTCATTCAACCATTCCACTGCATCTTCTCCGAATTGTAGCGCGGCCTCCAGGGCGGAGAGCGTTTCTAAAGTGACGATACGCTGGGCCAGTTGTTTGAGCGTTAATTTATAACAGCCTGGCCATGCCACTACAGCCCACTGTTCTATGTCCTGCTCCCTGGGAACACTTTCTGGAAACCATTTTGCGGCCAGGTCATAGAGCATCTTTCGAATCCGCGGAGTGGCTGCCCATGGAAAATAAATGGTGGGTTGCTCATTTACAAATGCAGCCACACGCTTTCCGTCCGCGTTGTCGATTATCTTTTTCGTTGAGAGTAAGGAATGAATGGGGTCTGCGATGTGGGCCTTATACCAATCTTTATCTATCCAGTCCAGGGCGATCTGTCTGTCAAAGCGGGCCAGTTCATACATATTTTGCACGTCATGGCTGGCACAGTAGACGAGCAACTTTCCATATAGTTTGACTGCTTCGTCAATGAGGGCTTTGTTTTGGTTGATCTCCGGATCATCCACATCATTGAGTAAAACGTAGCTGCGCGGGTCATCGGGATTAAACAGCCGGCTGTTAACGACCACCGGGAAGGGAAAGTTTTCCGAACCTACCAGCGGGTAGTCGCAGAAAAGTTTGGGAATTTTATCGCCCAGGGTTTTTAGAAAAACCTTATCCTCCTGCCGGTCTATAGGAACGGCGATGTCGACATTTTTACCTTTGACAACGGCCAGATGCGTGTATTGCGTATCGATTAGTTGATCATCTTCGACCGTGTAAAAGGTAACGTCGCCATCTGTGACTGTTTTGTCGGTCAGCACTTTGAAATCATGGCAGTCGGAGGCGATATCTACCTGGCTTATCTCGGGGACAAAGACTAAGGTATAAGGGATGGACCGGATCAAATCTTCGAGGCCTTGTTTGGCTACGGTGATGCCTTTGGTGTCCAGCTCATAATGGAAGGTGGTATTGTATGCCTTCGGGTCATAATTAGTGTAGGCGGGAAGCCCATCGAGTTTAGTGAGTGTTTCCAGGGATTTTTCAACGCTGGCGATGATGCCATCTTTATCTCGCGGGCTTCGGTCTAGTAGCACGGTACACTCCTTGGTGTCCAGTCCCTGGTCCATGACGACCGTCTTTACCGTTACCTTTTCACTGAGTAAATGCGTGGTCAGGAACCCGCTACCAAATTTGCCAATGGTGTCCGGGCTCTGGCCTGGCTTGGCCTGCTCTTTTGTGGACACCTGCTCGACCAGGAAGGTGATATCCTTAACGGTAAAGGGCTTGCCGTTGTGTTTAAATTCCAGCGCGGCCGGCTCCTTCTTATCCTGTTTTAGATTGATCTGCACCTTGAAGGGAACGCGGGCCTGGCTCACATCCTTGCCATTTTGCAGCAGCTCCCAAACCCACCTCCGCTCCGAATGGGGATTGGCTTTCTGTCGAAGGTTTTTCATCAGTTGCAAGATCCTGCCACCGATGGAGTGATTATAGCCTATTCTCGTTGATTGTTCTACTAAATCTTTATAATTCATTTGATAGGATGGGGTTATTATTTTATAGTGATGCTCTTTTGAGCATCGACAGGTTGGGATTAGTTTAGGGCATTTTCCGGGTACGGGGTATCCAAGTTGCAAAAATAATATGAATCCGAAAAGTTTTCTTTTGGACTGATACAGCCACCATGGCGGCTGGCCGATCTGTAAAGCATTAGAGGCGTCTGGTGTCGCCGATTCCGTGGGCAGGCGTTGCCGACCTGGCACAAATGGACATGAAAAAAAGCGATATTGTACTAAAAGCCCCTATGGAACTGTCAATGGAAGATCAAAGTTATTACCGGGCGGGTATTGTCCAGGAGTTGGAAAACTATGCGGCCGCGCGAAGGGCCTCTGTGCTGCGTGGCGCCGAAACCCCGGAGCTGGCGGCGCTGCTAACTGAGAAATTTGGGTACGGTGTGGCAAAGGCCCTCTTTGTCCTCCATTTCGACCTGGGAGATATTTATGCAGAGACGAACCGCTTGGTACTGGAAATTGACCCGACCGCGCTTGAGAACAGGCAGAAACGCTGGAATGCACGTCCGGCGGGACTTACCGGTAACGTATTCATGATCGATCCCACCCAGCCGTCGTCTGCTACTCGCTCAGACGCGGATCCGGGCGGATCGGCAGTTTGACCATCTTTATTACCTCCAGCGCGGGCACTCCGTATTCCTGGGAAACTTTGCCCAGCAGTAGATAGGTACCTGCGCCCTGGAGCGGGTATTGGCGGAGGCTTTCAGAGAAATGCACGGTGTCCAGGTAATCGTAGTTGGCGTCCCAGAAAGTACCGAAGGCCATAGGCTCACCTTTCTTGGTGCGCAGGGACTTCTGGCAGATATAATGGCCCACCATCCGGACGGTCTTTCCCTCCAGCTTTAGGAGGTCGGCCACCATCACCTCTCCCCGGAAGCTGGTCTGCAGCATATCAAAGGGGCTGCAGCTGACCGGGAAGTGTAATAGCTCCATCTCATCGTAGTAGAATTCGTCGGGATCATCGGCCAGCTCCGGCAGCGTGACTGTCTGCGTGGCGGCGGTGACCAGCTCCCGTCCGGCAGGTGCAGCCTTGGCGGCGGGTTTCAGCGGATAGCTGCGCCACAGCAGGCTCTTTTTGCTCTGACCCGTGAACCGGAGGGCTCCCACCCGAATTAGCAGGTGGAGTTGCTCCTGGCCTACCCGGGTGCGGTTGATAAATGATTCCAGGTCCCTGAACGGGCCCGCAGCTGACCGGGCCGCCAGTATTTTGGTCACTGTCTCGTTAGTGATGCTGTCGATGTGCCCCAGGCCGATATAGACATCGGTGCCCTGGATGCAGGTCTGGGCGCGGCTGTTGTTTACGCAAGGCAGATGCACGGTGGCGCCTTCCTTACGGGCCTCCTGCAGATAAACCTTCGGGTGGTAGAAGCCGCCGCCGTTGTTGACAACGGCCACCATATATTCCCGAGGATAATGGGCTTTCAGGAACAAACACTGGTAGCTTTCCACCGCGAAGGAGGCGCTATGAGCCTTTGCAAAGCTATAGCCGGCGAAGGACTCAATTTGTCGCCATATCTCTGTGCTGACGGCAACGTCGTATCCCCGGGCTGCGCAGTTGTGGAAGTATTGCTGGCGGATGGCTTCGATGTGATGGCCGCCGCGGTCTTTGCCGCTCATGGCCCTGCGTAATGTATCGGCATTCTCCGGGCTCAGGCCAGCGTAATGGATCGCAACCTTTAAAACGTCTTCCTGGTAGATCATCACGCCATATGTCTCAGCCAGTTGCTCTTTGAGTACTGGATGCAGATAGGAAAAGCTGTTAGGATTGTGGTGCCGTTGGATGTACTCCCGCATCATCCCGCTGGAACCGACGCCTGGCCGGATGATAGAGCTGGCCGCAACCAGGGTAAGGTAGTCCTGGCAGCGAAGTTTTAACAACACCTGACGCATCGCCGGCGACTCGATATAAAAACACCCGATAGCCTTTGCATTACGCAACCTCCGTTTCACTTCTTCATCCTTAAAAAAGGTGCTAATTGCATCCACGTCAACACTCACCCCCCTGTTCTCCCGGATGATCACCGCTGCCTCCTTGATATTGGAAATGCCGCGCTGGGAAAGGATATCCAGTTTCTCAAAGCCGATGTCTTCTGCCAGGTACATATCGAACTGGGTCGTTGGTAGTCCCTTGGGGGGCATGTCCAGGGCGGTGTAGTAAGTAATGGGCAGTTCTGAGATCAGGATCCCGCCGGCATGCACCGACCGCATGTTCGGAAAATTGGAGGGTAGCTGTTTAAAGAAGGCAGCCACCTTCGCGGTAATCTGGTGCCGGTTTTCTTCTGCCCTGGGATCGGCAATAAGCCGGTCTATTTCTTCTTTGGGTAGGCCATAAATCTTGCCGATCTCCCGGATAATGCTACGGTCTCCAAAGGTGCTCATCGTCCCAAGGATCGCCGTATGGCCGCGTCCCCAGCGCCGGAACATATAATCAAAGATCTGGTCTCGGTCACGGTGAGAGAAGTCGATGTCAAAATCTGGAGGGGTCTTCCTACTAGGATTGAGAAAGCGCTCAAAGTAAAGCCCCAGCTGGATCGGGCAAACGTTGGTGATACCCAGGCAGTAGGCTACCACGCTGCTGGCCCCACTACCCCGCCCTACGTGGGGGATGCCCTGGCTATCGGCGTACCGGATCATGTCCCAGGTGATCAGGAAGTAAGCAGCGAAGCCCAGTTGGTCGATGATATTAATCTCTTTAGCGATGCGCTGTTTGGCAACGGGGTCATTTGAGCCGTAGCGTCGCTCCATGCCTTCATAGGCGAGCTTTTCCAGCAGCTGGCGGTCATCATAGCGGCTGCTGGTGTAGATATGTTTATTCTTTGACCCACCGAATTCCAAGTCAAAGCTGCAGCTATCCAGTAGCGCGTAGGTATTGATCATGATCTGCGGCTGGCTGCTGTAAGCGGTAATAAGCTCCTGGATGGACAGCAGCGTCTCATCTTTGGCTGCTGCCATCTCGGGTCGCAGCTGGTCCAGCAGGATATTGTGAGCAATGGACCTGAGCTGCAGGTGTAGCCGCCAATCTTCCGGTTTACCGTATGTGACTGGGTGCAAGGCGACCAGCTTGCTGAACAATGTCGGCGGCGCCTTATACAGTTTGGTGAGCTGTGCCGACTTGATGCCCAGGTACTCATTGTCCTTCAGGGCGGCCAGCTTCACCGTACCGAAGGGATATATAACATAGCAATGCGTGAATTCGGGCGCACGGTCCGGTAGTGGTGTTCCGGCAATATTATGTTTGGATAAGAACTCGTTTAACTCTGTGAACCCGGCATTATTTCTGGCTATGCCGATGTAGAGCAGTTGGTCCTCCCGGCGGAACTCGATACCAACCACTCCTTTAAAATTCTTCTCCTTGCAGGAGCGGATGAATTCGAGTGCCCCGGTGCTGTTATTGATGTCTGTTAAAACGCCACCCGTATAGCCTTGTGCCATGAGGCTGTCAACCAGCTCCCCCATGGGTATGGTGCCCCAGCGCAAGGAATAGTAGCTATGGATGTTCAGTAACAATCATCATCATTTTCCGGTTCACTTAAATCATTTTCGTTCTTATCCCAGGTCTTTATTTCATAGGATCGCGGCTCTGAGGATGGCTTTGTAGCCGAACCGGCTGCGAATGCCATCCAGGGATTGATATAAGCTGACGGCCTCCTGGCTGTCATTGAATAAATCGATCTGATAGGATCCGGCAACCAGGTTGGAGAACTTCACCCCGAGCAACCGCACCAGCAGGCGTCGGCTGTATGTTTTTTCAAAAAGAGATAGGGCTTTTGTAATCAGGGCGTCGTCCAGTGAGCAGTAAGGAATAACCGACTGCTTCGTATGTGTATCGAAGTTGCTATACCGAATCTTTATGGTGATGCAGCCAGTCATCTTGCCAGCGGCGCGCAGCTCGTATCCCAGGTCGGAGACCATTTCCATGAGTTTTTTCTTCAGCATCGCCTGGCTGGTAGTATCGACCATGAACGTGCGCTCCCTACTCATAGACTTCTGCTCTGTGTATGGTGTTACCGGGCTGGGATCAATGCCCTGGCCTTTGCGCCAGACTTGTGTACCAATTTTTCCATGTGCCATCTCCATCAGCTCCACCGGCAGCTGCTGCAGTACGCTGATCTTGCTGACGCCTTTGTAGGCCAAGTCCAGCTGTAGCTGTTTGCCCACCCCGGGGATACGGCCTACGGAAAGCGGAGCCAGGAAAGGCTTTTCACGTCCCTGATCGACCGACAGCTCGCCGGTGGCCAGTTTGGCCATAGTGGTGGCGATCTTTGAAACCGTTTTGTTGGCTGAGAGACCGAAGGAAATGGGAAGGCCGGTATTTTTTGTGATGCTGCCGCGCAGCTCATGGGCCCATTTGAATGCCCCGAAGTGCTTCTCCATGCCGGTCAGGTCGAGGTAATGCTCATCGATGCTGGCCTTTTCGAAAAGGGGCGCGGATCCTGCAATGATTTCAGTCACTGTCCTGGACAGACCGGAATAATAATCCATATCTCCCCGCCGGACCACGGCCTCCGGGCAGAGGCGAAGGGCCTCCTTGGTGCTCATACCACTACGAACCCCGAACCTGCGGGCCTCTCTGCTACAGCTGGCCACGACTGCCCGGGCGCTCAAACCGCCGACCAGTACAGGTTTTCCGATTAGCTGGCTATCCCGCAGCCGCTCTGCCTCCACAAAAAAAGTATCCAGGTCCATATGTACAATGGTATCCATCTCACTATGTTATTTACCTAAAGCAAGGACAACTCCGGCGACTAAATTACTAAGTATTTTAGTATATCAATACTAATTAAATTAGTTATTTCAAATCGAAATACGTATGTGTGGGGTAGTGTTCTGCGGAATTCCTATGATTACCATTGCATTACCGATTTGCAGTTCCAGGGAAGATAGGGCGCCGGCGGAAGGACGCTGCCGGATCGAGTAATGGTGCATTCTTGGAGGGCATCCGGGAATAAAGTCTTGGACATAGCACGCGGCGGCAGGCCGGATAACGGATCAGGCAGGCGCCTGCAAGGGTAACGCCTGACAGGCTGCATTTTAAGATGGGGTTACCATCGTACCGGGTCGCCCAGCTGATCATTGGAGCATGGATCCGCCAAACACCCGGCCATCACCTGCCTATTGCACCTGGTTAAATGAAAACCTGTAGGGGGACGCATAAAAAATGGCCGGCCCGGTAGCGATCCCTAATTTTGTATTGTCTGCAATACTCATCCGGGATATATCGCTTCTCTGAAAAATAAGTGTATCCGTACCTTTCTTTATTCATCCGTCAAATACCCGGGTCATGGATGACAGATACACTTATTTAAATGACTTCTTCAAAAGAGTTGAAGACGAAGGCAGGATCCTTTCTGCAGAATTCCGCGATCATCTTGCGGCTATCGCAACAATAGAGGAATATGAGTGCCGGGAGCAGCTGCAGCGCCGCAACCAGCCTGTTGTCTATACCTGGTTTGTTCTCAAGGGTGTGTTGCGGAGCAGGACTTCCTACGAAAGAAAGGACACAGATGTTACCACCTGGCTCTGGTTCCCGGGACAATGGGCCGCCGTATTCTCCCACCTTTTCACTTCTTCCCGTTCTGATCGGATCATCGAGTCCATCGCCGATTCCGTGGTGATCCGCATACCTTTTTCAGAATTCATATCGATACGCTTAACATTTCCGCAGGAGTGGCAATGGCTGCTCGGCTGTATGTTGGAAGCATTCATTCGCGCAAACGATATCCGCCAGGAGCAAATCATGACGATGTCTGCTCGGGAACGATATTCACTTTTACTGGAGCAACACCCAGAGGTATTTCAGATGATCAATCAGCGGGAGATCGCAAGCTACCTGAATATTTCGCGCGAGGAACTGTCTCGACTTCGCGCAGTGCGTGGCTAAATATTGTGAGGTTGCTCACATTTTATTGTGAGCAACCTCAATACACAGACCTCAAATGCGGATGTAATTTTATAACGCACCCAACGTACTCAAAACATGGGAGCAAATAAATAAAGTTGTTCAACCATTAAACCTCATTTTATGAAACGGAATCTCATGTTTCCCATTCCTTACTTAATAGGGATCGCCTTGCTTTTTGCCTTCAGGTCTCCGGAAAAGCAGTTAAAAAGGAATTCGATGATTCGCTGGACTTATGCGAACAGGCCACATATTCCCGCTAACTGCATTCCGGTAGTATGCACTAATACGGTAACGACGGCTTGCGGCGTAGCAGACGTAATCTATAAAAATTCAACTTGTTCAACTCAAGAAACGGCCTATATCTACACACCCTAGTGTCGCAAATTGAATGGTGATTTCCATTCCCACTATGACCGAATAACCCGCATTTAAAAATTAATGCAAAATTTTAATGTATGGAATCATTATCCATATTGGCGGAGCCATCTGTCAATAAGATCGGGCTTCAAGTCGAAAGCATACGCCTTCTTTTGGAGCAGCAGGGAAGGAAGCCGATTGCCGATGGACCATACTACCGTTGTGGCCAAGGTTGGGAGCTTGAAGGGTGGCGGTTGCACATAGCAGTTACTAGGTCATATTTTAAACTGCTTATAGACGCCGTCCTCCCGCTGTTAAACGGATTTAATGTTTCTTTCTGTCTTTTCAAAGACCGTTGGGCCGGAAATACTATCGTTAATGGTGGTTTTGGAATCGAGTTGCAGGGTAAGGCTCTGAGCATACTTCCAGTAAATGGCGAGCAGGCTTGTGAGATTGCTGAAGTGCTGGTTTCTGTTACTAGTGCGATGAAGGGGCCGGATGTACCAGGTGCTTACTTTCTTGGCGGTAGAGTCTATGCGGAGTATGTAAGGCAGGGGGAAAATGGAAGTTTTGATATAGGTCGCGGTAGCAAAGGACTGCTCCAATTTTTCCAAAATTTCGAATTTGTACTTCCCCGGGGTGTCATTTGGCCGTTTGATGGAGTGGCGGCCTATCATGCACCAAAAAGGAAAATGCTTTTGCAGGGGAGGTATCTGTTTGTTGATATGCTAAAAACAGATGCTAAGGGCCATGTGATGCTGGCATGGCAGCTTCGCTGGGGGATTCCTGTCCGCTGTGTCGTCAAGGAGGGCCTTGTTGGTATCAATGAAGACGATGCTGGCCGTGATGCGACAGACAGGATCCGTTGGCAGGCCCATATGGCAAGCCGGGTAAAGGGCCACATTCTTACTGCAGAAGTCCTAGCATACTTTAAGATAGGCCGAAAGGCCTACCTGGTCACCCGCTGGATACCTTCTACAGAGCTATCTGTCATCTTTGAACAAATACTCGCAGGCCGCAGCTGGCCAGATTTGGGCGAAAGTCATCGTCTTCGGATCAAACAGTACTTAATTAAGGTACTTTATCCTTTGGTGGGTCTTCATGAACTCGGGATTATCCACCGCGATGTGACACCGTTCAATTTCCGCGTGGACGCCAGGGATCAAGTGTGGCTGCTTGACCTGGAGCAGTGTTTTGACAGGCAACGAAACCAACCAACACCGCCTTTCGGCGGAGACACGCCAGGGTATAAGTCGGACCTAGAAATGTCGAGCGGGATGCCCGGTCCAGAAGAAGATGTCTTTGGTTTTGGTGGGCTCATGATTTTTGCCGCAACAGGAATTTATCCCCATCATTTTATGGGCTTGGGGGATAAAAGCAGGGCTTTTTTATTCCTAACCGGAGATCAGCCATTTACTGACCTGCTGAGTAAGTGCCGTTTACCGGACCCCGCTGATCGGCCGCCAATGGATGTTGTTGTGGAGGCTGTCAAAACTCTGCCAACGAAGAGCGTCTCGGGGTTCGCGAATCAAAACCACGTGTTAACCGAAGAGGAGTTAAAGGATATTGTTATAGCAGCACTTGCTGGCCTCCATCACCCGGTAATGCACAACTCAGACGGATATTGGAAGTCGGTTGATAAGAACCAGAAAATCCTTTTCTCTGGTCAATCGACACCCGAAGTATTTACACCTGGTTTGTACGATGGTCTTGGAGGAGTATTGCTTATTATTTTTAAGGCAATACGATGTCACATCAGATGGAGCTTTTCTCCGGACGATCTAAATAAGAATATATCCTATCTGCTAGGGCAGTTAAGCTCAGTTCAAGGTAATGACTCGGGGTTATGGCACGGCACTGCCGGCATGCACATGGTTGTTCTGGAGGGGATTCGAGCTGGTGTGTTCCAGGGCCATGAGCAGCGAATGTTAGGGATACTTGAAGATTGTAGGGCCGCCAAGGAGGTGTTAAATGAGATAGATCTCAGCTATGGTAGTGGCCTAGCGGGTCAGATGGTTTCATTGTTGACCTCTGATGATATGCTGTGGCGGGAAGAAGCGACAAGGATTGCCATGAGTATTGGCGGTCTGCAGCAAACATATGGTAATTGGAAAAATACTGATTATAAATTTTCACAAGGAAGTGCAGGAATTATTTGGTCATTGCTGGTATATCTGCAACATGATCCACGTGTTGCAAGTATTACAGACGCTGTTCGAAAAGCCTTACAACATCTAACTAGGGAAATCTTTAGAGACAATGGTCAGCTCCGGGATATTACCAGTCCATGGCTTGACGGATCGGCTGGGCTGGCGCTTACTTACCTGAAGGCATTCCAAGTGCTTGGAGAGCGCACATACCTGGAAACTGCCACGCAAATCTTAATGGAATTCCCCGAACGGATTGCGAGTAATATGCTTACGGCAGGTGACGGTCTGGCCAGTGTAGGTGAGACGTACATGTATGCCTGGCGTGTCACTGGCGATAACTTCTGGAAAGAGCGAGCTGGGAGGATTGCACAGCTCTTTGGACATCTTTTTTATCGCCCGCAGGATGGTATTGGCTGGTGGACCACTGATCGTCCTCTTGAACCGTCACCGAGCCTTTTTACTGGAAGCGGAGGCCCGCTCTATTTCCTTCTTAATTACCTATACCCCGAGCAGATGACCGGCATAATACCAGGTACATAAAAAGTATCAATCATACTAACCTAATAAATGAGATCATGAAAAGTTCATATGTAGTTAAAATTATTGAGCCAGTACTGGCCTATGTTTTTATAGCATTGTTCATTTATGCAGCAGGTTCCAAATGGCTGGAGTTTGACAATTTCAGAGCGCAGGTTGGGCAATCTCCCCTGCTAACTGCCTGGGGCGGAATAGTCGTAATACTAATTCCTGTACTGGAAATCATTATCGCACTTGCGTTAGGTATTCCGCGATTTCGGCTATGGGGATTATATGGATTCTATTTGATGATGGTAATGTTCAGTGCCTACGTTTTCATTATTTCTAATTACGAGGAATATGTGCCCTGTTCTTGTGGCGGCATCATAAGCGAAATGGGATGGAGCGATCACTTCCGTTTTAACCTGCTTTTCGTTGGCCTTGCAATCCTGGCCATCTTGATACATCCAAAACAGAAATTTTTAACAACCGGCATGAGTGAAGCTGGTAAAGAGACTAATAATGTGGAACTGCAGCTCATATAGTTGCTGGCCCTCAAAAATCATTCCTGGGAATTAGATCAGTTTTTATGATGTACAGCCTATTTAAACGTCACCCTTGGTTGCTTCGCAAACAAAAATAAGAAGCGCCAAGATTTTCTAAACACAATTTAAAAAGTAAAACGTTATGAAAAAGTTTATCGGCACAACCGCAGCTTTCGCCATTGGCATCGTAAGTATCTTCGCCTTCAAAGCACCGACAAGGACCAATCTGAAAGACTCCAAGATCCGGTGGTCTTACAATGGTAACCCAAGGGTTCCTGCAAATTGTGTGCAGGTTACCTGTACTAAGACAAACACCCTTACAGCTTGTGGCGTAGGAGATCAAATCTACAGTGTCAACGATTGCTCAGCCACTGAAACAGTTTACATTTTTCATCCTTAATGAAAAAAAGAGCGGGGACGGCATCCCCGCTCTTTTGATATTTTTCAAAAGCATGATCATGAAACGAATTTCGTCATTAATAATTTTAGGAGCTGTAGGGGTTTTGTTGATGTACGGCATGTATGTGATAGCCGCAAAAATGAACGATAGGAAAAACAATTTTATTAGGTTGGTTCCTCCTCATGCCATGGGGTTTATCAAACGAATTGAACTTGGCGTTAATTCTTATTATTACTCCGGTAACAACTCAGATTGTATTTATTTGGCCAACAGGACAGCTTTTGATTATGTTTTAATGTTGAATTTAAAAACCCTGGATACTAGTCACATAATGCTTTCGCTTCCTTACTTTAATGGGGTTGATTACGAACACCTTTATACACAGGTGTATAAGGAAAACGTCTTTCTGTTGGATGCAGTCAATAGAAATATAATTCTGGGAAATATCAACACTTGCCGATATTGGCGGCAGATAATACCATTTACATTTGGACCTGGAGTATTTCTGAATGACTCTGTATTTATATATCAATCCTATGATAATAAAAAGAAAATCCAATACCTAAATAAGTGGATATGTCGAGAGAAAGGAGTTAAACAGGTATCCATTCCATTGGGAGAAAACCAAGAAGGTTTTTTCCCAACAGACGGAATGAGCTACGTTTTTTCCGATGCCTCGTTAATTTACCTTTACAGGTATAAGAACAAAGTGATTCAACTGGATACTGCCTTAAATATCATCAAATCATTTAACACTATTGATACAAATACTTTTGCTAAGGTAAGTGCTGATTATATTAAGTCTCAGCATAAATTATCCATGACAGCGCCTCCGCTTACTATAAACAATGCTGGGGCGGTAGATGGAAACCTTCTTTACGTAAAGTCACCACTAATTGCTGATAATGAAGTGAAACGAAATATAAAGGATAATGACCCAATTGATATTTATGAACTTAGAACTGGTAAATACCTCTATAGTATCTACCTGCCCAGAGAAAATGGCAAAACGGCAAGGAACTTTATCGTAACGAAAGGAATGCTTATTGCCTTTTATGAAAGTAGTATTCTATTGTTTAAATTAAATGGGGCCCAAAAGTATTAGTTCTTATTTAGTGCTTGCCGTATTTCTCCTGCTACCTCATCGTTTGAATTTACATCGTAAAGTCGCGAAAAAACATTTCCACCTTTATCAATTAGTAAAATAAAAGGAGCAACGTTCTCATAGTAATAAGCATTCATTGGATTGTCCTCGCCCTGTCCGTTGGTGAAGACATTTATATAATGATCACTGGTATACGTTCCCTTTCTCATACTGCTAATCCACTGGTTCCTATTCTTGTCTGAACAAATACTTATTACTATGAAATTGGTATCTGTTTTCAATACAGGGTAAACGGAATCCTCAAAGTGACGATGGAAGCTGGCGCACCCTGCGCATCCTGTAAACCATGTATCGGTAAGTATCACCTTCCCGCGAAAGTCAGAAAGGTGTATCAACTTTCCCGTGCTATCAGTAAATGCGAAGTCAAATGCCTTAGCTCCACGGGTGGCCCGGTGGGACCTTAATAGGAACTTTTTGATATAAGGCGTTTGGATAGTTTTTGTTGCAAGGATAAAGACACTGTCGTAAGCGCGTTGGTTAAGGTTGACATGGGCCATTACGGTTGGATTGGCAAATAATTCCCCCATGACTTTATCTCTTAATACAGGAGTAAAGGACTGGCCGTTAAGGGCAGTATATAGATCGGGGAAGTTAATCTTTCCATCTGCAGATTGGCGACGTAGCCTGTATATCTCTTTCCAAATAAGATAGGTGGTTAGCATCCCAGAAAGTACATATTTTTTTGCAGTCGGTTTGCTGAAATCATCAAAGAACGGAATTTTGAGGGTATCGAGATATAACGGAAGTATTTTTTTAATACTGTCAGGTATTTTGTAGTTCTGGGAATAAAGGAAGGAGCGCTCCCATAATACAAAATAATTTGAAGTTAGATTTTGAAAGATGTATCCATAAAAATCTGCCTTTAAAGTGTAATACGCCGTATTAGTAATTTGATTTCGCATGGAGTCAAGCTCTTTTACAGAGGCTTGATAGCGATTGATGAAAATTTCCTTGAATGCAGGTGAAACATAACCTATAGGAGTGTATTTACTACTATAATCGGAGACTAGATCGGAGGTCCTGAATATTTTATGGGAAGCCTTAGCAGTACATGTGTATTTTGCGGATCCAGGCCCGGAGAAGTCAGCAGAAAACGTCTTTTCGGCATTTTGGCAAGTAATAATCATTTCTATTTGGTCACCGGGTTCTACTACATATTCTACCACATCATCCACCAGCGAGTTTCTTTGGCCGTTTTCATGTCTAATAATATTAAGATATAGTCTACCTCTTTCTTTTGTTGTTGGTATATCAAAGGAAAATTGCCCAGAGGGATCCGTCTTTACGTAAAAATCAAGATATCCGGTACCCATCTTTCCGGGTACAGTAGATACAACGTTTTTCATATAAAGGACCCTTACGGTATCTCCTTCACGTGGGTCAACTATCCAGCCATGAAATTTGGACGGCGGTAAAGTGTTGCGTTGGTGCCCATCTTTACTGTGTCCGACTACTAACGGCGATAAAAGAAGCACTGAAACAAAAAAAATCATCGCTGTGAAATTGGCTAAAATTCTAACTTTCATCGTATTCAATTTTGCTTAGTATCCAGAATTCTGGATGATTTTTTTATTTGTGTTGATTTCCGCTTGTGGAATGGGATAATATATTGCGGTTTCTTTCCATGATGTTTTAATAGGAGACAAAACGGTTGTTGCCCTTCCTGTTCGTTTGAGATCCAACCACCGGTGACCCCATTCGGTAAAAAGCTCGACCCGCCGTTCATGTTCTATGGCCAGTTTAAGACTTTCCTGATCTGTCGCGCTAGTGTTAGGCAGACCGGCTCTCGACCGTATTGCGTTAACATCTGCAGCGGCGGCCGAAATGTCACCAATTGCTAATTCTGCTTCTGCACGGATAAGATACACTTCTGCAAGACGTATTACCATCGAATACTCCGTTGGGGTAGGTTCAGATTGTATTTTATATTTATAAGGAAAATAGTAGGTAATTTCATTAACAGTAATTTCTCCTACCCAGTCCTCTCTTCGTCTGTCTCCTTGTTCAAAAGAAGCAACAAGGCCATCGGACAACGAAACGTCAATCGGGGCATCTGTAAGTATAAAATGGGCGCCTTCGTTGGTGCCACTGCCGGGTATCACTGGTTGGAGCTGCCAAATTGCTTCCTTGCTTTCCTGTAAGAATACTTCATTCAGATCAGGGAGAATCTGATAGCGACCAGTATTTGCTATAATCTTGTTGCATTCGGATAGAGCTCCTTGGTTCTGACCAGTGTAGAGATAGACTCGGGCCAGGAGGGCAGAAGCAACATCGGCATTGGGTATAATTCGTGTATCTCCCGCACCGGGTGGGAGCATGCCGGCCTCTGCATCCTTCAAATCATTTACGATTTGCGTGTACACATCCTTTTGGAGCGTTTTTGCAACGTTTGAATTGCTTCTGTAATCAGAAGTTAAATGCAACGGCACATCACCGTATAGATTTGCAAGATAAAAATAACAGAAGGCTCTAATGAATTTTGCCTCGCTGATAAGCGATCGTTTATCGGTTTCAGAAATAGTGGTTGATACAGGGATGCCTTCAATTAGTGAGTTGCATTCATAGATGTAATAATATGGGTTGTTCCAAGTACTGTGACTGGGCTCGACATTGGTAGGAGAGATTGCATTTTGGTATATGGCAGTGTAGTCAGAGCTGGTAGCATAATTAATAAGTTCATCTGAAGAGAGTCCGCACACTTGTGTTATGCTTTCATCTCCGCCAGAGGCAAAGCTTGAGCCACCTTGCATGTCAGCGTAGATGCCGTTAATGACTGCCCTGACTGTGGCTGTGCTTTCATAGATGCTTTTATCCGTCAGCCCCGTTTTGGGAGGACCTACCTGGATGAATTTTTTACAGGATGTACTGAGTATGAAGATCGACAGAAATAAAGGAAGTATATGTAAGTATTTGTTCATATAGATAAGGATTAATGGTTTAAGACGGCTGGCAAGTAATTCAATCAATCAAAAGGATAACTGGATACCAAATACCACTGTTCTAAGCGGAGGAAGCAGCGCACTGGATTTATTCTTGTTTACTTCTGGATCCATACCATCAAATGACGTAATGGTGAAAAGGTTTTGAACCCTACAATACAGTTCACACATCTGAAGCCTTGCCTTACTGAGCAAAGATTGCGGAAGGCCATACGAAAGTTGTACATTTTTCAATCGCATGAACGATGCATCTTCGACGATACCATCGCTTAGACCATAAAGCCGATAGGCAAAAGACGCATTCGATTGAGTACTAAATTTTTGGATAGATGCGTTGTCATCAGGTTGTTGCCAGCGCTGCCAGACGGTCACCGGCTGGTTAGATGCTACGCCAGGATTAGATGCAGGCGTGTATCGGTAACCGTGCTGCTTTACAAATTGGAAGAAAATATCTAGAGTCCAGTTTTGGTACTTTATGGTGTTATCAAAACCTCCGTAGAAGATTGGAGAGAGATTGATATTAGAGAGTAGGTCTTGGGGATTTGATGGTGTCGACGTATTTCCACCAGTAGCGCTTTGAAAGGCATAGAGACCTGTTTTTGGATCAACACCGGTCGAGTGATAAGTACGGACTGCCGTAACTGGTTGACCAAGCACGAGCGTGGAGGCATATGCGGACGAGGCCAGCCCGGGGAAGGCAACTAATTTGTTATTAGGTAGTGTGCCGTTTATAGCAGATGTCCATGTAAACTGTTTGTGCAGGATGTTAATGGAAGTTATTGTGAACTCGAGACCTTTATTTTGAATGGTTGCGGGAAAATTTGATGTGATACTTGAAAACCCTGTGCTCGGAGGAATGTTGTAATATAATAGTTGATTGGAGGATCGGTTTCGATATAAATCTGCATTTAGAAGCAATCGATTATTCCAGAAGCCTAGTTCAATGCCTGCTTCCAACTTCTTGGTTATTTCCCAGGAGTAATCTGCCACTGCTATATTAGACGCGCGCAGACCAGATACGCCATTATAGGGATAGGAAGTCGGGCGCCAATTACTAAGGTACTGATAGTCCCCGATGCGATCATTGCCCGTTGTGCCAAAGCTTGCTCTAATTTTACCAAAGCTAAGTATACTGCGTTCCAGCCAAGACTCCTTGGAAAAAATCCAGGCGGCGCCAACGGATCCGAAGTTTCCGAACTGCTTCCCAGGTCCAAAGCGACTACTGCCATCCCTTCTGCCGGTCAAGTTCAAGATATAGCGCTCTTTGTAGTTATAGTTCACCCGGGCGTACAATGCTGTATACTTGTATTTTGTATAAATATTATTTTGGACTGACACACTACTTGCTGCTGCCATGCTCTCCATTAGCGCTTCGTTAGTGTATCCAGTACCTTGTACAGTTTGCCCTTGATTTAAATCCTGCTGGAAAGTAGTGCCTAAAGTTGCATCCAGAATTCCATTATCGACGGATTTGGAAAAGGCAAGCTGAGGCTCTATGATCCATGATTGGATACTGCTGTTCCCAAAAAGCGAGTAGGTGTTATCGGCAGTATTTCTGCTCGGATTGAGAGAAGATAGAGGAACAGTATTTATTTCGTCCATGGTCATCCTGGTGAAGCCCCCACTTACCTTAGCCTGCAAAAATGGTAGGATTTGATAACCTAGCTGAGAGGAAGCCAGGAAATTGTTCGTCGTTGCCCGGTACTTCTGTTTTTCCAAAGAGAAAGGATTAAAGAATATTTGCTGTGGCCATACAAGATTTCCACTTTTATCGATTAAATCTGGGGCATTGGGTGGCAAGATCACTGCAATGCCCGTTAAGTCTGTAAAGAATAGATTATTGATGTCGGATGAGTAGCTGGCAGTAAGTGCTATTTTAAATTTTCTATTTTCTGAACTGTGCGTAAGATTAAAGTGAGCGGCCCCCCGGGCATCTCCAAAGTTTCCGGGGAAGACCGAAGTTTCTTTATGATATCCACCACCAAGCATAAACTGAGTGAGAGAGTTGCCTCCTGATATTGATCCTTGAAAGTCGGATGACCTGCCAGTGCCTCCCAAAAGAATGTTTTGCCAATCTGTATATTTAGTGCTATCCCAAATCAGGAGATCAGGGGCATTGGCTGCCGTTGGCTGAATCCCATCGTTTGCAAATGCTTCTTTACGCATTTGCCGGTACTCAGCGGTATTGAGCAGCGGCAGTTTTCTGGAGACCTCACTGAAGCCAGTATAAGCTGAAAGATCAATCTTTGTTTTGCCGGATTTTCCTTTTTTGGTGGTGATAAGCACAACCCCATTGGCGCCTCTGGAACCGTAGATGGATGTTGCATCGGCATCTTTCAGCACCTCTATGTTCTCGATATCCGCAGGGTTTATTGCGTTCATGGGGTTGCCTCCGTTTAGCATGGATGTACCAAAGGAGCTTGACCCTATAGAAGTGCTTGTAAAAGGAACGCCGTCTATTATGTAAAGCGGGTATGACCCACTGGAAATTCCTCCTATTCCTCTGACGACAATATTAATACTTGAGCCAGGAACGCCGCTGTTTTGGCTTATATAAACGCCAGGTAGGCGTCCCTCCAGGGCTGTAAGTACGTTCCCAACAGGTTGAGTGCTGATCTTGTCAGCAGATATCTTGCTGATGCTACCGGTGTTGAAGCGCTGGGAAGTGCTTCCATAACCCAATGCCATAATTTCGTCTAGAGAGCTGGTTGCGGCAGCCAAAGTAACATGTAATCGCTCGTCGCCACTCACGGCCATTTCTTTAGGAGTATAGCCGATGTTATGGATCGCTATCACTGTGGAACCCTTGGAGGGACTTTTTAAGGCGAAGTTTCCATTCTGATCTGTTATTGCTCCTACTAACGTTCCTTTTACCATCACGGTTGCACCGGCCAGCGGATCTCCCTTATCTGAAATCACTCGGCCGGTGATCGTGATGCTTGTGTCTACTGCTTTGCTTATGCTCAACTTAGGATTAGGGATATCGGGTTTATAGGTAACTGTGACTGATTTCTCTGAAATTTTGTATGCAAAAGGCTGTTTTTCAAAGATTACCTTCAAGGCTGCGGGCAGCTCCTGGTTTTTGATGTCGGCGGAGACGGGTTTTCCATATTTGACCACATCATCGCTGAACAGGATTCCGAATCTGCTAATGCCCTGGAGGCGCCTAAGCGCGTCTGATAACGGAACATCCTTCAGGTGGAGAGTGATCGATGGATACTGGGGCTCGGCGGCCAGCATAGCCCATGAGAAAATGGCAGGCAGGATCAGCGCCAGCAGTCTTGCAGTAATAGCAATACGGCGCCGTGTCCGTGAACGGACAAAGATTTGAATTCGCATGACAACAGATTTAAAGGTTGGTTTTTGACGAATAGATAGCAGTTACCTACATCTTCTTATAGTTATAGTCCGCCCCTCGATCTTAAAGGCGGCAATTTTAGTGTCTGAGATCATTCTCAGGAATTTTGATAGAGCAGTGTTGCGGTTGATCATGCCACTGAATCGCGGCATATTTTCGAAATCCTCAGCAAAAATTACATTTACATCGTACCAATTCTCGATATCTTTCATCACAATATTAAGTGATGCCTGGTCGTATACAAATAGTCCCTCTCTCCATGCAACGGCGGTGGCGGTATCGGCCGGCGTTATTACAATATGATTTCCTGACACAGCAGCTTGGTGTCCTGGTCGCAATCTAGCGGCTCTGCCTCCGGAAGCGACTTCCACCCGGCCAGTAATAAGAGTGGTTCTTTCAGGACTGCTCTCTGAGCTGGCATTTATATTAAAAGACGTCCCCAATACCGAAATGGTAGTATGGGGCGCCTTCACTATGAATGGGGCAGAAGGAGAATTCTTGACTTTGAAGAAGGCCTCACCAGTAACAGATACTTCCCGGATCGTTCCACGGAACGCGGCCGGATACCTTATAGAAGATGCAGCATTTAGCCAAACCTCTGATCCATCCGGGAGCACTAGGTGCCATTGTCCTCCCTTGGGGGTATTCAAGACGTTGTACTCGGTCTGCGCAAAGGTACCAGAGGAGAAGTAAGTGCAGGATCCACCTTTTTGAACTATGGTGCCGCCGGTGATGATAAAGGTGGTGTCATGACCATCCTTCAGTGCTACCTTAATGCCACCCCCTAACGTTAAAATAGCCTTGTTACTACCCGGTACAATAACATCGTCCTTTGTTTTACCGGCTATCAGCGGTCGCGTCTCGGAGTGCTCTTGTCGGAAATAAGAAAGAAAACCGATCAAAACCGCTCCAACAGCAGCCCATGGGAGCAGGACGCGTTTGACTTTAAAACGTTTATTAATAAAACTGGCGTATAAACCATGATCAGCACGCGTCGGATTACTTTCTTTTACAATTTCAGTGTAACGGTTGAGTGCATCCTCGTCAAATAAAGTCGACCAGTAGCGGCTGCGGTTGTCTTTGTCGGACAGCCATTTCCGGAGTTCATTCAAATCTTCCTCCTTGATCTCATCCCGAAGTGCCTGTTTTGTTAACTCGGCCATCCGGGCTACTATATCTATTTGATCTTCCATGTCAAGAAATTAACAAGTCAATAGATAAATCTTTTCTCAGACCATCATCTTGCTGCTGATGATGTCCCCTTCCATATAATAGACAAGACAGAATTAGATTTGGTATACACAAGGGGAAATTTTTTTTAAAATTTATAGAAGTAGCAACATAAAAGCCTGTCTCGAAAGGGTTTTTCGGAGTTGCTTTATACCTCTAACCCGGTACGTTTTTACTGCACCGGAGGATATATTCATAATTCGCGCTGTCTCTTCGCCAGTATTCCCTTCTATATAAGATAATTGCATGGCAAGGCGACATTGCTCGGAAAGTTTTTCCAGCGCAGAATAAAGCTCTCTGTAAACCTCGGCTCGGTATATTCGTTCTAGGATAGCATCATCTATTGCTTCCGGTATTGCTTCCGGCGCAGACTGTCGTTTCTCCCTGGCTTTGTTGCTGAAATTTATATTTTGGCAGGTATTGAGGACAGCCCTGTAAAGGTAAGTGGAGGTATATTTAACGCTTTCCCACTCACCCCTGTTCCATAAGGATTCGAAAACTGTCGCCACGGCATCCTTTGCCTGGGCTCGATCTTTTAAAATGCCTTCGGCGAAATACACCAATGGTGCTTGATACTCGTTAAAAAGATCAGTGAAACTCTGTTCGTGAGTACGGGCGCTCCCTGTAGGTTTGGCATGCATAAAAATGATTTAGCCAGGAAGTCATTACATCTGTCGCAATGCTGTCGTTCCTAATACCGATACGCTGGAAGGAGAGGTCGAGAGGAGAAAATTCATAAAAAAGCAGCGTAATGAAGATAAGATGTTTTTTTTTATCAACAATTTTCTTAGCTTAGTATTGCTGCAAATAATTCTTTCCCTCCTTTTCTCGCCCCCACATCCACGTTTTACAGCTATTAGTCACGAAACTGTCTAAAGACTATGTCACGTCTAATGCCATTCGGTATGCAGGAAAAGGGCCGAGGTTTTTTCTGGTGGACCGCCAATCTCTATTCAGCCAATGGTCGCACTCATAGAAATGCTCCAATAATTTTTGATGCTCCCTGGGGAACAGATGGGAAGGTGCTCTTTGAGCAAGTAAGCATTTTTTCCTCTTTCGCTTGGATACAAAGCCTTCAACCCGGGCGAGATAGCCAGCCCGTGAAAATGTACCCCGTGGAAGGGCAGGTAATTTTATGCTATATGCTCTCCGGAAACTGCCAGCTTAAGTGCAGGCTGGGTAAATGTCAGCTAGTAACCGGGACCTGGCAGTTGCTGCCGGGTGATTTATTGGATATAGAGCTGCAGGTGATCGAGCCCGCACGACTCCTTTGGTGTACCGTTTCGGCAGATCATCTCAGAAATTACCACCTGACATTCCCTGACATTGTGGATTGGCTGCTCACCCCAACATTCTTTTCCTGGTACGATTTACGGACAGAAGATAGCCTATTGCAGTCGGTGATGGATATTGCGGTGGCGCAATTGGGGCGGGCTGGCGCAAGAATGCTTTCTGCAGACGAAATTTGGTCGATCAATGACAGGATCCTGCTTTGTGCAATGGCCAATTTATCCCAACACCTATATCTGGCAGGCAGGCAAGAATTGGATGATCCGAGCCATCCTGCGCAGGCGGCGTTGATACGGACCGTATTACTTGCGGACTTAGAGCGAATTACCTTTCCGGAAGTGTCGCAACTAAGCCAACGGGTCGGGCTTAGTGAGCGTTCACTTCAGGATGCATTTAAGCTCCACTACGGGATGTCCATGTTTGCGTATTTCACTACGGCGCGCATGGAAGCCATCGCAAGGCAATTATCCGGGACAAAAAAGACGCTACAGCAAATCGGCTTCGAGTTTCGATACAGAGATTATTCGGGTTTTTCTACCGCTGTCTCTCGCTGGTGGGGACTTCCCCCAAATGCCATCCGAAAAAATGCCCGCATGCCAACCAAGGTTACTACAGGTATAGGTGAATTCCTAATGCTACGCAGTGATTAACATCCCGCATGACACTCAGTGCTAACTTTATTTGCCATCAACTAACCGACAGTCTCTGGGATGGTAAATTACGCAGCTGTTGAAAATGAATGAATCTTCCAGTCCTTCTGGATAGTTCTTTATAATTAATTGATCGTTATGCTCCCTCTTTCTGCTAAGCCATCAGCCATGGCGAGACTTTCCTTTGTCTTAGCCGTGCTACTTCAACTTTTATTCTGTTACGCCGCGGTCAGTAAAATGGCGGACCTGGAGAAATTTCAAACCGAAGTAGGACAGTCACCGCTGCTCACCTATTTCGTCGGCGCAGTGGTAATTCTCGTACCGCTGACAGAGATCGCGGCCGTAGTTCTGCTCTTTTTCCCAAAAACAAGGTTATGGGGTATGTATCTTTCTTTATTACTCATGGTCAGCTTCACAGCTTATGTATTTGCCATCATGAGGTTCGCCGCATATGTACCATGCAGCTGCGGCGGAATACTTACAGATATGACGTGGTCACAACACCTGGCCTTTAACATTGTCTTCACCGCACTCGCTCTGGCAGGTGTAGTGCTCGAGGAGGCTTCCACAGCGAAGAAGAAAAACAACAAAATATACTTACCTGTATATATTAGGTAACCCGGCTACCTGAAATGTCGGCCAGACTAAATCCAAATCTATAATTTATGAAACGTCAAATGATTCTCATGGCTGCATTGCTTTTTTGCACAGCCTCGGCTGCTCTGACTGTAAAGGCCCACGTAGGTAGACAAACTACAATTTACGGTAAATGGGGTGGGCAATGTTCGCCGCTTTGTTCTTCGGCAGTGAATGCTGTGTGCGTTAGGACATCGGACGATGCACTGTATTATACTAATGGAACGTGTGGAACTCGATATACTGGCGCTAACTATGCACTACCGTCCAAATGACCGTCCCTTTGATTTCTAAAAGATTGGACCGGGAGTAATCCCGGTCCATAATTTATTCCAAATTTATTTCATGAAATTAGTAATTAGGATATTGCCAATATTCTTCCTGGGTATAGGTCTCGTTTTATTCCTTCAGTTATATGCGGCTTTCCGCGAGGGAGCACCGAATGGATTTAATCGAAAAATTGCACCGGCTGTATTAAGCAGCGCCAGGCGGTACATTGCGGGTTCGGCATCTCTTTATATTATTTCACTAGATTCAGCCGGAATTAAGCTTGGTGTCGCAAACGAATCTGGCAGAATTTTATTTATTCCCTATTCATTGTCAAAGCCAGACTCAACATTAATGCTCTTGCCAGATAGCATTCACTTTGCCTGGAGGGCAGCAAAATTTATCGCGCTGGATCATCGCATGTTTTTGCAAGAAGGTATAACGCCCCACATTTACGAGATGAATGGTAAGACGTTTAAGGAAATGGCTGATATTGCCGAATTTTCTCAATTCGACGTAATTGCGCCCTATGATAGTGGGTTTGCCTACCGGACCGTGGATTCAATTGATCAACAATATACAATTCGAATAAAGCCCAGGAATGCTTCCACAATATATACAAATGGGATTTTGACGCCTCAGCAGGATGGATATTTCTCTTGTGATGGCATGCTGCTTCTTGATAAACTTAGACATAGGTTTGTCAATGTGTATTACTATCGCAATGAGCTTACCAGCTTTAACACGACGTTTGATTCGGTCTTTCACGGGAAGACCATTGATACCGTCAGTTGGGCGAAGATTACTCTTCATTCCATCAAAAGTGAGAGAAAGATAGCCTTTTCCAGCCCTCCGCTAAAGGTCAATAAGCATGCATCTATCTGGAACGGATTACTTTTTATCTATAGCGGGCTACGTGCAGACAACGAAATGGGAAAACTAGCTTTTACCAGTTCTGTGATAGATGTCTATACCACCAGCAATTTCAGCTACTTGGGAAGTTTTTATGTGCCCGACAATGACGGTGAAGGAATAAGGGATTTTGCCGTTTATAATGATCAACTCGTGGCCTTGCGAGGCAATCAGATTTACGTTTATCATATTAACCTACCTGTTATTGTCGGTAATAAATAATTCTGTCCTCAGTATCCATTATTTTGGACGAGGTGAGGATTTAGTAGAATCTCAGTTGCTGGAATGGGATACAATTGGGTAAATGGCCTCCAACCCGCCTTTAAAGGCGCCATCAAACTATCTGCTGCACCCGTCCTCTTTAAGTCCAGCCATCTGTGTCCCCACTCGGTAAACAGCTCCTTTTTTCGTTCCGATGCAATAACCTGGAGTAGCTGATTCTGGCTAGGCGGAGCCAGCAGGGATAGGCCAGCCCGGGACCGGATCGTATTTATATCCTCAGTTGATTGTTTTGTCATTCCCAACAAAGCATATGCTTCAGCTCTGTTCAAGTATTGCTCTGCCAGCCGAAGGACCATTAGATACTCCTGCAGAGGCTCAATGTGTCGATGCTTGTATTTATAGGGAAAATTATAGACCATAGAACCGATCCTTGTTTGTCCAATCCATTGGTGTAATCTTAAATCCGTCGAATCAAATTCGCCTAAAAGACTGGGTCTGATGGCTACAATAAATGGAGAGGCTGGTAAAATGAAAGTTTCAGCGTCTAAGGTGTTGTAACCAGGTGCAACGGGCTGTAGCTGGAGGATGGCTTCTGGGCTGTTTTTCAAAAAGACGTGATCCAGTTGTGGACAAAGCTCATATACGCCTGTCTGAGAGATGACTTCGCTGGCAGCATTAATACAATGCGCATTCTGCCCGGCATACAAGTATATGCGAGATAAAAGGGCCATTGCTCCTGCTCTATTAACACGAATACGTTCACCTGGTAAAATGTATTTATCAGAAAGCAAACTCGCGGCACTTATTAGGTCGCTCGTGATTTGATTGTATATCCAAAATGGGGAGGACTGCCGCAGCGTATCATTTTTGGAATAATCCGTTGTTAGAGATAGGGGAATCGCGCCATAAAGGTTTGCCAGGTAAAAATAAAAATAGCTTCTTAAAAAAAGTGCCTCTCCTTTTAACTGACGGCTGAAGTCAGGGGTAATTAAAGGATTATTTTGTAGTGCAGCTAGGACGCTATTACATTGATAAATAGATTTATAAAGCCCTTGCCAAATTGTGTTATTGGCTGTATTTGCAGGTAATAAATTGTTCGTGTAGAATTGATTAAATTTGTCGTCGCTGCTATAACAATCAAGCTCATCAGCACTTAAACCAGCAAGAAGGCTAATACTTTGTAGGCCAGAGGAAAATCCAATGGCAGTTGATGACATTTGTTCATAAATGCCTACTACCGCAGCGTTGGCATCTGAATCAGTTTTGAAGCCAAAAATAATATTTTCGTTTGTTCTCTGGTCCCTAACAGAAATTAACTTTCTGCAGCTGGATGTGATCATCCAAACGCAAAAAGGCAATAACAAATAACCCGATCTCGATGTCTTCATGTTTATACGATTTAAAATATTAATTCAATCCCTGTCACCAGCCTTCTCAACGGCGGCAGGTAATCATTCGCACTTTGAGTTTCGGGATCCAGCCCTTTGAATCCAGTGATAGTGAATAAATTTGCTATTTCCAGATATATCTTGATTTCCCTGCTTTCGCTCGGCTGTTTTTTAGAAATCATTTTTCGATAATTCACCGATAGCTGTTTGCATCTTATGAATGAGGCATCACTGATAATGCCATCGCTTGAAGTGAATGTCGAGAAAGCTGCCATTGCTGTTGAAGCGTCATCCTGGGTAAATTTCTCAACCGAAGACAGCTGGCTTGGGTGTTGCCATCGAGAAAGGATCCACTTTGGTTGGTTGGACATCATACCCGGAGAATTGGAAGAAAAGGACAGATAATTATACCCCGTCTGTTTTACAAATTGAAATAGAATGTCAAGGGCGAAATCTTTATAGAAGATAGTATTCCCAAGCCCACCGATGAATTTGGGATAAATGCTTTTATAAGATTGTAGATCGTTGGGATAAGATATTCGCCCATCCTTGTCGGCATCTTCAAAGATGTAATCTCCCGTTGCCGGGTCCACGTTTTTATAATGGATGGACTTATAAAGAGAAAGGCTCTTTCCTATCGTAAGGCTATTTTCATATCCAGATTCCTGCAGCCCTGGGAAAGCCACCAAGGCATTGTGAGGAAAGGTTATATTTAAATTGTTGGTCCATGCGAAGTTTCTATTTTTTACTATTATCACATTTGAGGTAAACTCCCATGACCTATTAACAACAGTTGAGGTAGTATTTGCTACTACAGATCCAAAACCAGTTACTGCAGACAAAGGAGTCGTTAGTAACTGTTGGCTGGTCTTATCAGAATAGTAAGTAGCTGAAAATTGCAGATGGTCTTTTATGAGGCTGCCGTCCAAGGATATATTGAATTTTCGGGTTTGCTCCCATCCGTAATTGCCGTTGTATAGTTGCTGGGGAACCACCCCAATTTGGCCGCCATAAGGATAGATGACAGGAACCCACCTGCTTTGATATTGATTATCTCCAATTTCGTCATTGCCCGTCGTGCCGTAGGTAATACCAATTTTTGCGAAATTGAAGGTGGACATGCGCTCCTTTAGCCACGGCTCGGCTGTAAATACCCAGCTGGCCCCTACTGCACCAAAGTTTGCAAACTGACGCCCGGGACCAAACCTGCTGCTCCCATCTCTGCGACCGGTGGCCTCCAAGATATACCTATCCTTTACCTCCAATCTGACACGGCCATAGCCAGAAATGTAGCGATAGTCAAATGATTGAAGGGCAAGGGTGTCGAGCTGTGCGGCTGCTGTTGTCTGATCCAATCGCGTAGGATCGATATATCCGGTGCCGTCAACCAGTGTGTTTTTATTTGTGGCCTGCTGGTAAGTGCCACCTCCCAGGAGTTGAATCTTAAGGCTACTGAATTGAAGCCTATAATCCATCATGGGTTCAATCGTCCAGGACAATTCATGACTTTTTCCGAATAATGAGGTACCAGTCGTAATGCCGTAGAGTGGATTTATGGATGCTGCAGGCGAGGGATCAATTTCATTCATGTTCCCAACAGTCAACCCGCTGTTGACCTTTAGCCGTAAACCTTTTGAAATTTCATATGACAGTTGCTGGGTAGCTATGAGGGTTTTGCTGTTTGATTTGTAGATGTTACCCATCGCGGCGTATGGGTTGGCATATCCAGGAGCCCAATTGTAGGATCCGTCAGGTAGATAGGCTGCAGGCGCATTAGGCGGTAGCTGCAGTGCCATCGCTACTGGATCATTGGCCGGCAATAGGTAGCGGAGCATCCCTCCAGTGAAGTTCACCGTTGCCGTAAATTTTTTATCGGTGCTGTTATAGGAAATTGTCCCATGGCCGGTCGCCTGGTTAGTATGAAAATCACCAGGGAAGGGGGTGGTTTCTCTGTGATAGCAGGTTGAAAAGTACAGCCGCCAGCGCGGATCACTGTAATGGTATGCTAGTCGCTCTTGCCATATCGAGGCGGTGTGGCCAATTAAGACCTTTTGCCAGTCGGTTTGCCGGGTGGTATCCCAGGATAGCAGGTCAAAGTCGACAGCAGGATCCGGCGTTGCTCCATCATTTGCAAAGGCTTCGTGGCGCATTTGTAAATACTGGGGCGTAGAAAGTAGGGGCATGCGCCGGGACATCATAGCAACGCCCGCCGATGTACTTACAGAAAAGCCGGCAGCGGTTCCTGACTTTGCCCTTTTAGTGGTGATGATCACCACACCGTTGGCGCCACGCGACCCGTAAATCGCGGTTGAGGTGGCATCCTTCAGCACGGTGATGCCGTCAATATCATCGGGAGATAAGAAAGCCAGCGGGCTGCCCTGAACGATGATATACCCGGTTTGAACCAGGGAGGTGGATGGAAATGGAATGCCATCAATGATGTAGAGCGGATCGTTACCACTGGCGATGCTGTTGCGTCCTCCAATGTTGATGTTGATTTGCCCGCCGGTGGTGCCGGTGACCTGTTGAACAAATATCCCTGGGAGCGTCCCTTCCAGCGCGATAAGGCCATTCGTTATTGGCTCCCGGCTAATCTGCACGGACGACAAGCTGTTGATATGGCTGGTGCTGGTGCGCTGAGAACTGATACCGTATGCCACCACCACCGGAACGTCCAGCTGCCGCTCCGCAGGCGCCAGCTCGATCACCACCGCACTGTCGCTATGGATGGCCCGCTCCTGGGGCTGAAATCCGACGCAGCTGACCTGGATGACGGCTCCTTTCGGTACGTCTCTGAGTGAAAACTGGCCGGCGGCATTGGTCACGGTCCCGCGCTGGGTTTGGCTAATCATCACGCTGGCATTTTCCAGCGGCTGTCCTGCCGCCCGTACCATTCCACTCACCTGCATGCCGGAAGTACCATGGGCTGCCAGCTTTACCACGATCACACGGTCGACAATTTTGTAGGTAAGCGACTGGCCAGCCATTACCAGCTCCAGTGCCCTTGAAAGGGATAGCCCGTTGGCCTGCAGCGTGATCGGGTGGGCCTGTGCTGCAGCGCCATCTTCCATCCAGTAATGATATCCGGACTGGGATTCGATGCTTTTTAAGATGGATTCAATATCGGTATGATCAACATTGATGTTGATGCGGCCCTGGGCAGCTCCCATGAAGTAAAACTGCAGGGAAATCATCAGTATCAGCAGGTGCCGGAAGCCACGCCGGTGGCGGTTTGCAGCGGCGCAGGTGCAGCCGCCAAATACTTCTAAATATGCTTTGCTACTCTGCATGCTTCCCATACCTTTGTCTTGGACCGATGAGCAAATATGTCCTGCGAGGTCTGGGGCGGTAGCCCGAAAGGCGGATACTGGTGCTACAGGATCCGCCATTTTTTATTTTGGGCGCAACTAACGAGAGTGCTGAACTTTAAGGGCAATGCTGCTTTGTGATAGAGTGCGGAAGGGGCCTCATAGAACTACTGGACCTTGATATGTCTGCTTATCTGAAAAATACAAGTTTGTTTCCTGCTTTCCTATAAGTGATTCCACCTTCTTGGAGTACTTCCAGCACAGTTGAAAGGTTCTCGGAGCGAGGAATGGTACCGGAAAAGGTCCGATTGTTACCTGGTTCTATTTCATATTCAATGTTGTACCAGCGCGATAACTCGGCCATGATGGTGGGCAGTGTCGCCCGCTGGAACAAGAATAATTTATTTTTCCATCCGATGGCCGCCTGCAGGGAGGATTCACCGGTTTTTACCCATCCACCGCCTGCCCGTATGGAGAGTTGTTCACCGCGGTTCACAATGGTGGTTCTATCATTATCCGTCACCCGCACGCTGCCATCGTATATGCTTGCCGAAAGACTGGAGTCTTCACGGTAGGACCTGATATTAAACGATGTCCCGATCACCGCCACCGACGCCCGAAAAGTCTTTACCACAAAAGGGTTGGCCGGCAGTGGCGATACCTCAAAATATCCCTCTCCCTCCAGCTCCAATGCCCGAGTGCCGCTTTGCACATCTGTGTTGAAGCGAAGGCTAGATTTGGCGTTGAGCCATGCCCGCGTTCCATCCGGCAGTTCGACGCGCACCTGGTAACCTTTGCCGGTGGCCAGTTCGCTGGGGCCTGCCACCGTTCGCCCTTTCCCCGTTGGGCTGTACGAAAGCTCGTTGCTATCTACTACAAAAGTGGCTTCCTCTCGGGCCAGCACCTGGCGCGTACTAGCTTGGCTGTCCAGGATGATGGTGGTACCATCACCAAGCCGGAGCTGCGCCTGGTGATCAGCCGGCGCCAGCACCGACGCGATGAGAGGGGTTTTCGTTTGCTCAGGTCGAGCGCCCCGGCGCATGAGCAGTACCGCTAGTCCGATGGCGAGTGCTGCAAAGGCGGCCACGTATCGCAAAGACGTCCTTAACCATATTTGACTACGGGTGGTCGTTTGCATTTCCACGACACTGGCGGGCTGCTGGCGCGTCTTAGCCATAAAGGCTTGCAGGCTGGCCTGAGCAAGGGCAGGATCCTCATGTGTGGATGGACGTGATATTTTTTCTTGCAAATGTTGGAGCAACACTTCCCCTGAGCTCTTTTGATGCACCGCATCTAAAAAAGCCTTCAACTCTGCGCTGGTCAGGGTTTCTGTAAGAAAGCCTTCCAGCAGCTGTCTAAATCGTTTGTCGTTCATTGGCTCCTGGCTATGGGCTCCTTAATATTGACACCCTGTTGATGTGTTTGGGGGGGTGGGGACAGAAAAAAAAATACAATGGCAAGCCAGAGCGTGATGCGTCCGATTACGGACCGGATCACGGCACTGGCCTTCTGTAGCAGCTCTTTTACTGAATCCTTTGAAATGCGCATGTGTCGGGCAATTTCAAGATAGGTAAGCCCTTGCTCCCGCGATAGGCGCCAGGCTTCCTGTTGGCGGGCCGGCAGCTGGCGGATGGCCTGCTCGAGGACCTGCTGTTGTTGGCGGTCGATCACGATGTCTTCGACATTGCCTGCGGCCAGTTCCAGTCTTTCCCGCAGGTAGCGTCGGTAACGTGCCCGGACCGATTGGGCCCTGAAGTGATTGAGGATGGCGTTCTTGGCCATAGTGACCAGGTAGCCTTCCAGGTTGTCTGCGTGGATCGTGCCCCTGCCTTCCCAGAGGCGCATAAATACTTGTTGGGTGATATCTTCGGCGGCCTGTTGCTGGCGTAACAATGAGAATGCCGCCGCATAGATACGTGGATAATAGGAAATGTAAAGTTCCGTAAACGCCGCTTCATTCCGACTGCCATCCTCCACAGGTATAATAGTTAAGGTTACCTACAAAGTACGATTAAATAGTTGGGAATCCTTATTAAAGACAGCCCTGCTGGCTGAGTGCAGGGAGTTGCCCTTCCATGGTTATGATCAATAGATTGCCGCGAAAAATCGACAGTGGAGCATTTACCACCAGCCTCCGTCATCGGGCGTTTTTTAGGGACAATTGCGCCGTTATTACATCCCTAAAAGGACGTGGCGAGAGGACAAAATGTTCCCACGGGGCTATTAGAAGGCGTCTTCTGCACAAGCTGCGCAACACGAACGTAAGTTAGCGACATGACTTACGAGCTTATTCGCATAAAGCAATATTGGATAGAGGTTTGGCAGGATGGAAAGATGATTGGCTATCTTTCCCGGGGAGGGGGCTACCGGTGGTTTATTATGATCGACGGGGATGCTAAAATGTTGCTGACCAGCTACCAGAACCTGGCGCTTGCCAAAGAGGCGTTGGCGGTCCACATGAAGCGACGCAGTAAAAAACGAAAACGGTAGCCCATGAAAGAGCAGCAACAATTCCAGGTTGTCCGGGTGCTCATCATGGGTGGTCACATCACGACCTTTGAGCAAATATTTCAATACGTCTATCGTTCCCATGTCTTTAAAAAAATGGGCATCAACAGCAAGCGTTTCGGCCGGCTGATAAAATGCCCATCGGAGTTCAGGCTCCGGGAAATAAACATCATGGCGCACCTGTTCGGGGTTACCCCCATGACCTTGTTGGTGCTGATCTACGGGCAGACCGCTGAGATCAGTCCTGCCACGATGCCCACAAAGCCGCCAAAGAAGGCATTTGCGCCCTTAGCCTAAGCTGGCGGCTACTTACCCTCCTTCCTGGAAGAACAGGTCCACACACTGCCGGAAACGGCCATTTTTACAGCGAGGGCTTGCACTGAATTGTAGCAGGCAATGTTTGGAAAAAAACGCGCTGTCGCCGGTAAAGAGCTGCTCACTAAAGGCCTGGGCACTTTTGGCCAGCTTGCTTTCCGGGTGCTTGAGCTTTTTAAGGGATGATTCAGCTAGGGTTATCCAGTAGGCGGCGGGAAAAACCTGGTTTTCATTGGCCGATGCCCTAATCTGGTCCTTGTCTTTGACGATCTTTTCGGCCACTTCTTGCTCATAGGCCAGCAGGTCGGTGATTTCTGCAGGGAAAAAGTCAAAAAGCAGCTTTGCTTTTTGAACGTTGGAATAGGCGAGTAATCCTTTCATGGTGTATGTTTTACTGTTGTTATAAAAATGTTGGCTCGAGGCTCGGAAGGTCTCAGCCTGGGTCGGTGGCAAACAACCCCAGCTCCCGGGTGAGCCGGTCTTTGGCCAGCTGGACGTAGGAGGGGTTGATTTCAAAGCCTATGAAGTTTCTACCGTTATGGGAGGCGGCCAGCGCGGTGGTGCCTGCCCCCATAAACGGATCCAGCACCAGGTCTCCCCGCCGGCTGCTGGCCAGGATACAGCGTTCCGGTATGGTCAGTGGGAAGGTGGCATGGTGCGCTCCCTTGTAGCCCTTGGGCGTGATGGTCCATACACTGCGGCGGTTGGCCCATGCCTGGCTTTGGGCCAATGCATCCTGGTCGCCGTCTGGTCCATTTGCCGTTAGGGTGCCGTTGGGTTTTAACAGGCGGGAGCCTTGCTGGGCGGCGCCGGGGTAGCCGCGCTCCGGTCGGACGGCGCCTACCACACAGGGTTGGCAAAGTCGTTTGTCCAGCAGGGTAGCTTTCGCCAGCGGTTGACCGATGGCTGCAGGATCATAGAAATAATCGGCCTGCTTGGTAAACATGAAGATGTACTCGTGGTTGCGGGTACAGCGATCCTTTACACTCTCTGGCATCCCATTGGGTTTATGCCAGATAATTTCCTGGCGAAGCATCCATCCCTGACTGCGCAGGGCGAAGGCCACCTGCCAGGGTAGCCCTATCAGCTCTTTAAGTTGATAGGGGGTGCCGAATATATCTTGCGCCTGGCCTTGGGGTGCGCGTTTGGCGCGGCTGCCACTGGTATGATAAAAGCCATCACCCAGGTTGAGCCAGAAAAGGCCATCGGGGCGCAGGACCCGGTATACCTGGGCGGTGATGTCCAGCAGGTTGGCGATATAGCCTTCGGTAGTGGGCTCTTGGCCCAACTGGCCGCCTACCTGATAATCGCGTTGGCGCCAGTAGGGAGGGCTGGTGACGGTGCATTGCACACAACTGGCGGGTAGTTTTTGCATCCCCTTTAGGCAGTCGGTTGCATAAATTTTATTAATCGGTAGCATGGTAATGGGTTTGGAAGGGAGGTGATCAAAAAAGAGAAAGATTGATCGGCGGGCGTGCCACGTAGTTGGAGGTAAGCACTTCCGTTTTGGGTTTACCTTTTCCACTCTTAATATTGACGGTGACGATTTGATCGAAGCGCTCCGTGTTCCAACTGTTGGCCTTCGTGTAGTCGGTGAGTACATCGGAGGGATAGGAGGAGAGCAGGAATTTGCCCTTAAGGGCCGACAACACCTCCAGCAGTCGGATAAAGTCTTCTTTGGTGTAGCCCTTATAATGGCCCAGGTCACTGTTGTAGTAAGGGGGATCGATATAGAAGAAGCTGGTGGGACTGTCCCGGGAGGTGATGATCTTAAGGGCATCGGTGGACTCCAGCTGTACATGCTCCAGCCGCCGGGAGAAATAAAAACTAAATTCTGACTTGTTGTTATGAATCTTGCGGGTGGTGGTGTCCCGGCTCACGTCATAGCCCCAGGAGCCGTCCAGCATGGCGGAAAAGGATTGGGAGGCCAAGACCCATACGGCCCATGCCCGCCGGACCTCATCAAAGAGTTCGGGGTAAGAATAGACGATGCAGGCATGTTCATGCTGCCGGCGGCTATGGAGCGTAGAAAATATAAGGTCGTAGAGCTCCGTATACCGGTGCTTGACGATGCGGTAGAAGTTCATCAGCTCACCGTTGGTGTCGTTGAGTATCTCCACCGAGGAGCGAGATTTATTAAAGAAGATAGCCGCGCCCCCGCAGAACGGCTCTGCATACAGCGAATGAGGCGGTATGCGTTGTAGGATGATGGGGGCCATTTTCTGTTTACCACCGTAATAGGTGATGATGGTCCTGATGTTCACGTCTCACGATTTCACTTTTCACAAATTCTAGTTTACATCCGGTGTCTGGCGGGTTGGCGGGCCACCAGCTGTCGGGGTGGCTTTCGCCGCCGGGGATCACCATAGCCAAGCCGGCCCAGTTCCCGGGCGGCTTTTGTATAGTCGCCCCCGCATTCCAGTTCGGCAAAGACTGCACTGGGTTTATATCCTTTCTCTGCCTCAAAGGGTGCCGCGCTGTTGCTGAAGGTGGAAAACCATTTTTTGGTGGCGTTATAGTTGCCAGAGGTGTCCTTATCGGTTTCCCCGGGCCGGCGCAACTGGGTGATCTCCCCGGGTTCGCCCACCACGCGCCAGCCGTGTTTTACCAGTAGGGCGACAGGATCCCCGCGTTTGTCAAAATCATCCATGGAGCGGATGCCGTCTTCGGGACGGTTGTCGGGCTGGTGAGGCTTATATTCCTGCTTTTTCTTCTTTACCTGGTTGAAGCTGCGGGCAATGGAAAAGAGCAGGTCGCGTTGCGCGACCGTGATGTCGGGTACCTGGGTAAAGTCTCCCGCGATGGTTTCATATCCGCGGCTGGGTGGCACCAGGATGACGCCTTTGATGCCGCGGGTTTCCAGCAGCGTTTTTACCAGCACCTTGGGATTAAGCAGTAATTCCTGCTCGGTTGCAGGCCGCTGTGCCAGTGGCGTATTACGACCCACGGCTGGGCACCGGTAGAAGTAATGCCTTCCCCCGGAGCGGCTCTTGTCAATGACCAGGCTATCAAATAAAGCGGGATCGGCCTTGCGTACGGCGGCTTCAAAATCTCGTCGAAGCGTTCCGGTTAGGTCGTATTTGACGTCCATGTCGATCACCTCCAGTCCTCCGCTGCCGGGACCACAGATCAAACAGAGGCCCACTGCCCATGGAAGCTCGCACATGGCGTAAAGCTCCGCGGGTGTGGGGCACCTGGTCTGGAAGGCTTGCCAGTCATCGGCCGGATTTTTCTTGCGGTTAGTGGGAACGGCCGCAAAGCCGAGTTCCATGTAAGCAAGACCGTATTCAAAAAGCGTTTTCATATTGGTTGGATCAGTGTGGTTATAGGTGCTTTCCAGTCATCGCTTTATTTCCCATGGTGCGCGGTGTAGGGCGAAGCATTTGTTGGATGATGCTTAAAAATGCATGGGGCCCAACCCTCCGTCGGTTATAAATGCGGGCCTTGTTCTTTGCCGCTACTGGTAAAGGTTCTCGGCCGGTGATGGTGTTTGAGTTGCAGTGACGCCAGCTCCCCGGATTTGGCCAGCAGGAAGTGGTACTGACTTCCCTGCTGGTGTTCAGAGAGAATCGGGCCCATGGCGCTGGTCAGTGCAGGCGTAAGGTGCTGTTGATCGATCATGAGGTAAATACCACCGGGAAGACCGTTATCGCCTTCTTTGGCTTTAAACATGGTGGCCAGCAGTTCACCTTTGGTCAGGTTCAGGAGATGAGCCCTGTCGACGCGCGGGGAGCCAGCCGAAGCTGCCGACAAGTCAAAGGCAGATGGTTCCAGGGCCACTAGGGTCTCGATGGCCCGTTCGGGAAGGTCAAAATGTGCCCTGCCGATCTTTAGCGGGTCAGTAGGGCTCATGTGGTAGTGAAATTCCAGCGCATAGCGGTCCTCCGCCACGCCAGGCATGGGTGGGGATGGACCGCGCAGTTTGTCACGCAGTTCGGCCAGTGCAGGGATGGGCGTTGGCTGTTGTTCGTTTTCACGGTAGGCTGCCACCTGGAAGTAGTCTTTGTTCAGCTCAAAATGGGGCAGTACTGTCAGGTCGACTTCCCTTTTTAAAATGGCGAAGGATTCCTTGTTTGGAACGGTGTAATAGATCCCGGGGATCCCCGTGACAGGAAAGGCTAAAAACTGGGGGTATCGTTCCACTGCCAGCAGCGGCTCTCCAAACCAGGATAGCTCCATAGAACTGACGGCAGGCACCAGCCGCTTGCCGATGGCGGGATTCATGTCCGCCAGGTCCCGGTCTACCAATGCCAGCATAGCATCCTTAAGCCGGTCGAAGTGGTAAGTGCTATCTGCCCCGGGAAAAAACTGGGAGGCTGGTTTATGGATTTCTAACTGATATATTCCCTGATCTGCGCCCCATCGCTTTTCCATCATCCGGTCACTGACCCGGTCCACACCTTCGAAGGACACCAAATCCTTTGGCCGTCCTGGCAGGTAATGACCGAGCCGCAGGAAGCCTTCCGGTAGTTGCTTGGACACCAGGGTGGACAAGGACACGCCGATTGTTTGTTCAATAGATGGCGTTGGAGCGGTCAGTTGCAGGTATAGGCCTGGTCCTGGCGAAAAAACTTGTCCGGCCTCCGGATAATGATGGGTGGCGGCTACGGTTTCTCCCGTCGGCTGGTAAATGATGGAGGCTTGGTCGTAGCGATAATCGCCTGCTTTGGGACCGAGGTCTCCCTTGCCGAAGCGGCGCAGGTCCAGGTCTATGATTTCCTGAAAGGCCACCAGCAGGGTGTTGGTATAGGCAAGTTGTTCAAAAGGCGTGGGCTTGGCCGCTGGCCCCGTGGTGCCCGTTAGCCGAACTAAATAATTCCATTCGTGGTCTTGCATAAAGAGTGCGGTTTAAAATCATCACCGAGAAAAGGATTTGCCGGAGCTGGGAAAAATGTTTTTGGGCGGGCCACCAGTTTGTTTTTTCTGGGCCTTGCGGGCGGCAATGACCTTTTCATGGAAACCAACCCGCAGCGCGGTGAAAGCGGTCACCTCCAAGGGTTTCCCACCATCGGCCAGCGCGATCAGGTAGTAATCCTTTCCTGCTTGCTGGTACTTTTGCAATCCGCTCACGTCAAAGCCCACTGCCTGTTGCAGGTCCGCTGGCGCGACGGAAAAGGAAAGATGAAACCCGGCAGGCGGCTGTTGTCCTTCTCCTTTGAAATGAGCAAAGCCCAAGGCGGCTATTTCTGTATCTGGGCCGAGCAGTACGGTGCGGTCCCTGGTCAGGGCCAGTGTTTGAAAGGCTGGCGGTTGTTTGATAAACAGGGGATAATGGGTCAGGCCATCCAGCCCTGCCGCCAGGCCATCAAAGTGATGGCTGATCTCCAGCTGGAAGCCACCATGCTGGCCGCTATAGGTGGTGGCGATTTGATGGGTGTCTTTGTTTTCGGCTTTTAGGCGGGCAAATAGATCGGAGGTAACCAGGTCCATCTTCGGATCCACCCGGATAATATTTCTGTTTACCGTGTCATAGTCGGCCACCATCTGCAGGATGGAGTCTGGGTCATAATGGCTCAGGCGGTCCAGGGGTAGCCTGTATTTGGCAGCCATCTGTGCGGCGGGATCCGCGAAGGCTAAATAAAGGCCGGCGAATTCACCGGTGCGGACAAATTCAGACATCGAAAAGCTCATGTAGCTGGCCAGTTCTTTGCGCGTCTCGGTATGAATAATGAATACGTCGTTGTATAATTTATTTTTAGGACCATACGGCAGCAGCTCCTGTTCAAACATGGCGGAGGAGAGGGTGAGCATCTGGGCGAAAGCGCTGGAGAAATGGCGGTAGTAGCGCGTATCGATGAATCGATCACTACCCAGTGATTCTTTGGGTGAATGAACGAAGGAGCCGGAGGACTGTAAGGTGTACGGCCAGTGTTTATCTGCGAAAAATTCTTTTTCCATGGTGACGGAGGTTGATGGTGATACGGGTATCGTTATGGGGTCTTGCTGCCGGCCCCCGGCGGTGGTTTGCGGCGGCGGCTGGTGGTTGGCGTATGTTTTTTCAGGCGAGACTTTTCTGCAAATGGCGCCAGCACGATATGGAGGTCCTTTATTCGCTGAGCGTATTTAAGCGGGGATTCATTTTCTCCAAATGCTTTGTTTAAGTAGGCCGGATCGATTTTTAGATAATCGCCCGCTTTGAGCTCGCCACTGGAAGTCTTTTGCCGAAAAAGATGCCCGACAGTTTTCCCGTGCTTATTATCAATAAGCTCCACGGAGGACAGGAGGCGGTCATCCAGGTAAGGCTTGCCCAGCATATCCTTGTTGATCGACAGGAAATGCATCATGGCGCTATAAAGGGTGGAAAATGTTCTGTCCCTGGTGGTGGAGTCACCGGTGGCTGCTGCAATGCCTTTGGAAGACTGGTAATGATAACGAAGCGAAAAGGGTGGCGCTCCTGCCGGGGAGAGTTCGTCCCTGATTTTTTGCAGGGCCTCAAAGGGCTGCAGGGTCTTACCGTCGGGGCTTAGGGAGGCAATTTTTAAATACCGCAAATTGCCATTGCGATGTACGGAGAGGCCAGAGAGATCCACCCCTGCATGGCGTTCAATATCGGCAGGATCGGAAGTGGTAAATATATAGGCGCCGGGCAGCACTAATTGATCTTTGGATTTATCTTCCCGGATCAAGCTGGCCACTGGGATGGCTTTACTGCCATAATCCAGGCCGGCCCACCCGATGGCATGCTGGCCGGGTTCCGTCGCGGTGGATCCCGGTTCGAGGCGGCGCAGATCAACGCGCAGCAGCGCGGCGAAGGAATCGGGGAAGTTATGGTAGTGGTAGTTTGTTAAATGGTAAGTGGTGGCCTCCGGTCTTCCTTTTAAGGAAAGCCGGTATTGTTCCAAAGACTCGTTATCCCGTTTTAAGGCGATGGCCAACTGCAAATCCTTTAATCCTGGATTTACGGCCAGGCGCTGTTGCTCCGTATATTCATAGCGGGCCAGTCGGGCGGTATGATAATCCATGGGCTCCAATTGTTCCAGGGACAGGCCGGCTAGTTTTTCAAAACGGGCGATACCGATATCAAAGGAGAGGTAAAGGCCCGGATGCAGGAAAGGATTACGCTCGCGGTCAGCAATGGGAAGGTTTAGCATACTAACAATGGGTTTGCCGGTCTCCACCGAGGTGATGGCGGCGCTATTATACAGCCGGTTCCATTTTTGTTCTTCTCTGGCAGGGCCGAACTGGCTGTCAAAACCATACATATTGAGCTGCAGCAGTCCCTCCAGCGCCGCGGCCAGATGATTATAGAATCCAACCTCGTGGGTCTTCTGCAGGAGCTGTCCACTCCTGGGCACCTGGATGATGGCGCCGTCGATTGATAACTGATAATTCCATTGTTTTTCCATTAGGATGCTTTTTTTAGATCATGGTCTTTGCTGCGGTTGCGGCGGGTTATAGGCCCCGGTGGCTGCCGCCTTCAAATTGTCGAGGTCCAGGGCGCCGTCTGTCAAGGGTTTGGTGTTGTCCATTTTCCGCTTTTACCAGGTATAGCAGGGGTCCCTTGTAGGCTAGTTCCTGGATGAAGGGCTTAAAGGCGTGCAGCGTTTCGCTGGAGAGGTTTTCGGCATTGACCTTTACGTAAACACCGGCTGGAACGTGTTCCTGGGGCCGAACCATGCGGAACATGCTGGCCACATCGTATTTACCGGTGGTATGATAAACGACCGCTTCATGGAGGTATTTATCCTTTCGATTTCTTACGGCAGCCTGCACGTCAAAGTCCTCGTATTCCAGGTTATGCATGGCCGCTACTGCGCCGCCAAGATCCGGGTAGGTCTTGGTGATAAATTCGGCGCTGGTGATGGCCGGATCCCGCAGGGGGATTTTTAACTGGCGATACTCCAGCTGTAGGGTGTAGGCAGATGCAGCGGTCTGCCGGGTGGGTCCCGGTTGCTCGCTGCCCTGTTGTAATTGCGCAAAGGCGGGTACTGGTTGGAAGGTGTTGTCGTTGGTGTCAATGTGGCCAATGGTGATGCGGATGCCATCTTGCCGGTACCCGTCAAATTCGGAAAGGTTAACGCCGGCAATAGCTTCCAGCCGCGCCAGCCCATGGCTGATTTCCATTTGCACGGGCACTACCTGTTGTGGCCAACTGGAAAGTCCTCCCATGGGCCCTGAAATCATGGCAACTGGGCCGCCGATATCGTCAGATAGGATGATGGTCGGATGAGCTTCTGGAAACCTGGCGGGGCTTCCATCCGGAAGGGGCGTGAAATAAGGTAGCCCAACAAGTTGATCGAAGGCAGCTGGAAGCCCCGTGTGATAATAAAGGTTACCCGCGATTTGATGGTTGTTGTCCCAGACCTGCAGTTCATACTCCCAAGGGACAGTTACCTTTTTTTGCAGGTCGCCGATCAGTTGTTCCAGGGAAGGATCGCTCAACAGCTTTAGCGTATCATCATATACATATCGTGCGATCTGCACCATCGGCATGTCATGATCATAATTGCGTAGCCTGTAAAAGCTGACGGCCAGCATGTCTTCGATGTCACCTATCGGTCCTTCGCTATTCTGAACGTTATGCAGATAAATACCCGCCGATGGACCATCTGGCAGGGAGTCAGATATAGGCATCTCGAAGATGGAGGCGATCTGACGCTCGTTGCCTGCATTTTGTTCCAGGACGCGAATGGTGGATATCTGCTTATCATACTGGGGATCGTTGGCTTCCCAGTAACGGTCTACCGGTATCTGTAACAGGTTGATCACCGCCTCGTGGAGACTGTGAAAGTACCGGCGCTCAAAGGGCAAGTTGGCGTTGCTGATGTAAGTCTGCAGCTCCAGTATGTATTTAAAATCCGTGGGTTGCATGTGTTTTGATTTGTAGTGGCAATGGCAGTGTTGATCCTTTCTAAAGGGTGCGATGGGATCCGCCATCGCCGATCATGGTGCGGGGACTGGAACCATGCTTGCGATCTGGCGGTGGTTGGTCGCCGGTGGAGGTAAATAAGAAATTTAGGGAAGGGGCCTGCTTGCCTTTGGATAAAAAGAGTCCCAGCTTTGCCAGGGCGTTGGGCGTAAGATTTTCCCTGGTTATTTGCAGGTAAAGGCCTGGTGGCAGGTCCTGGTCCACGACTGTTTTTTTAAAGAGTCGGGCTACCTCCTTTCCACTGTCATACATTATGGCTTGGGCCAGATACTGATCTGCCATGGATTTTACGGCGCCGGTACGGTCGCCAATCACGGTGGCATGGGCTTGCAGGGTTTCGATGCCGCCCACGAAGGTGTTTGGAAATTCGCGTTTAATAGCTGGCGTGTAAGTGGGAAGCTGCTCAAGCGGTATGCGGGTAGGCAGATAGCCAAATTCTATGTAGTAGCCACCATAGGCGGGTGCTAAATGGTTGCCGAGTTCCCGGGAAAGCTGGTATTGCAATTCGTGGTAGGCAGGCGTGGGAATCAGCCGCTCGTTGTCGGCGCTGATATCGGCGAGTACAATCGCATTGATGGCTGGGTATAGGTTGGTTGTTATCGCTACATCAGGGGCGTGCGTTTGCAGATACGACTCCAATCCCGTTTGAAAAGTTAGATAAAGGCCCGCCTGCGGATACAGATGCCGGAGCGGATCGTTGTGGGCCACCAGGCCACTTTTGGCCATGACCTCCGCATGCGGCCCGCGAATTATCATCTGCGCTGGGTTGATAGCTGCTGTAAAAGGAGCCCAATTGGCCTCATCCAGGTAGGGATGACGCGTGAGGGCCCAAAGCGCCCAAAGCCCACTTTCAAAATGATAGATGTGCGCTCCGCGATGAATGGGGGCTTTGTATCCATCGGAGAGGTCTTGTTCGATGATAAACTGATAAGCGCCCAGCTGCCGGGCTTGACCTGCCAGGCTATCCTGGAGTGGATGGATGGCAGGATCGAAATCTACGGTGCTGGTGGCCTGCCGCCGGTAATCTGCCAGCCATAAATAATTCCTGCGCTCCTGAAAGGATGCAAAGTCGTTGAGGGGGACTTTTAACGTTTGCTGTAGATCGGTAATGGTGCCGGCATGGTAAGTCAACTTCAGGCCCGCCCTGGGAGGCTGTTTGCCTGGCAGCAAGGGATGGGCAGAAGCGGTAAGCAATGGTTCATAGTGATCGGCCACCGATATGGTGGCGATGGTTTGAATGCCGGTGGCCTGCGCCAGTTGCTGGTGATCTGCGGTTTGCGTACCAAGACGCAGCAGGGTATAAACGGCCTCGGGAAGGGTTTGAAAGTAATGGCGCTGGACAAAAGGCTTTGCCGGGTCTCCATGTTCGGTATGAAGTTGATAGTTATAAAGCGTAGGTTTCATGGTGGTAATGATTGATGATGGCGTTTATATACCCAGGCCTTCCTTTCCTACATCGCGCAGGGTGCGTGGCAGGCCGTTGTGCCGCAGGGGTTCATGCTTGGAGCTCCCGGGCTGGGTCAGCAGAAAATGGAAGTCGCTTTTATAAGGTTGACCCGATAGCAATGGCGCCAGTGCATTGATGGAGGCGGTAGATACTTGGTCGGGGTTTATCTTCAGATAGGTGCCCGGAGGCAGGGGGCCCTGGCTGGCGGGTAATTGAAACAGGCGGGCCATCTCGTTGCCCGTGTCAAAGAGGGTGGCTTCTACCAAATACTTTTCTGCCATGTTCTTCATCGCCTGGGTGCGGTCCAGGGAACTATTGGACAATGCTTGCAGGAGGCGCAGGCCATCTTCAAAACTTGCTACTGGCTGTTTTACCGTCTCCAGATGGGCCGAATGGGCTAAATCGGGCGGTATGCGGGTGGGCAGGTAGGAAAGGGAAACGAAGTAGCCGTTTTCGACCTGGGATCCTGGTGGTAGCGGTTGTTCGGTCAGTTGGCGCATGATCTGCTCAAAGCCTGGATTTGCCATCAGGTGTTGATAATTCCGGTCGAAATCTGAAATGATGATAAAGTGATCTTCCAGGCTAGGGTCGGCAGATGGCTGAATGGAAAGACCATACCGTTCATTTACGGCCGGCAGGCCATCGGGAAAAGTCAGGAAAAGCCCGGGTTGGGGCCAGTGGTGTGCATCCGGGTCTCGCCGGGTGACTATCCTGGTTTCCATGATCAGCTTGTCTTCCGGATCGGCAACGCGCAATACGGTGGGCTCGTCTCTGTAGAGGAACGGACCTATTTCCTGGGCGGTGATATAGGGATGGGTAACCAAGGCCAGGAGAGCAGTACGGGCATTTTCAAAGTAAAAGGCGTCTGTATGGTTTTGGGCAATAGGTAAGTCGTCTTTATAGGTTTGTTCGGTGATGGTCAGCCGGAATTTCCCTTCGTCGGCGATACTGCCAGCGATTTCGCGTTCCAGGTTCAAAAAAGCGGGATCCATGCGGACGGTGAGTTCCGGGTTCATTCCGTATTGGACCAATGGCAATGTCTTTTTATGAGGGTCATAATGCGGAAAGCGGAACAGGTCGTGTCCCAGCATTTCTTCAAAATCCAGCATTGTTCCCCGTGGAGTATAGAGGTGAATGCCTGGGCTGAGTGGTCTGCCATCGGTTGTTATCAGCGGATCGGTGTGCAGCTGGATAAGTGGTTTGTCATCCTGGCGGGCCTGGATGGAGGCAATGGTATAGCGCTGTTCTCCAGTGGCGAGGCCGTGGTGATCTGCTTCGGGGATAGTTTGAGCCAGCAACATCCACATGGCTTGTGGCAAAGTGGCAAAGTGATGATGTTCGGAGTAATAGATGTCAGGTGTTGCACGTACCGTCCTTAGTTGGTAGTCCCATGATAGGTTGTCCATAATGCTGAATTGATGATAGCAGTAAAGCGTTGTAAAAAAGCCGGCAGGTCAGCAGGGGCGCTGCCTGCCGGCGGGTGTTGCTGCGCTAAGGGCGCTCATCAGTGGTGCTTGCCCGAACTTCGCCCAGGGCTCATCTCACGCCGGTTGTGATTTTTGCGCATGGGAATCTGCCCTGGGCTGTCTACGTGTTGATTGTTGTCTTTTTTGAGTTGTGCGGCCTGTTGTGCGGCTTCGGTCCGGAACTGATCGTGTTGGAGCAGGGTGCCTTCCGCATCGCGGATGTGGTAGGTGCCACGAGTTGGATTGGCGCTGATATAGACAGTAGGCAGGTTATCCTGCGCCGCTATTTCGTATTCCCCGCCTTTTTTCATGATGTCGATGGCTTTGCCCATATCAGAAGGCATGCGCAGCTGGGGGCTGAAGACAAAGTCGCCGAGCTTTTCTACCATATCAAATGCAGGAGACTCCCGGACCACGAAGTTGCCGTGTTTGGTCTTGTTCTTAAAGTCCAGTTGCAACCATACTGTGTTCTCCACTCGTTTTTCATCCGGGGTGGCCGCCTGGTCGTTAAAGGTGACATAGGTCTTTTCCACAGCACGCGGAACCTGGGTGTCCCACAGCAGCTGCTGGCCTTCTATTTTGGTGACGCGCAGGTTGGCAGGAAACCACTGGCTCACGGCCTCTTTGGTGTTGTTATCGGTGAGCGTTACCCGTTGGCCATTGTAGTATACCTGGCCATCCCGCACGCCGAATTCCAAGTCATGCTTGGCTTCGGCTCTGCCGAGATTTTCAATGTGTTCAATGCCATATTTGCCACTGGGTAGTTGGGTCATTTTCGCGATGTCGTTATGGAATTGTTTACCAAATCCGGAATAGAACACGTCATTTTGAGCCCTTTCTACACTATCCATTTTCTGTTCCATGGTAGTTGATTTTAAAATTGATGAATTAAGAGCGTTTCATCCCTCGACTGGTGCCGGCAGGCGTCATCTGACGGGGATTTAACTTGCGCACAGTGGCTGTAGAGCGACCTTGCTGCGCGTTTTGCTTTTGGGCCGCCGGCTGTTGTTGCTTGCCGCCCTGCTGTTTAGCGGGTCCTTGTTTTTGCGATTGGGTTCCGCGTTGCTGTTGTTGTTGGCCAGTCTTCTTGGTGGCGCTCTTAGCGGGCTGTTGGCCTGAGCGCTGTTGCCCGCTGGCCGCAGGTTGCTGGGCAGGGACCGTCTGCGCCGGCTGGGTGGTCTGCTGGTTTGGTGCCGCGGTTGGGTTGATGATGAATTTTAGGAGCTTCAGCAGCTGCTTTACACCGGTGGCGCCAGCGTTAAGAACCAGTACCGCCGAGTTCCGGGCCAGCCTTACCCATGGATTGGGATAGAGCCGCCGGTTCATGCCACGATGCTGGGCACGGAGCATTTTAAGCTCGGCGCGTTCCAGATCGTTTTTGGGCTTGCCTGCATATTTTCGCAGGATATGACGATACATATCACGCTTCACTTTCTGGGAGTGCCGGTCGTTAAAGACATCG
>Ga0105240_10001033_pt1 | contig 49494 bp, 41 predicted proteins | sample KBSC54metaG_FD_80426 | JGI IMG/M metagenome (GOLD analysis project Ga0105240, IMG submission 80426) | Corn rhizosphere microbial communities from Kellogg Biological Station, Michigan, USA - KBS C5-4 metaG | ecosystem: Host-associated > Plants > Roots > Rhizosphere > Soil | place: Michigan, USA... | reverse complement strand
GGCTCCGGGAGTATTGATGATCCCCAGGCGGGTGCCGGCGGGATTGAACACATGCACCCCGGCCTGCGCCGCACAGTAGATGTTGCCGGCCGCGTCGGCTTTGATTCCGTCGGGCACGCCGCGGCCGCGGCCGCCAGTGGTGGCGAAGACCCGGCGGTTGCTGAAGGTGCGATCGGCTGCGACATCGAACAGCAGTATCCGCGAAAGCGCGGTGTCGGCCACGTACACGCGCCTCTCATCCGGTGAGAAGCACAGCCCGTTGGGATTGCCGCAGTCCCCGCTGGCGAGCGTGATCTTCTTGTCGGTCGGATCGATCCGATATAGGCCCTGCAGCGGCTGCGGAGTCTGGGACATGGCGCTGATCACGGTCGCCCGGCGGCTGAAGTTCGGGTCCGAGAAATAGATTCCGCCGTCGGAGTGCACGGCAAGGTCGTTGGGCCCGTTGAGCTCCAGATCGGCGTAATGGGAGGCCATGACTTCGTAGCCGCTGCCGTCGTCGTGCATCCGTACTATGCGGTGAGTAACGCGAAGGCCTGCCACCGGCGCGTGCATCGCTGCAATGGAGCATCCCGCTGGAGTGCCCGACGATCCCGCGGATATCCTCGAGCGGCTCGCCCTTGTACGCGCTAACCAGCGACTCCCAGTTGCTCCCGTCCTCGAGCATTCGCACCAGCGGCTGCTCAGTGCCGGCGCTCCCGAGCAGCCTGCCTTCGCAGTCATAGCGGACCAGCGTGCTCGCGGAGAAACCTTGGCGGAATACTCGCTCGTTGCGATTGCCGCTCAACTCATGAACCCAGCCGCCCACGCAGAACGCGAGGCGCGCCGCGCGCCAGTTGTAGGCGAGCGCAGTCACCGGTCCGTCGGCCTGATGGATGAGCACCGGATCGTGGCGCGAGGACACGACCTCTTCCAGCTCGGGCTCCTTTTTCGACCATTGCAGCACTGGAGATCAAACTCTGCTTCGCGAACGGCCGCTGCGATACGACCCTGTGGCTTCGTCTCGAAGCCTTCCCCTAGACTAGCGCATCGTATCCAGCTGCTGAAACGCCTACGATGCACAGCTCCGTTGCTTCTTCCCCGGCGAGCGTCGTGTGGCCCGGCGCAGCGCGCGGCTGGGCGGTGGCCGCACTGCTAGCACTCGCCTCCATCGGCTCGCAGTTCGATCGCACGGTCATCAACCTCATGGTCGAGCCGCTCAAAGCCGCGTTCACCCTCGACGACACCCACTTCGGGATGCTTCAGGGGGTGGCGTTCGGCATTTTCTACGTGATCGCCTGCGTACCGATCGGCCGGCTGGCCGATCGGTACCAGCGGCGCCTGATCCTTGCCACCGGCATCGGCCTGTTCAGCGTGTTCGCCTGTCTGTCGGGGCTGGCGCGCAGCTACACGCAACTGTTTCTGACCCGAATCGGGGTTGCTGTCGGTGAGGCGAGCCTCACCCCCGCGGGCCTGTCGATGCTCAGCGACCTGTTTCCGCCGCAGCGGCTCGGGCGTCCCGTGAGCTTCTTCTTCATGAGTGCCCCGGTCGGCCAGGGCCTGGCGTTCATTATCGGCGGGGGCCTGCTGCAATGGCTATCGACGCCCGCAGCCCTGCACAGTGTCAGCCTGGGTGGTCTGGCGCCGTGGCAGGCCGCCTTCATCATCGTGGGGCTGCCCGTCGTGCTGCTGGTGCCGCTCTTCGTGCTGCAGAAAGAGCCTGCCCGGCTCGGCCCCGGCGGAGCGACGCCCCTGCCGGTGCGGGAGGTCCTGGCTGTCATCCGTGCGCGCGCCGGCGCGCTCGTGCCGATGTTTGCCGGGTTCGCCATGGTGAATTTGGTGTCCTATACCTTTTTCATCTGGACGCCCGCCTTCCTGCAGCGCACCTATCACTGGAACCCGGCTCAGATCGGGGTGACCTTCGGACTGATGCTGATCGTGTTCGGAAGCGGCGGGGTGTACTTCTCCGGCGCGCTCAGCGATCGGCTCGCGGCGCGCGGCCATCTCGACGCGCACCTCAAGGTCGCCGCCTTCGGCTTCGTTGGTTGCGGCCTGTTCGGCGCATTCGCGCCCCTTATGCCGAGCGCCCCACTGGCGATGCTGCTGCTGGCGCCCGCGCTCTTCCTGAGCATGATGCCGTATGCGTGCGCCGGCACCGCCATCCAGCTGATCGTCCCCAACCGGGCACGAGCCCAGCTCACCGCGCTGTATGTGACGTTCACGACCCTCGTGGGATTGTTCTTCAGCTCCGTCGTGGTCGGATTGATCACCGATCAGGTGTTCAGCAATCCGGCTGATGTCCGCTACTCGCTGGCCATCGTGGTCGCGGCGGCCGCGCCCCTGATGTTCGTGTTGCTGCTGGTGGCCTTCCGCCCGTACCGCCAGTTGCGCCAGGCCCCCTGATCAAGGCGGCCGGCGGCGACGGGCGCCGTTGCGGCTGCGCACGGCGCCGGCGCTCCCGCTCAGAAGCGATCCGTGATCGGTGTCCTGACGAACCCCGGCGGATAATCCTCGACCTCGTTGCCGACGATCGTGTATTCCTTGCGGCGGCCGCTGAAGCGGCCCTCCAGCTCCATGTAAGACTGCGGATCGAACAACGGTGTCGCACTCATGCCGCGGATGCCCGTGGCATCCTGCTTGTCGCAGGTGTACAGACAACCCTGCTGAGCGAAGTTCTTCTTGCCGTGCTCCAGCATGCCGTCCATGGCGGCTTTCAGCAGATAGTGCATGGTCAGGAAGTTGTAGCCGAGCGGATAGATCTCCTCCACGCTGACCTCGGGCACACCGTCGCGGCCGGCGACGTCCGGATACATCTTCCAGCCGGGCACCTGGCGCGCGACGTAACGAGCATCGTCCAGGTTGTTCAGCTTCACCACCGTGGTCATCTGCGCTCCCAGCTCCACGGCCCTGCGGCATCGCTCGATCCCTTCATCCAGCTCCGTCTTCGGATCGGCATTCGTTCTGGCGATGAGAATGCAGTCCGTGCCCTCCAGCGCGGCGAGCGCCGCCTTGACTTTCTCGTAGTAGCGCTCGCGCGGGAGCAACCGTGTCGACTCTTCCATGTCACCGGAATCTTCCAGCTGCAGCGCGCTGGCTCCTGCACGCACCATGCGCTTGCACGCCCGGTACACGGCCAGCGGGCCACCGTAGCCGTTCTCGATGTCCGCCGCCAGGGGGAGCGGTGAGGTCTGGCTGATCCGGCTGGTGATCCATTCGATATCCGTCAGGTTGGTGAAGCCGTAATCCAGCACGCCATTCATGGCGATCGAGACCTCCCCGCCGCTGAGCATCATCGCCGGAAAGCCCACCATCTCGACCGCGCGGGCCGATGCGCAGTCGTACACACACGGAGCCACGACACACGCCGTGGATTCCTGCAGAAGTCGTCGCAAGGATTTCTTGGCCATCGACCCATACCTCGAGCTGACTGAAGAGCTACCTATATCACGGGCGCCGTCAACGGCTCCCCGCGCATGAATGCGTCGAGATTGCGCAGGATGAGATCGGCCATCTGGGCTCGAACCTCCACGGTCGCGCTTGCAATGTGCGGCGTCAGCACGACACGCTCGCTGGCGCGCAAGGCTTCCGGCACGTACGGCTCGTCCTCGAAGACATCCAGAGCGGCCCCCTGGAGCTTGCCTGTGGCCAGTGCCGCAGTGAGCGCCAGTTCATCGACGATTGAGCCGCGCGCGACGTTGACCAGGTAGCCCTGGGGTCCTAGCGCATCGATCACCGAGGCGCCCACGAGGTGATGCGTCGACTCGTTCGCAGGGCAACAGATCACGAGGACGTCCGAGGCCCGTGCCAGGTCGACCACCCCGGCGTGAAAGGGATACGGAACGCTCTTGCGCCGTGGACCGCTGTAGGCCACCGGACCGAAGGGCGCCAGGCGCCGGGCAATGGCCGATCCGATCTCCCCCAGCCCCAGGATGCCGAAACGCCGGCCGCTCACCTTGCGAGCCAGGGGCCAGCTGCGCTGGCCCCACTCGCCGCGCCTCACAAAGGCATCCGCCGCCGGTATGGCCCGCAGCACTCCGATGACCAGTCCCACCGCCAGGTCCGCCACATCCTCGGCCAGCACACCGGGAGTCCTCACTACGCGCACCCCGCGAGCCCGGGCCAACGAAAGATCGACCTTGTCGACCCCGACACCGTTGATCGCGATGATGCCCAATGCGGGCAGGGCCGCCATGAGCTCATTCGGGCAACCGATGTGCCCACCGGTCACGACCGCTCTGACCGCGGCCGCACGTTGCTCGAGCATTTGCTGCTGCGCGGGAACGGGCAGCTCGAACCAGCGGATGACCTCGAATCGATGGGCGAGCTCGCTCTCCAGATGCGCGGAGAAAGGACAGAGCTGGAGCGCGATCGCGCGCTGCTCACTCATCGCCGGGCTCCCGGCTCGCTGGGCTTGGGAGGGGATCAGGCGTGGGTCGGAATCGAACCGGCATAGACGGCTTTGCAGGCCGCTGCATGACCATTCTGCCACCACGCCATCAAAATCAAGAAGCCCCGCAGGTGCGGCCTCCGGGGCTTCGCTAGCACATTCTCGGAAGCGTCGGGCGAGCGCGGCGCACTCGCGGGATCCAGGCAGGACCCTGAACGCTCCATCAGATTGATAATACAGAAAAATCGCTCGAACGCCTAGCAACGTGCCGGACTGCTCCGAAAGTGGAGCAGCTGTCGCGCGGTGCGGCAATGGCCCGCGCGCGGCACCTCAGAGCGCATCCGCACACCCCATGGTGTCCGCAGCGCGAGAGGCCGTTCAAATGTCGCGCTCGTTGCAATTGACTCAACCCTGCGGACACGCCAGATTGAGCGGCGCGCGTCCCAACAAGGACGCGCAGTCATCGAGCGCACGGACAGCACGCGAAGCGACGCATTGTTGGCCATCACCGTGAGCTTGATCTGCGTCGCGAGAGCGTGCGAATCACCAGTGCGACGGGGCACGGCAGCAGGGATCGCCGCTGATGCAGCGCCCCCGCGGGAGACGGTCCGGCGGCTCACGGCGCACGCAGCCAGGTCCGCAGGACAGGCCCACCGCCCATTGCGAAACTTTTACCTAGTGATTACAAAATCTTATTGTATCTTTATGATGCTGAATCTAGCGTCAGGTAAAATAGCTCCACGGATGCAACAGGTCAGCGCTTGGCAAGCACGGAGTGCGTGAAGAAATCTTTACATTTGAGGTCTTGTGTCAAGCGCAGGTTGGGATTTCAAGTGATCGTGCGTTGTTACGTTGCCGTGGTGGGTTCTTGCGAACTCCCACGGCCTGCGGAAGTCGATGTCACGTGTGTTTTGGTCGGTGATCCGCGCGTTACCGCGCGGGTAGTCGGATTAATGTATCGTTCGCCACTCGCAAACGCAGCGCCCCCCTCGAGTGGCCTTCGGAAGTCGTGAGCTCGCGTGAGGTGAGGCTTCTGCGGGCCCGCTTCGTGTTGTGTGTTGCGCCAGGGCGCGGTGTCCGCTGAACAGGGTGTCAGGTTGATTGCGGTGAACATGTGGTGAATGAACAAGAAAGCGAGTCCTCTGCGCTCGGCCGGCTGTGGAGTCTGGTGCGCCGGCGCAAGATCGCGGTCATCGTGCTGGCGCTCGCACTCGGGCTGACATTCCTGGTGGTGAGTCACATCATTCACCCGCCGGAGCAGCGCTTCAACGGACGCTTCCGCGGAGGCGGCGGCGGCTTCCGCCGCAACGGCAACAACAACAATCCGGACCAGGCGGTCGCGGTGTCGACTGCCACGGTGAGCATGGGCGACATCCAGATTCGGATCCCGGCGCTGGGAACGATCACGCCGCTCGCCACCGTGACGGTGCGCTCCCAGATCAGCGGTCAGCTGCAGAAGATCGCCTTCAAGGAGGGCCAGCTCGTCAAGCAGGGCGAGTTCCTTGCGCAGATCGATCCGCGCCCCTACGAGGCGAGCCTGGCGCAGGCTCAAGGCACGTTGCGCAAGGATCAATCGCTGCTTGCGGATGCCCGGCTGGACCTGAAGCGCTTCGAGGAGCTCATCAAGGAAGACTCGGTGGCGCAGCAACAGCTGGATACGCAACGCGCGTTGGTGGAGCAATACGAGGGAACGATCGAGGCGGATCAGGCGCAGATCAAGACCGCACAGCTCAATCTGGCCTACTGTCACATCACCTCGCCGGTCACCGGGCGTATCGGCTTGCGCCAGGTGGACGAGGGCAACTACGTCACACCGGGAGACGCCAACGGCATCGCAGTGGTGACGCAGCTGCAGCCCATCACGGCGATCTTCGCCATTCCGGAGGACAACGTCGGCCCGATCATGCAACGGCTGCGCAGCGGCGCGCAGCTGCGGGTGGAAGCCTACGACCGCGGCAACGCCAACAAGCTCGCGGTGGGCAAGCTGGTGACCGTCGACAATCAGATCGACGTGACGACCGGGACGGTCAAGCTGCGCGCACAATTCGATAACCAGGATAGCGCGCTGTTCCCGAACCAATTCGTCAACATCCAGCTGCTGCAGGATACGTTGCGCGACCAGATTCTCATGCCGACGGCGGCAGTGCATCGAGGCGCGCCCAACGGCGTCAACAGCACCTTTGTATACCGCATCAAGGACGACAGCACCGCTGCTGTCGTGCCGGTGAAGCTGGGGGTCGCTGACGGTGAGACCGTAGGCGTGCTCTCGGGCGTGTCGGTGGGTGATGTCGTCGTGACCGAGGGGGGCGATCGCTTGCGCGACGGCGCGCAGGTGGAACTGCCGGCGAACACTCCTGTTCACAGTGCGCCAAAGGAGGCAGCTGCAACAGGCGGCAAACACCGCGGCAACGGCGGCTTCCGTCGCGGTTCCGGGGTGAATTCCTTCCGCCCGCGATGAAGACAGGCGTGTTCCGCGCAAAGCTCGCCGGGGAAGGCGCATGAATCCTTCACGCATTTTCATTCTTCGGCCGGTGGCGACCTCGCTGCTGATGATTGCGATTCTCGCCGTCGGCCTCATCGCCTACACCACCCTGCCCTTGTCCGCGCTGCCCGAGGTCGCCTACCCGACCATTCAGGTGCAGACCTTCTATCCCGGAGCGAGCCCCGAGGTCATCACTTCCGCCATCACGGCCCCCCTGGAGAAGCAGTTCGGGCAGATGCCCGGGCTCACCCAGATGGCCTCGACGAGCTCCGCGGGAGCCTCCGTCATCACGTTGCAGTTCGACCTGTCGCTCGATATCGATATCGCCGAGCAGGAAGTCCAGGCCGCCATCAGCGCGGCGCAGGTGCTGCTGCCGCAGGACCTCCCGGCTCCGCCGATCTATGCCAAGGTGAACCCGGCCGATGCCCCGGTATTGAGTCTGGGCATCACCTCCGCGGTCATGCCGCTGACGCAGGTGGAGGATCTCGCCGATACGCGCATCGCGCAGAAGATCGCGCAGACCAAGGGTGTGGGCGTGGTGAGCATCACGGGGGGCCAGCGTCCGGCGGTGCGTGTCGTCGTCAACGCGCGGGCCATGGCCGCCTACGGCCTGAACCTCGATGACCTGCGGACCACCATCAACGTCGCCAACCAGAACGGCCCGAAGGGCACGCTCGACGGCCCGGCTCTCTCGTATACGATCAACACCAACGATCAGCTCAAGAGCGCCGAGGAGTACGCCAACATCGTGGTGGCCTACAAGAACGGCTCACCGGTGCGCTTGCGCGATGTGGCCAGTCTGGTCGAGAGCGCCGAGAACACCAAGCTCGGCGGCTGGATGAACGCCACGCCCGCGCTGATCGTGAATGTGCAGCGCCAACCCGGGGCGAACGTCGTCGATGTCGTGAATCGCATCATGGCCCTGTTGCCGGAGCTGCGCACCTCGCTCCCCGCGGGCATCGAGCTCACCGTACTCACGGACCGCACGATCACGATCCGCGCCTCGGTGCGGGATGTGCAGTTCGAGCTCACGCTCGCGGTCATCCTCGTGGTGCTCGTCATCTACCTGTTCCTGCGCAACATTCCAGCGACCATCATTCCCAGCCTGTCGGTGCCGCTGTCCCTCGTCGGCACCTTCGCCATCATGTGGCTCGCCGGCTTCAGCCTGAACAACCTGTCGCTGATGGCGCTGACGATCGCCACCGGATTCGTCGTCGACGATGCCATCGTGATGATCGAGAACATCGCCCGGTACATCGAGCAGGGCGAGCGGCCGCTCGATGCCGCCCTGAAAGGCGCAGGCCAGATCGGTTTCACCATCATCTCCCTCACGGTATCGCTGATCGCGGTGCTGATCCCGCTGCTGTTCATGCAAGATGTGGTCGGGCGGCTGTTCCGCGAGTTCGCCGTGACGCTGGCCGTCACCATTCTGATCTCAGCCGTCGTCTCCCTGACCCTGGTGCCGATGCTGTGCGCGAAGCTGCTGAAGCACCAACCCTCCGGCAAATCCGGCCCGCACCAGTCCGGCAAATGGTTCACGGCGGTCGTTGACTGGTACGGGCGCAAGCTGACCTGGGTGCTGGATCACCAGCGCCTCACGCTGCTGGTGGCGATCGGCACGCTGGTGGTCACCGCCGGCCTGTACATCCTGATCCCGAAAGGCTTCTTCCCCGACCAGGACACCGGTCTCATCCAGGGCGTGTCGGATGCGACCGAGTCGGTGTCGTACGCGGCGATGGCCGAGCGGCAGCAGGCGCTCGCGCAGGTGATTCTCAAGGACCCGGCGGTCGAGAGCCTCTCCTCGTTCATCGGCATCGACGGCAACAACGTCACTTTGAACAGCGGCCGGTTTCTGATCAACCTCAAGCCCGCCGACGACCGCAAGGCATCGGTGGATGACGTCATCCGCCGCCTGCGGCAGGAAACCGCCAACATCCCGGGCATTACGCTGTACATGCAGCCGGTGCAGGATCTGACGCTCGACAATACCGTCAGCCGCACTCAGTACCAGTTCACGATGGAGAGCGCGGACGCTGCCACACTGTCGACCTGGGCACCGAAGCTCGTCACCGCGTTGCGCCAGCGCAGCGAGCTCCAGGAAGTGACCAGCAACCAGGAGGACAACGGGCTCGCGCTATCGGTCGTCATCGACCGTGACAGCGCCGCTCGGCTGGGCGTGAGCGTCGGCACTGTCGATAACGCGCTGTACGACGCGTTCGGCCAGCGCATCGTGTCTACCATCTTCACCCAGGCCAACCAGTACCGCGTGATACTCGAGGCCAATCCGCAACACTATAACTCGATCGACTCGCTGGCTTCCCTGTATGTGCCTTCGGCGGCCGGCGGCCAGGTGCCGCTGTCGGCGATTGCCAAGGTGTCCGTCCAGACTCGCCCGCTGCTCATCAATCACATCGCCCAGTTCCCGGCGACCACCGTGTCGTTCAACCTGGCCGAGGGCGCCTCGCTCGGCGCCGCTGTCAAGGCGATCGAGACGACCGAGGCTCAGATGGGGCTGCCCAGCAGCATTCACACGACCTTCCAGGGTGCGGCGCTGGCCTTCCGCAACAATCTCACCAACGAGCTGCTGCTGCTGCTGGCAGCCGTGCTCGTGATGTACATCGTGCTGGGCGTGCTGTACGAGAGCTTCATCCACCCGGTCACGATTCTCTCCACGCTCCCCTCCGCCGGTATCGGCGCCCTGCTCGCACTCATCATGGCGGGCGACGATCTGACCATCATCGCGCTGATCGGCATCATCCTGCTGATCGGCATCGTCAAGAAAAACGCCATCCTGATGATCGACTTCGCCATCGACGCGGAGCGCAACCAGGGCCTGCCGCCACGCGAAGCCATCTACCAGGCGTGTCTGCTGCGTTTCCGGCCGATTCTCATGACCACGGTGGCGGCGATCTTCGGCGCTCTGCCGCTCATGTTCGGCACCGGCACGGGCTCGGAGCTGCGCCATCCCCTGGGAGTGAGCATCGTGGGCGGCCTGTTGCTGAGCCAGGTGCTGACGCTGTTCACCACGCCGGTGATCTACCTGGCCTTCGACCGGCTCTCCAAGCGCACCCAGCGGCGGCTGGATCCGGAGTCCGGCAGCGCGGACCTTGCGGATAATCCCGCATGAACATTTCCGCGCCGTTCATCAAGCGACCGGTAGCGACCATACTGCTCACCTTCGGCGTCGCTTTGAGCGGTACCGCCGCCTTCACCCTGCTCCCGGTGGCGCCGCTCCCGAAGATCGACGTGCCGGCGATCTTCGTGCAGGCCTCACTACCGGGGGCGAGCCCGGAGAGCATGGCGGCCACGGTCGCCACGCCTCTGGAGCGCCACCTGGGGGCGATCGCGGACGTCGACGACATGACGTCCAACAGCACCGTCGGCAACAGCCGCATCCAGCTCACCTTCGGCGTGGATCGCGACATCGAAGGCGCCGCGCGCGACGTCCAGGCGGCGATCGTCGCCGCACATGCGGACCTGCCCTCGGCGCTGACGCACAATCCGTCCTATCGCAAGATCAACAGCTCGAACTTCCCCGTTTTGCAGCTGGCCATGACCTCGGATGTGCTCACCCAGGGGCAGATCTACGACGCCGCCGATGCGGTCATCTCCCAGCGCCTGTCGCAGATCAAAGGGGTCGGGGCGGTGAACGTGAGCGGCTCCGCCCTGCCGGCAGTGCGCGTGGACGTCAATCCGCTGGCCCTGTCGAAGTACGGCATCGGCCTGCAGGACATCCGGGCGGCAATCTCCAACGCCAATGCCAATGCGCCCAAGGGGGCCATCGAGACCGACAAGCTGCGCTACCAGATCTACACGAACGACAACGCACGCGATGCGGATACCTACCGCAATCTGATCATCGCCAACCGCAACAACAACATCGTGCGTCTCGGGGATGTCGCTACGGTCACCGACATGCAGGACGGGGCCACCGAGAACAGCCGTACCTACGGGCTCTACAACGGCAAGGCGGCCATCGGCGTGCAGGTCGTGCAGCAGCCCGGGGCCAACATCATCGACGTCGTGGACGCGGTGCGGGCGGAGATCCCGATCCTGAAGACACAGATCGATCCGAAGATCGACCTGGTGGTGACCTCGGACCGCTCCCTCACCATCCGTGGCTCGCTGCATCAGGTGGAGCAGACGCTCGTGGTCGCCATCGCGATGGTCATCTTCGTCGTATACCTGTTCCTGCGCAGCTCGCGCGCGGCACTGATTCCGGCGGTGGTCGTTCCGGTCTCCCTGGTCGGCACGTTCGGCGCGATGTACCTGCTCGGCTACACGCTGGATAACTTCTCCCTGATGGCGCTGACCATCGCGACCGGGTTCGTGGTCGATGACGCCATCGTGGTGATGGAGAACACCACCCGACACATCGAGGCAGGCATGCCCCGCATGCGCGCGGCCCTCAGGGGTGCGCAGGAAGTGGGCTTCACAGTCGTCTCGATGAGCCTGTCGCTGGTGGCCGTGTTCATTCCGTTCATGGTCCTGGGTGGGATCCTGGGCAGGCTGTTCCGCGAGTTCACCGTCACCCTGTCGGTATCGATCCTGATCTCGCTGGTCATCTCGCTCACCACCACACCCATGCTGTGTGCCTGGGTTCTCGACAAGAACCGCGAGGCGCAGCGCTCCTCGCGGTTCGCCGCAGCCTTCGAGCGGGGCTTTCAGTCTCTGCGGGCCGACTACGAGAGATCCCTCGACTGGGCCCTACGCCATCGCCGGCTGATGATGCTCTCGCTGCTGGCGACCATCGTGCTGAACGTGTACCTGTACATCGTCGTGCCCAAGGGCTTCATGCCTCAGCAGGATACCGGCCAGCTGCAGGGCGGCATTCGTGGCGATGCCGCGGCGTCCTTTCTGCTCATCAAGGACAAGCTGATCCAGGTTGCCAAGATGCTCAACGCCGACCCTGCCGTGGCCAGTGTCATGGGGTCGGTGGGTGGCGCGGGGTTCGGCCCCGGCGCCGGCGCCAGCGCCAACGTCAGCATCACCCTGAAGCCTCTCTCCCAGCGCAAAGCCTCGGCGGACGATGTGATCAACCGGCTGCGGCCCCAGCTGGATAAAGTGAGCGGCGTGCGCGTATTCCTTCAGGCCCAGCAGGATCTCGGCAACGGCGGGGGCGGCCGCGGTGCCAACTCCGAATATCAGTACACCTTGCTGGGCGATGACCTGAGCGAGCTGCGCACCTGGTCGCAGAAGCTGCGCGTCGCTCTGCAGGATGTGCCGGAAGTCACCGATGTCGACACCGACCTGCAGCCCGGTGGGCTCGAGACCGACCTGGTCGTCGATCGCGATGCCGCCTCGCGGCTGGGACTGACCGAGAGCCAGATCGACAGCTCGCTTGGAAACTCCTTCGCGCAGTCCCAGGTGTCGACGATCTACAACCCCGACAGCCCACAGCAGTATCACGTCGTGATGGGCCTGCAGCCCCAGTTCATGATGCACCCTGAAGTGTTGGACAAGCTCTATGTGAGCACTTCCGGTGGCGCAGTGAGCGGCACTCAGGCGACGCAAGCGGTTGCCGGCACGACGGTATTCAAGTCCTCGGCGCGCACCTCTTCCAACGCTGCCAGCTCCGCGGCGAGCGTTGCGAACGATGTCGCACGCAATCTCGCCGCCAACTCCCTCGCGAACAGCGGGCGCGGCAATACCTCTACTGGCTCCGCGGTGAGCACGGCAAAAGAGACGGTCGTACCCTTCTCTGCGTTCAGTCACTTTCTGGGGGCGACGACACCCCTCGGTGTCGCCCATACCGGAACCTCGGTCTCCACTTCCATCTCGTACAACCTGCCCGAGGGGGTGTCGATCGGTGCCGCGCAAGCGGCCATCGAGCGCACCATGAACGAAATCCACATGCCGGCGACGATTCACGGGAGCGCCTACGGCACCGCACGCCTCTTCCAGCAAAGCACCAGCACCACGCCCCTGCTGCTGCTCTCGGGCATTCTGGCGATCTACATCGTGCTGGGAATGCTCTACGAGAGCTACAGTCAGCCCCTCACGATCCTCTCCACATTGCCCTCAGCCGGCCTCGGGGCCCTGGTCGCGCTGCTGGCGACCAACACCGAGCTGAGCATCATCGCCTTCCTCGGCATTCTGCTGCTGATCGGCATCGTCAAGAAGAACGCCATCATGATGGTGGATTTCGCGCTGGATGCGGAGCGCACGCTCGGACTGGACCCGTTCCAGGCCATCAAGCGCGCTTGCTCATTGCGCTTCCGGCCGATCATGATGACGACCTGTGCAGCCATCGCCGGTGCCATGCCGCTTGCGCTTTCTCACGGTGACGGCACCGAAATGCGCCGCCCGCTGGGTATCTCGATCGTCGGCGGCCTGATCGTGAGCCAGCTGCTCACCGTCTACACGACTCCGGTCGTCTATCTGTACATTCACCGTTACTGGAAACGTCACAGGAAGCCCAAGGAAAGTCCCCCACCCATGCTCGATGCCGGCCAAGCGAACCAGACCGTATGACCCCCATCGCCCGCGGACTTCTCTATGCTTGTGCGTGCGCGCTGCTGAGCGCGTGCGCGGTGGGCCCCAATTATCACCGGCCACGGATCACTCCTGCCGCCGGCTTCAAGGAGCTCGGCGACTGGAAGCCCAGTGAGCCCGCCGATGCGCTCACCCGGGGGCCCTGGTGGGAGATCTTCCACGATGACGTGCTGAATCAGCTCGAAGCCCAGGTGGAGGTCTCCAACGAGAACGTCAAGGCCGCCGCCGCCGCGTACGAACAGGGGCTGGCCTTGCTGAGCCAGGCGCGCGCCGGCTACTGGCCGACGGTCTCCGCAAGTGCCTCACGGCTGCGTACCGTCACCGGTAGCAGCAGTGGCGGCGCCGGTCCTGTGGGCGGAGCGTCCAGCTTCGGCACGGTGTTCGGACGTCCCCAGACCACCAACAGCGTCGGCATCAGGGGTGACTGGACGATCGACGTATGGGGCGAGATCCGCCGCAATGTCGAGAGCAGCCGCGCCAGCTCGCAGGCCAGCCAGGCAGCGCTCGCGAGCGCCAAACTGTCCGAGCAGGCGGCGCTCGCGACTGCCTACTTCGAGCTGCGCACCCAGGACCAGCTCAACATCATTCTCAACGACATCGTCGCGGCGCAGGAAGCGTCGCTGAAGATCACGGAGAATCGCTACAAGGTGGGCGTCGCGGCACGGGCTGACGTCGTCACCGCACAAACTCAGCTGCTGACCAGCCAATCCGAGCAGATCAACGCGCAGATTCCCCGGGCCACCCTCGAGCACGCCATCGCCGTGCTGATCGGCAAGGAGCCGGCTGCGTTCTCTGCAGCTCCCGCGCCCATTCGGTCCGACGTACCGACGGTCCCTCCCGGGGTGCCCTCGGAGCTGCTCGAGCGCCGGCCGGACGTCGCCGAAGCGGAGCGCAAGGTCGCGGCCGCTAATGCGCAGATCGGTGTGGCAGAGACTGCGTTCTTCCCCACGCTCACGTTGACCGGGTCCGATGACTACACCGGCAACACGCTCAGCAGGCTGATCCGCGCATCCAACCGCGTCTGGTCGATCGGCCCGGAGCTCGCGGCGACGATTTTCGATGGCGGCCTGCGGCACGCGCAGGTCCGGCAGGCGAAGGCGGCCTACCAGGAAAGCGTGGATACCTACCGCCAGACCGTCCTGACCGGCTTCCAGAACGTCGAGGATGAGCTCGTCACGCTGCGCGTGCTGGAGAAGCAGTCGTCCGTCGAGAACGATGCGGTCAAGGCAGCGCGAGAAGCAGAGACCCTGACCCTGAACCAGTACAAGGCCGGCACAGTCCCCTACAGCAGCGTCATCTCCGCGCAGACGGCGCGGCTGAACGCGGAGCAGACCGCCCTCAACGTGCTCAGCAATCGCCTCACGGCGAGTGTGGCGTTGATTCAGGACCTGGGAGGCGGTTGGGATGCTTCGGAACTGACCAACAAAAAGAAGAAGTAGCCGGCGCGCCAGCAGCGTGGCGCGGCCAGCATGCGCGCTCCTGCCGGCCTTCGCGCCGCCCCGGTGACCTCCAGGCTGCGCCCGGCCTTCAGGCGCCGCGGTCCCTCGGGGGCGCCGGCCAGGCGCTTCCGGCCCGCAAACTGGGACCGGCCGGGTGCGCGGGGTTGGGGACGACCGCCAGGCGCCCGGGATGCACAACCAGGTCCATCATTTCCAGCGGCACCGCACCGACCAGGCACTCATCCCCGAGTACGCACACCTCGGTAGTGTAGTGCCGGTCCTGAAAGTGAATCTCAACCGGTACCAGCATGGGGACGGCGACCCGGCGTCCGTCTGCGACAGTCACGTGCTGCACCGAAACCTCTTCCGGATCGAAACCCAACTGACGCGCGACCTCCCACGTGACGAAGGCCCCCGTCGTGCCGGTATCCACTAGCGCGCGGATGTCGACGCTCTGCCTCGTGTAGTGGTTGACCAGTTTGAAATCTGCGTACACCAGACCCATGGGCGTTTCTTGCCGTCGGCGAAACAAATCGCAAGTGCTCAATAGAGGCCAGTCTGGCGGATGTCTGCCGTTCATGGAATGACTCAAATGCGGTGAATACGGCCCGAAATGCAGCATATACGCCCGCCCGCGTGACACAACGGACACTCGTCGCCATGCGTTCTGCGACATCCATCACGCGCGGCCCCGTGTCATCCGGCGAGAATCCAGCTCGCCAGTAGCCGCGGACAACGACGGCACCGGACAAGGAGCAGACTCATGCCTGCAGCAGTCAACCCGTATGCGCCTCCCAAAGCGCGCGTCGAGGACGTCGTCCAGGGGAGCTCGGAGGCGGAGGCGATCCGTCGCGAGCACATCAAACACGAGGCCTCGATCCGCTCGATCGGAGTCCTCGACTACCTCGGTGGCGGCGGCCTGTGCTTCGCGGCCATCGGGCTCCTCGCCGCGGGGGCCTCGGGAAAGAGCGGCGGGGTGCCGTTCGCAGGGGCGATCGGTATTGCCTATATCGCCATCGGCGTGCTGCTGATTTTCGTGGGGAGAGGCGTCAGAGCCCTGCGTCCCTGGGCACGCACCACCTCGATAGTGCTGGCCGCAATCGGGCTGTTGGGAGTCCCGTTCGGAACGCTGATCAACGGCTATATCCTGTACCTGCTGCTCTCGCACAAAGGACAGCGTATTTTCGCAGCCGACTATCCCGAGATCGTCGCCGCCACCCCCCACATCAAGTACCGCACTTCCGCGGTTGTGTGGGTACTGCTCGGCCTGGTGGCGCTGATCATCGTCGGCCTGCTCGTGGCCGCCCTGCTCCGCCACTGACTTCGACCAGGCACCGCCCGAACGCAGGCGCCGCCCGAACGCAGGCGCCGACTTCGATCAGGCGCCCTTCAGGTGCTTGGCGAAGAACTCGAGCGTGCGCCCCCACGCCAGCTCCGCGGCGCGCGCGTCGTATTTGAGGAAGTCGAGCTTTTTCGAGTCGGCCGTCTCGTTGGCAAAGGCGTGCTTCGCCTCGTAGCGGTGGAACTCGAACGCAACGCCCGCCTCGCGCAGCTGGGTCTCCAGTTTCGGCACGTTGTCGAACGGAAACGCCGTGTCCTGGCTCGCCCAGTGCCCCATCACGGGAGCGCGAATCTTACGGGCATCGATGTACTGCAGCGGCGGGTACCCATACCAGGCAACGAAGGCATCCGCTTCCGGCACGTTGACAGCAGCGAGCAGCGTCAGTGCACCGCCCATGCAGAACCCGGTCACTCCGACCTTGGCACTGCCAGTAGCTTTCAGGTGCTGCACGGCGCCACGCACGTCCTGGCCCGCGGCCGACCCGAAGTCCAGGCCCTTCATCAGGTGATCGGCCTCGTGAGCATCGAGTGCGGTCTTGCCGCGATACAGATCGGGCACGAGGGCGCGATAGCCCGCCGCAGCGAGCCTGTCGGCCACGCCCTTGATCTGGTCGTTGATGCCCCACCACTCCTGGATCACCACCACCCCGGGTGCAGTCGCGCTCTCTCCTGCCAGGTAGCCGTTGACACTCGCTCCGTCCGGACGGCGATAGCTGATGCTCTTGCTCATGCGATTCCTCCTCAAGCTTCCCTAGCGCTCGTATTCGTTGAACCCGTCCTTCACCGATTCGGGGCTGTCCATGTGGAAACCGGTGCTGAAATAGGGCCGGGTGCCGTAGGTGACGTTGGTGAACACGGCTTCCACCTGGCTGATCCCCTCACGATCGATCGAAAAGGTCTCGTGCGCCTGCAACGTGGAGGGGCCCGTTTCGGTCACCGTGACCGTCTTGCCGTTCTTGAGCTGGTAGCTGCGGATCGGCGCGTCGTTCTCATGATCGAAATAGACGCTCGTCATCACCACCTGGTGCTCCAGATCGACGGCCATGATCCGCCGGCTGCGGATGCGGTTGTCATTGCGGTGGTAGCCCATGGCCAGATCTTCGGCGCAGCTCATGTTGAGGCCGCCGCGCTCCTTGCCGGGGGCCACCGGAACATTGGACGTCGGATGCCCGTCCTCCAGACGCTGGCAGTGAGAGGAGAAGATCGGCGGCTTGTCTCCGGCGTTGTTTTCGATGCCCGTGAAGTAGGTGTTGACGATCTTCATGAGCTCTTCGCGCGTGCGGCGCTGCGCGGGCGGCACCACCTGCGTATATTCCGGCCGCGGCTTCTCACCGAGGTAGTCGGTGTTGTCCTCCCGCCCCGCGATGCGCAGTCGTTCCGTCGTCACGACCGTCTCAATCTCGGTGATCTGGTGGTTGTAGACCCTGAGCCGCGTACTGACGATGACCGGATCGCCGTTCTGATACATCCGCGCATAGAAACCGATGGTGCCCCACTCGGGATCGGCAATGTAGAGGCGATAAGGGCGCACACCCGTTGCGTTCTTCCAGAAGCCGTCCGGGATCGGCAGAGGCACGCTATTCTCCGAGTAGCGCACACCCTTGGCGAGCGGGACCTTGCTCGGGTCGTGAGCGACGAGCGCGGCAATGAACTGCTCGGCAAGCCCTTGCAGACAGGCGCGATCGCAATCGCCCGTCCCGACATTGGGCGGAAGCGACGTAGCCGTCGGCGTTGCCGCGGGCGCCACTGCCATCAACACGCTTGCGGCGATCAGAACCCCGGCGGCGGCGACTGTGTACTTATTCATCGTTCCTCCTCAAGGTAAGGCGAATACCCACACCGCCGAGCCGCGGTTCGGGGGGCTGCGCAATTCCGGCACGAGCGGCGCGAAGCTGCGGGCATGGAACCCGCCCTCCCCGACCACCAGCGCGATGTACTGTTTGCCGTTCACCGCGAAGGTGATCGGGCTGGAGCTCGAGACATCGTTCAGACGGGCGTGCCAGAGCTCCTTGCCGCTCGCGCTGTCGTAGATATGGAACAGGCGGTCATAGGTCGCGTCCATGGCAAGTCCCCCGGCCGTGGTCAGCACTCCGGAAGTCACCGGGGCGTGCTCGCGCACCGTCCAGATCGGTTTGCGGGTGGCCACATCCATGGCCTCCAGGCGGCCGTAGTTGCCATCGCTGTCAGATCGGGGCCGGATTCCCCAATTGACCCCTGAGGAGAGCGCGCTGACACTGCCCCCGCCAGGCACCGGGTACAGGTCCATGCAGGCTTCGTTGAGCGGCATCACCAGCACCCCGGACTGCTGGTTCCAGGAGGCGGGCAGGTAGCTCTTCGCCCCGGCCCCGTGCGGGCACACCATCTTGATCTTGCCGTCGATCGGATACAGATCCGTGTTGACGTGCTTGCGGCCAGTGAGCGGGTCGATGCTCTTGACGATGTTCTGCAGGCCCAGATCGATCGAAAAGAGGAATTTCCCGCTGCGGGCATCCAGAGCGTCATAGATGCCGCTCTTGCCGGAGGTGATGACGACGCGCCGCGGCGCGCCGTCGATGTCCAGATTCACCAGTTGGCGCTCGAACGCCCAATCCAGGTCCCACTGGTCATCCGGAAAATGCTGGAAATACCACACCAGGCGCCCGCTGTTCGGATCCACCGCCAGCGTCGAGTTGGTGTAGAGCGCATCGTTGGTGATGCCCGGCTGCTTCTTCAGCGGCAGCAGCGGGCCGGTGTCGTAGGTGTTGCCGGTGCCGAAATACGCAAGGCCCGTCCCGGGATCGTAGCTACCGGGCGTCCAGAGCGAAGCGCCGTTGCGCTCGGCGAACGGGATGCCGTTCCAGCTGTCCCCGCCCGGCGCGCCCGGCTTGGCGATGGTCCCGATGCGCCACAACTCCTTGCCCGTCTTCGCATCCAGGCCGACCAGCTGCGGTCCGCCGAAGCGCGCGGCGACGCCCGTGCCGGTCGTCCCGACCATCACCTTGCCCTCGGCAACCAACGGGCCACCGCTCAGGCCCTCATGGCGCTTGAAATCGCCGATCTTCGTGTCCCACACGAGAGCTCCGGTGCGAGCGTTCAGTGCGACCACGTGCACATCGGAGGTCCCGAAGTAGAGCATATCGCCCCAGAGAGCGATGCCGCGCTTGACGAAGGAAGCCGCGCCCGGCTCCAGCGAGTGCGTGTACTGCCACAGCAGATCGCCGGTCTCGGCGTTGATCGCCTGCACGATCTCACCGTAGCTCAGCACGAACAGCGTGCCGTTGCGAACCAGGGGAACCGCTTCGACCGAGCCCGCCGGCAGTGTCCAGCTCCACACCATGCGCAGTGAGGAGGCGTTGGCGGGAGTGATTTGCGCCAGGGGACTGAAACCGTGCGCGTCCCATCCGCGCCGCCAGGTCAGCCAGTCCTGCGGCGGCGGATTGGCGAGATCGGCCTTGCCGACCGGCGTGTAGTGATCCAGGGGATTGGGTAGCGCGACTACCTTCTTCGGTGTGTAGGGCGAGTAGTCCATGATGCTGAACCCACCTCCGGGAACCATCATGCCAGCCAGCGCCCGTGGGTCGGACGGCAGCGGCTCCTTGCCGGCAACGATCGCATTCTCCTGCAACAGGTAGGCCACGAGGGCGGCGTAGGTGGCGGAGTCGAGCGATCCGGGCTTGCCGCTCGGCATGGTGGTTCGCAGCACGTCGTAGAGAGCGCGTACGCTGTGCCCGCCGTACTTGTGCATGAATTCCGGCCCCTTGAGCGGCTTGCCCAGCGGGCCATCGCTCAAGTGGGGTCCGTGGCAAGCCACGCAGTTGGCCAGGTATGCGGTACGCCCCTGCTCGCTCTGTTGCCGTGTGTAGGACAGCGCGTTTTCCTGCGCGTCCGCGAGGGAGACAGCGCCTCCGGCAAGCAGGACCAGGCACAGCACGGCATTTCGCAGCAGCATGGTTAACCTCGACGCCTCGGCCTTGGGGTCTTCATGCCGAGAGACTGCGGTGAGCGTTCGCTGCCGCAATTATCGACTCCACCGCCTATGGTTGAACATCCATCGAGCTCAATGGACCAGAGACCGGTCATCGGGAAGTTCTGGCCCCCGGGGGACCGCGCAGGTCCGGCGGACCTGTGTGCTCGGCGGGGGCCGCGTACGTTCGGCGGGCCACGTGCGTTCGGCCGCCCGCGTACGTTCGGCGGGCCACATGCGTTCGGCGGGCCACATGCGTTCGGCGGGCGCGAGAAGCGCTAGACTCCCGTATCTCGCCCGTCCAAGAGGTCTTAGCCGTGATCTCGCGTCGTGATGTGCTCAAGGCAGCTATTGTCGGTGCGGCAGCTACAGCAGAGGGCGCGTCCAGTCCTCCGACGCTTGGCTTGCTAGCGCCCGTGGAGGCTGCAGTGCCTCCTGAGGCGACCAAGCTCTATCCTGCCGGCGTGCGTTTCGTGGCCCAGAGTATCGGTCTGAAGAAGATGACGCCCGCCGGGTATGACGCCGTCCTCGACCGTATCGGACCCACGGCTGCGGCGCTGGCGCGACGAGGCGCTCAGGCAATCGCCCTGCTGGGCACCTCCTTGAGCTTCTACAAGGGCGCCGAATTCAACCGCGAGCTCACTCGACGAGTGGCCGAGGCTAGCGGGCGTCCCGCAGTCACCATGAGCACTGCGGTGATCGAAGGGTTGCGCAGTGTCGGCGGCAAACGGGTGGCTGTCGCCACCGCCTACGACGAGACAGTGAACAATCGGCTGCAGACCTTCCTGCATGAAGAAGGCTTTGAAGTGCTCACGATCCGGGGACTGGGCGTGGAGAAGGTCGAAGACATCTACAAGGTAACCCAGGACGGCCTGCTCAAATTCGGCGTCGAAGTGTTCGAGTCGGCCCGCAACGCTGACTCCCTCCTCGTATCTTGCGGCGGATTGCACACACTGGAGTTGCTAGCACCGCTGGAAGGACGCTGCAAAGTGCCAGTGGTCTCCAGCATGCCGCATGCCCTGCGTGCCGGCGTGCGGCTCCTGGGATTGAGCGGCCGCGTACCGGGATACGGAACGTTGCTCTCGCAGTAGCGAAACAACGCTCCTTACAGCGACTTCAGGTACTCCACCAGGTCGCTCTTCTGCTGCGCGCTCAAATGGAGTTGGAAGAGAGCGTCGTAGTGATCGACGACCTCCAGCAGCGTGGCATAGCGGCCGTCGTGATAGAAACCACCCTTCATGTGAGTCCACAGGCCTCGCAGCGGCGCGGTGCGATATCCCTTGGCGGGCGCACGATTGGCCTGGAAATCATCGATCCCCAGCTCGCTTGCCGTGTGCAGATTCCAGCCCGGCTCACTGAAGGTCGGCGCCACGTGGCAGGAGTTGCACTTCGCGCTCTCGAAAACCTTGCTGCCGCGTGCGGCCGCCAAGGGGTTGAAGCTGCCGCGCGGCGCAGGCGGTGCCTCTAGAGCGAGCTGATACTGGTGCAGCGCTGGAAGCTTTGAGCTCACCAGGTCAGGATCGGAGCGCACGTTATCGAAGCCCGCGCGCGCGGCAACGGGGAACTGCGTCGGATCGCTCAACCGCGAATCCGAGAAGCTGCCCTTGCCGTGCATTTCCAGGGTTGCGACGAAGGCGTTCCAGTAGGGAATGGATCCCCATGCCGTCCAGGTGTGCAGGTTCACGCCCGCGAGGCCGAAAGCAGGAGGAATGAGCGTCGCCGCGGTCTTCCCGTCCGGTCGGAAGCCCACGCCGTCGAGCAGCAGCTCGGCATCGAACTTGCCCGGGCCCCACGCGCCCAGCACGGTGCGCACGGTGTTCTGGTCCACTCGCAGCAGGTCCGCCACGGCACTCAAGTCGGGAGCGAGACTGACGATGGCGCCGACGTTCAAATCGCGGTTGGCCCAGCCATCGAGCCGATGACCGATACCCGGCGCAAAGGAGTTGTCCACGGTGGAATGGCACAGCGCGCACTGGATACCGATGGACTTCAGCGACAGCCCCGACTGGAAGAAGCCCGTGACCCCAACGACCGCATTGAGTTTGAGCAACGTCAGCGTGACCGCCGGGTCATCCAGATTGACCTTGCCGCTGCGCAATGCATTGAGCACGCTAGCCGGAAGCGCGTCGACGTCGACCTTCAACCCGACCGCGAGTGCGGTCTTGGGACTGACGCCGGCACCGACTCCGCCGAAGGCGCTCCCCTCGATCGCCTGATGGAGCTTCAGCGTGCCGCCCCAGAAGTCCTCGTCTCCGAAGGTGTCGAAGCGAAACGTCTGCCTGCCCTGCAACACGGTATCGTGATCGTGCCGCTCGGCGCGCTCGTTCTGTCCCTGCTGATCCCGGCGTCCGTATTCATCGGCGGATGCGCTCACGCAGGTCACTGCGAAAGAGAAACCCAACAGCAGCGCGCACACGATTCGCGACCGGGAACGTTTCATGAGAATTCTCCGCTGGTGTTTCTCCCCACATGACATTGGATGTCGCGGGACGCCCGCCCGTTTCGGCGCAGCGGTGAATCAGCGTTCCCGGCCGGGCGCAGAGCTCAGGCGAGGCGAGGTGTTCAGGCGAGCTGGGCGGCGAGCGATCTCAGCAGTGCGCCACCCTCTCCGCGCCATGCGCTGCCGTGCATGCAGGCCAGAGTCTTCGGTCCTTCGGTCGCGAGCCTCTCGAGAATCCCACGCGTCTGCGGCGCGTGTGCGAAATAGTCCATCGGCTTGCGGAACGCTTCGCTGGGACCCAGGATGTCCGCCTCCGTCAGCGCCACCTCTCCGGGGCCACCCTGGGTGAACAGATCGCCGCAGAAAAAAGTGCGCGTGCTCGACTCCATCATCAACCCACACTCCCAGGCATGAGGCACGTGCGGGGTGTCGAACCATTTCACCGTGTGCCGCCCCAGTTTGAGCTCCTGAGAGTCCGCAAGTACGACGGGCGGCCGATCGGCAAAATCCCCGACCGAGGTCATCGCCGCGATGGCACCACACAACGGCACGGCTTGCGGACTCGCAGTGAGGAATGCATTGAGCGCGCCGCATTCATCGGCTTCGAAGTGCGACAGGGCGAGGTACCTGAGCCGTTGCAGAGGCATCACGCTCGCGATGGCTTCCTGCACGAGCGGGAAGAGCTGGCGCTGCCCGGTGTGAAACAACAGGGGCTCATCGTCCACGATCAGGTACTGGTTGAAGCTGAACTCTCCGGGGCCGCCCGGGATCGAGATCGGCGTGTTGATGCGATAGATGCCGTCGGCAATCTCTTGGACGTTCGTGCGCGATTGGCTGTTCGTGATCATCGACGTGCCCCCGATACGCGCGCCGCGGGCGCGCTGCTCGAAAGAGTAAGCGCAGGCCATTGCCGCCGCTAGCTCTGGCGCTGCCGAAACGGGGAGAGTAGCGTTGCCGCCCTTCGACAGGGCGAAAGGCGACCACGGCATTCATGACGACCCGCGCAACCAAGAGCAGCTCACGATGGAGACGGGCCGTCCGCCTGCTTCTGCCGGCGATGCTCGGCACCGTCCTCAGCGTCTCGATGGCACAGGACACGGCGGTGCCGATGTGGGCCTTCCCCCTGACTACAGCGTCGAAGGCGCCCCCGGCGCCTGAGGAGAGCCACACTCTCCCGGGCAGCACCCGACGATTCACCCAGGCACAGCTGCTCGATCGCACGGTTGCCGTGGATTGGTATCCGTCTGAGCACCCTGCCATGCCCGCAGCCGTGCGGAGTGGCGGCAGTCGGGGGGCTGCCTGCGGTTTCTGTCACTTGCCTGAGGGTCAGGGACGCCCCGAGAACGCTTCCCTCGCGGGTCTGCCCTACACGTATCTTCTGCAGCAGATCAGTGACATGAAGTCCGGGGCTCGCAAGCTCGTCAACCCCCACTTCACCCCGGGCGCACTCATGCTGCAGACCGTCAGCCAGATCGGCGAAGCTGACGCGGAGCAGGTGGCGCACTATTTCTCCGCCTTGCGTTACCAGAAGCGCGTCAAGGTGCTCGAGAGCTCTTCCGTGCCGTCGTTCACCGCGCAGGGTTTTGTCTATGTGTTCGACTCGAGCGGACCGCGGCAGCCACTCGGCGAGCGCATCATCGAAGGCCCGGATGACTTCAGCCGGTTCGAGGAGCGGGACAATCGCGTCGGCTACACCGCCTATGTACCCGTCGGCTCCATTGCGCGTGGGGCCACCCTCGCCAAGGGCGACGGGAAGGCACGGCAGGCCTGCGTGACCTGCCACGGGGTTGGCCTCCGAGGCGGGCCAATCGGGCCGCCGATCGCAGGGCGTTCGCCTACCGCCATTTTCCGCCAGCTCTATGCCTTTCAGCTGGGCACGCGTAATGGAATGAACGCGGCGCAGATGAAGCCGATCGTCACGGGACTCTCGTACCCGCAGATGCTGGCCCTCGCCGCCTACGTCGGCTCCCTCGCGAGCGGCGGACACTGAGCCGACCGAGCGCCAGGCATGCTCGGGAACGGCATGTCTGGCGTCAGGGGTTGCCTCGGCAACCAACGCATTTTCCTTAGGCGAATCAATAACCTGTTGGGGTGCTGGCGATCCGCCTGGTGAGGGGAGCGGGTTCGGCTCCTCGTTGGGGCTTTAGCCGGACGATCCTGTTCGGATACAGTTCGCAACAATGACGGCAAGCCTGTCCCTGAACTATTCCTGGAGCGCAGACAGCGCTGCCCCCACTCCGCCGCGTCCAGCCGAGCCGGCAGCGGTCCGCAGCATTGTGATCGTCGGCGGCGGCACCGCGGGTTGGATGACCGCGCTCATCCTCGCCCGGTCCCTGATTGCGCGCGGTGTCGAAATCACGGTGCTCGAGTCCCCAACGGTGCCCTCCATCGGTGTCGGCGAGGGCTCGACTCCTTGGCTGCGTGGGTTCTTCAACAGGCTCGGCATCGAAGAAGCGGAGTGGATGCCCACCTGTCAGGCCACCTACAAATGCGGCATCAGCTTCGAGGGCTGGTCGAGCAAGCCCGGCTTCGAACGCTACTTCCACCCCTTCGTCTCGATGATGGACAACCTGACGATGACTCAGTTCGTCCACAACGCCGAGGCACGGGTGCGGGGCGCGGACGTCCATGCCCACCCCGACCGATTCTTTCTGTCCGCGCGGCTCGCCACGCAGCGCCTGGCACCCAAGCCCGTCGAGAGCTTTCCATTCGATGTCTGGCACGGTTATCACTTCGATGCCGTGCTGCTCGGGCAGTTCATGTACAAAAAGGCGCTGGAGCGCGGAGTGCGCTACCGCCCGTGCCATGTGATGCACGCCACTCTCGATGAGAAAGGCGCGATCGCCTCCGTAAGCACGCGCGACGGGGAGACGATCAGGGCGGACATCTTCGTCGATTGCAGTGGATTCTCCGGTCTGCTGATTCAGCAGGCGCTCAAGACACCGTTCATCAGCTACGCCGACGTCCTCTTCAACGACGCAGCGGTCGCCCTGCCCTCCGCGATCGATGGCGCCATTCCCTGCGAGACCGTCTCCACGGCGCTGCGCAACGGCTGGGTCTGGAAGATCCCTCTCACCAATCGCTACGGCAACGGGTACGTGTACAGCAGCCGTTTCTGCTCTGCCGACGATGCGGAGCGCGAGTTGCGCCGGCACCTCGGACTGCTCGAGTCCGACACCTCGGCGCGACACCTGAAGATGAAGGTCGGGCACGTGACCCGGCATTGGAACCGCAACTGCCTCGCCAATGGGCTCGCGCAGGGCTTTATCGAGCCGCTGGAGGCGACGGCACTCATGTTCATCCAGCGCACGGCGACGCTGTTTGCGGAGGCTCTCGAGCAAGGCGATCTGAGCCCTGCCGCGCAGGATCGTTTCAACAGGTTGCTCAACGAGCTATACGACGGCACACGCGACTACGTGGTCACCCACTACAAGACCAACACCCGCGGCGATACCGACTACTGGCGTGAGAATGCCGCCAACGAGCGGATTTCCGATGCCCTCAAACACCTGTACTTCATGTGGACGCGAGGCAAGAGCATTGCGCCGGGGGTGCGCGAGCAGAGCATCGGCAAGGGTTATCCGATCGTCTCGTGGTACGCGATCATGGCCGGCGTCGGCATCTTCCCGGACGCGCACACGCTGCACCCACCCAACGCCGCAGATGGCCGCTACAGCATGGCCGCCATCGACGATCTCCTCGACCGCAGCACCGGCAACTTCCCCGATCACCGCGCCGCGCTGGCGAACATCCCCCCGCGGCGCAACGACGCGTTGCAGCTGTACTTCTGGTGGTAGCTCTAGAGCTGCAGGTGCAGGAACTGGTTGAACTCACTCCGCGTGTATTGCGCGAACGGTGCGCCTGCGACGAATCCACGACGGCGGTAGAGCGCCAGCGCGGGCTCGAATGCCGGCCCCGACCCGGTCTCCAGGCTCAGCCGGACCATTCCCGCCGCCCGCGCTGAATCGATGATGTGCTCCAGCAGCGCCGCCGCGATTCCACGACGCAGGAATTTCGGGTGCGTGCGCATCGATTTCACCTCCCCGCTCGCCTCGCCCAGGTCCCTGAGCGCGCCCATGCCCGCGATCTCTTCCCCGACCCAGGCCGTCCAGAGCTTCACATCGGCGCCGGTGAGGCCGGAGTAATCGAGCGCAAACACGCTGCCCGGCGGTGACTGCGCCCGCATGCCCTGCAGATGCAGGCGCAGCAGGGCACGAGTGGCCTCCCCCGCAAGATCGTCCGCGCGGATGACGGTGCCTTCTATCATGGTAGACATGGATTCCAATATACTGGAATAGAGGTAGAATGCGCAGCGCGCAGCGTGCGGATTTGAAGCCCTCCGTATGGCAGACTGACGAACAACGAGCCCATTGTCCGACAGGCCCCCATTGCCCCCGACCATGTGCGACCCCACGATCGAGCTCGCGACCATGCGGCGGGTTCGCCTGCGGATTCTGCCGTTGCTGTCTCTAGGGTACATCTTCGCGTATCTGGATCGCAGCAACGTCGGCATCGCCGCCCTGCAAATGAACCAGGAGCTGGGCTTCACGCCCGCCGTGTTCGGGCTCGGCGCGGGCATCTTCTTTCTCGGTTACGCGCTGTTCGAGGTGCCGAGCAACCTGATTCTACTGCGCACTGGTGCGCGCATCTGGATGGCGCGAATTGCCATCACCTGGGGGATCATCGCCGGGCTCACGATGCTGGTGCAGAGCGCCGCTCAGTTCTACGCGGCCCGCCTGCTGCTCGGCCTGGCCGAAGCCGGATTCTTCCCAGGGATCGTCTACTATATCGGCTGTTGGTTTCCGGCTCCGTACCGTGCCCGGGCGCTCGCGGCGGTCCTCATCGGCAGTCCGATTTCGCAAGTGCTCGGCGGAGCGCTCGGGGGGGCGCTGCTCGGCTTGAGCGGACACGGCGGCCTGTCCGGTTGGCAATGGTTGTTCCTGCTCGAAGGCATTCCATCGGTACTGCTGGGAATCGCGATACTGCGCTTCCTGACCGAGCGGCCACGTGAGGCAGACTGGATGTCCGCGCAGCAGCGCGATTGGCTCACTGCACGACTGCAGGAAGATGAGCCAGGGAGCGCCAGTGCCGCTCCAACATCGCCACTGCGAGCGCTCGCCAATCCATTCGTGTGGATACTCACTGTTCCGTACTTCGCGCTCTTCTCCGTCACGAATGCGTACATCTCATGGGCGCCGACGCTCGTACGCGATGCGCTCCGCACCCGTGACACGACCACCGGCCTCGTCATTGCCGGCATCGCCGTGGTCGCCGGCGCGCTGTATCCGCTTTCCGGACGGCTGTCCGACCGCAAGGGCAAGCGTTGCGGGCAGGCTGCCTTCGGCCTGGCTCTTCAGTGTGCTGGGTGTGTGGGCGTCGCGTTGTTTCCCAGCTCACTGCCGAGGGTGCTCGCGCTGGCGCTCATCCCGATGGGACTCCCGCTGTTCATGGCCCCGTTCTGGTGTCTGCCGTCGAAATTTCTGCGGGGTCCCTCCTCTGCAGCTGGAATCGCATTGATCAACACCATCGGTACCATCGGGGGATTCTTCGGGCCGAGCATCGTCGGAATCCTCAAGCAGGCTACCGGTGGGGACGCGGGCGCCTTCACCGGCCTTGCGGCTCTTGCGCTCAGCGGGGCGCTCATCTGTTACGCGCTGCGCAAGGCAGCGTTTCTCAATGAGGCGCCGGTTGCGGCTGCGGAGGCTTCACCGGCCGCAACACTTCCAGAGTGAAACCCACGGGGCAATCGGCCCTGACGTTGCGCGTCGCGAACAGCGGCAGCACGTTGCGCTTCACCTGATCCAACAGCTGGCACGAGGTGTCGGGTTTGAAGGTCACCTTTTCCCAGCGTGCCGCCACGGCTGGGGAGTTGGCCGAGCCCTGATGCGCATCCCCTGCCGGCTCGAGCACCGAGAACTGCGCATCTACCCCGGGAAACGGCTCCGGTCCCGAAGCGCGGGTGCAGCCGACGGATCGCACGCTCAGGTCGGCGCTCGCCCCGAGTTGCCGCAGAATCGATGTCATCTGGTCCTGCAAGCCATCGCACGAATAGTGTGTCGTGACGAACCCGGGGGCTATGGGGGAGTACATGAAGTGCAGCTTGCGCGTCACCCAGTGCGCGCTTGTCGAGGCTGCGGGTGCGTCGGTCGACTCGGCCACAGCGGCTGTCACCGATGCGGCGAGGCCGAAGGCCGTAACGAGCATGCAGAGTCGGGTACGCATGGGGTGTCTCCTGTGGCTGAAAGCGTTCCCGTCGGTTCCCTTGCTTAGACCGCCCGGCCCGCAGGATGTTCAATCACCTGTGGGCGCGCAGGCCGAAAGCGCGCGAACGTTAGATCTCGCCGGCGATCGAGCAGGCCTGCAGTCGCCTTTGCAGAAGCCCCCTCTCCGCGTGAGTCGGGGCTGCTGCGAGCGCACGTGTTAGATGTACGACGGCACGCTCGCGATCGCCGCGGCGGCGGTAGAGCTCGCCGAGTGTTGCGTCCCACAGGTAGTACCCGAGGAGCCAGCTCGGTGGGTTGAGCGGCTCGAGCAGCGCCAGGCCGGCGTCAGGCCCGTGCCACTCGGCGATGGCGATCGCGCGATTCAGCGTATGGATGGGCGACGGCGCGAGGGCATCGAGAGCCTGATACAGGCGCGCGATCTCCTGCCATCGCGTCTCCCTGTAGGTCGGTGCCAGACAGTGCTCGGCAGCAATCGCTGCTTCGGCGTGATATCGCGTGAAACGCTCTCCCCGCGCCGATCGGCGCAGGTACGAGACTCCGATCCGGATCAACTCGCGATCCCAGAGGGAGCGATCCTGTTCCTCCAGGACGAGCAGGCCGCCCGCGCCATCGACACGCGAGTCGAAGCGCGCGGCGTTCAGGTACATGAGCGCGACTAACGCGGCTGTCTCCGGCACGGCGCCCATCGGATGCTCATCCAGAAGCCGCCCCAGACGGATCGCTTCCTCGCACAGCTCGCGACGGATCACCTGCTCCGGTTGGGCGGAGCTGTAGCCTTCCGTGAACAGCAGGTAAAGAATCTCCAGCACGGCGGGCAGGCGGTTCGCGAGCTGCTGCAGACCAGGCGGCTCGAGGTCCTCGATGTGCTCTCGGAGCGCGGCGCGGGCCCGCTGCAAACGCTTGTAGATCGCTTCATGACTATGGAAGAGCCGCAGCGCGATCTCCTCAGTGCTGAACCCGCACAGAATCTTGAGCGCGAAGACGATCTGGGACTCGCGCGGAATCTCAGGATTGGCGCAGACGAACAGCATCCGGAGCTGGTCGTCGCTCACCTCCTGCTCGAGGTAGACCTCATCCTCTGTGCTGGAGTCGGCGGCCAGTTCCTCGGTGCTGGCATTGGAGGCCTCGGTGCGGCTCTGGCGGCGCAGCGTGCCGAGCACTTCATTCAGGGCCACCCGATAGAGCCATGCACTCTTGTCCTCGGGTGGCCCCCGTTGCGGCCATGACTGCATCGCGCGAAGCAAGGCCGTCTGGACGGCGTCTTCGCACAGCTGCACGCGATGCACGCCGAAGCGACGAGACAGGACCGAAACCAGGCGCCCGAACTCGCGCCGGAAATAGTGATCCGGGAGCGCGGGCGCCGATTCGGCCTCAGCCACTGTATCCGCCGAGCTGCCGGATCTCGACGCTGGCCGTGGGATCCATGCCGACCGGACACGCCTTGATGATCTCGATCGCGCGCGCGAGCGAGTCCGTCTCGATGAGGCCGTAGCTGGCGAGGACTTCCTTGGCTTCGATGAAGGGGCCGTCGGTCACGTTGCCGCCGCGCACGACGGCCCCGGCAGGCAGCAGGCCATCCCCGGGAATCAGCTCCTTCTCGAACTTCGTCATCCAGGCTTTCCAGGCAGCATATTGCGCCTGCATCTGCTCGGGTGAGGAGGGCTTCGCCGGCCAGCCAGCCGCGGCGAAACGATACAGGCACAGAAACTTGATTTTGGTCGTGGACATAAATTCCTCTTCGGGTCGGGTCCCGCCGGAAGGTCCGCGGGCTCTCAGACCTCAAGATGCTCGAGCCTGTTCCGATTGGACACGCAGCGAGGCCAAGATTCTCGCCCCGGGGGCTGGGATCGGACCCCGTCCTCAGAGGGTCAGGCTCCGGTGCCGCGGCAGATCGAGTGACTGCCTAGACGGTAACCGGTGCTCCGAAGCGGTTGGCTTCTACTTGCCCCCTGCCAATGCAGCCCCACAGTGCGAAGCCTGCGGAGACCACGAGCGCCACCACGGGAACGGCGGCGTCCAGCTGGGTTCCGAGGCTGAGGATGTGCAGCCAGATGGCGAAGGCTGCGACCATCAGAACTGCAGGCACCGCCAACAGCCAGGCGCTGTGCCCCATGTCGTGCAGACGCCGCGCATGGAGGATGACTCCGGGGAACAGCAGCATGAGCAGGCACCATTGCGCGGTGCGCCCCGTTACCAGAAAGGCGTAGAACAGGATTACGGCAACGAGCGTGATCAAGGCAGGCACGAACTGGCCGCGGGAAGCGCGACCTTTGGGGCTCACGAACATGGAATCAAACGAGCTGCGTCCGGATTCCCCGAGCGCCAGGGCGTATCGCTGCAGGGCACCTTTGTAGTAGTCGATGTAGGCCAGCATCAACAGCCCGTTCAAGGCGAAGGCCACCAGAGCCAGCACCGCGCCGGCGGGTTGGTGATCCAGGATCACCGACCAGTAGAGCGCGCAGGTCGAAATCGGCATCACCACGCACAGGGCTACCGGGACCAGCACGCCGATGAGAATCAGCGCCCCGGTCACCATCTGAATCGCCATGGCCACATCGAACAGCCTCGAGTGGACCAGGGCGGCCATGAGCTGGATGGCGAGCGGCTCATGGCCGGTCGGGGCATGCACAAGCGCGAAAAAGTGGGCAGCACCGTAGAGCAACATCCAGGCTCCAAACAGCAGCCGGCCCGCGAGGACGAGCGCCTTCATGGCCGGCCCCCCGCGGGCTGGGCCCCGCTTCGCGCAGCAGACGTGCCGAGCGCGCGCGGCTGCGAGCGCAGCGCGAACATCGAGCGATAGCTCCTGACATACGCAAGGCATAACAGGACATTGGAGAGCAGCGCTGCCTCGCCGAAGATCGAGGCGCGAGACCCCCACCCTTCCAGCGGCGTATCCCAGAAGAAGACGCAGAAGGAAACCGGCATGCACAGGAGGAGCCCGAGGGGGGTGAAGAGGCCGAACAGCACACTGATTCCGGCGATCAGCTCCACGGACTTCACGATATCGAACAGGTGACTGTCCAGGAGGGCCACGATCAGCTCGTGGCTGAGCGGCTTGGTGCCCATCGGCTGCGGAAACAGCGTGACGAAATGGTTCAGGCCGGCTGGAATCATCCACGCTGCGAACACGAGCCGCACAAACCACAAGGCGTACTTCATGGCGGTGTTTCCCCTGCTGAGGATCTTTGTCGTTGGCTGCTGTCGCCGGCTCCGTCTTATAGACAAGGAGCTTAGACCCCGCAGGGGTTTATTGTAAGTGGCGCTGCAGTGCCGGCGATCCAGACCGCCCGAGAGCCGGCCAACCGCGGCTCCGGGGTGCCCGCAGTACGCGGTACCATGCATCGGATGGTCCCCACGACACGCAGGGCATCACAATGAGTCCCCACTTCCGTGCGGCCTCGGCGGCGGATGCCGAAGCCATCGCGCGCATCTACAACTACTACGTCCGGCACACGGTCATCACCTTCGAAGAGGAACCCGTAGCGACGCAAACGATGGCGGCACGAGTGATGGAGGTGCAGAACGCCTCTCTGCCATGGCTGGTTGCGGAGCTCGAGGGGGCGGTGGTGGGCTACGCGTATGCGAGCAAATGGAAGGTGCGCAGCGCCTATCGATACGCGGTCGAAACCACGATCTATGTGGAGCATGGGTGCGAAGGACGCGGTATCGGAAGGGGGCTCTATGCCGAGTTGCTGTCGGGTTTGCGAGCTCGGGGCCTGCACGTTGCGATCGGCGGGGCAGCGCTCCCGAACGATGCGAGCGCCGCTCTGCACGAGAAACTGGGATTCGAGCGCGTCGCGACTTTTCGCCAGGTCGGCTTCAAACACGGCAGATGGGTGGATGTCGCCTACTGGCAGCTGCTGTTGTGACGCGGCGCTGGTGGCTCGCCTGAAGGAGCTTGCGGAGCGTACGCGGGAGATCTTCATTCTTTACCGCATCGAAAACGTAACGAGGCAGGAGATTGCGCAGGCATTCGCGCTTTCCCTCAGCTCCGTGGAGAAAGAGATCGCACGGGCCACCGCCTATCCGGCCATTCATCGGCAGAGCCCGCGATGAAGGCGCTGGATCCGAGCGAGCCGGAATTTTCCCGCGCTTCCGCGTCCCGGCTCCTCCATTGAGTCTTGTACATTTCGATGCGCGCCGTTCACTCTGTGATCGCCGGTCGATAATCCTGGCTCATCGATTTACCCCACACTGCAGAATGGACGCGCGCGTTCCCGGGAGAGCCTCCGGACGCACTCGCAGGGGAGTTCACGACTTTCAAAGTTCCGCGCGCGGCGCCGTCCAAGGCGCTTGCTCAGCGACACGTCTGAAGCGTTTTCCGAGGGGAGCTACAATGCCGAATCGTGTTTCGGGAGTTGGGTGCGTCATTGGCCTGTTGCTGGCCAGCACGGCATGGGCACAGGATCAGCAGCCCGCTGGTGCGGACAGCAGCAGCGAGACTCTTACCCAGGTCGTCGTCACAGGGTCGCGCATTCAGCGCAACGGCTTCGAAGCGCCCTCGCCGGTGAGCGTGGTGGGGGCCGACCGCGCCGAGCAATTGGGAACCACCAATCTCGGCGATCTGATGAATCAACTGCCCTCCTTCCGTGCCACGCAGACACCCGCGTCACAAAGCTCTACCGGCGGCTACGTCGGCGGCAACGTCCTGGATCTGCGCGGTCTGGGCGCCCAGCGCACCCTCGTGCTGGTCAATGGCGAGCGCTTCGTCCCTTCGACCACTGTCGGAACGGTCGACACCAACATGATCCCGAGCATCCTGCTCGACCGTGCAGAAGTGGTGACCGGCGGCGCCTCGGCGCAGTACGGCTCGGACGCCGTGGCCGGCGTGGTCAATTTCATTCTCGATGACCGTCTCGAGGGCGTGAAGAGCCAGGTGTCCTATGGCCAATCCTCACGCGCGGATTCGCGAGACGTGGCGGGAGCGTTCGCCGGCGGCTTCGGGCTGATGGACAATCGCTTCCACTTCATCGGCGCGGTGGACTTCGAGAAGAACAAGGGAGTCGAGGATTGCACCAAGCGCCAGTGGTGCTCGGAGGATTGGTTGAATTTCGGCCGCACGCCGGCCCAGGGCTCGACCATTCCCGCCAACAACATTCTGCCCTTCGTGCGTCCCTCGACCATTGCGCAGACGGGCGTGATCAACTCCTCGAGGTACGCCGCGGGTGTCAACGCGCCTGCTACCGATCCGCTGCACGGCATCACGTTCAATCCCGATGGCACGCCGCGTGCGTTCCAGTACGGCAGCCTCGTCAACAGCCTGTACATGGTCGGTGGCGAAGGCGGCAGCCACGACGCCTACTTCTCCGGCATCCCGCTCGAGGCCCCCATCGAGCGCTACAGCCTCTACACGCGCGGCAAGCTCGAGGTCAACGATAAGACCGAAGCGACCCTCGATGTCTCGTGGGGGCACCTGGTAGGTTGGACGTTCGGTGCGGTCGATCGCAACACCGCGCAGGCGATCAGCGCAAGCAATCCGTTCATTCCGACCTCGACGAACCCGGCGTTCAACATTCCGTCGATCATTGCGGCGAACGGGATTACGTCCTTCAACCTCGGCAAGGACTACACGGATCTGGGGAATACGGCCACGGTCGGCACCGACAAGGTGCTGCGCATCGTGCCGGCCATCAAGGGCGAGATCGCCGGCAGCTGGGGCTGGGATGCCTACTACCAGTTCGGCAAGAACTGGCTCGAGCTCGATACCAGCCACGCGGTGATCAATGCCAACCTGGCCAACGCGGTCAACGCCGTGCGCGATAACAGCGGCCAGATCGTCTGCGCCAAGAATGCGAACGGCGCCAACGGCGCTCCAGGCTGCGTGCCCTACAACGTATTCGGCGACCAGGTCGCACCCGGGGTCGAGCAGTACGTCACCGGGAACGCCTACCAGACGACTGTGACCACCGAGCATGTCGTGGCAGCCAACCTTCACGGCAATGTGTTCGAAGGGTGGGCAGGACCGCTGGCCGTGGCCACCGGAGCGGAATACCGCAGCGACCAGCTTCAGGGCGGTACTGACCCGATTTCTGCAGCCCTCGGGTTCTTCACCGGCAACGGCAGCAACATCACCGGCAAGATCAATGTCGCGGAAGGGTACCTCGAGGCGGACATGCCGCTCGCGAAGGACCTGGCCGTAGCCAAGAGTATCGACCTGAACGGGGCGATCCGCGAAACGCACTACAATCGCGACGGCGCGGGCGTATCCTCGAGCGTCAACGCAACGACCTGGAAAGCGGGCGTCGTCTGGGAGCCGGTCGACTCACTGCGCCTGCGTGCGACGCGGTCGCGCGACATTCGCGCCCCGAATCTGAGTGAGCTGTTCGGGCCGAAGACCACCGGGTTTGGCATTCTCAACGATCCGTACCGCAACGGCTTACAGACCAATCCGGTCACGATCTCCGGCTCGAACCCGAACCTGGTTCCGGAGGTGGCAGACACCTGGACGGCCGGCTTCGTCGTGCGGCCGAGCGTGGACAACTTCCTGGGCCGCCTGCAGCTGTCGATCGACTACTTCGACATCTCGATCAAGGATGCCATCGGTACGCTCGGCGCCCAGACGATTGCGACCCGCTGCTTCCAGGGAGCAACGGAGTTCTGCGGCCTGATCACACGCGATGCGAACGGCGTCATCACGCAGATCGTGGATGTGCAGCAGAACGTCAACCAGCTGATCACGCGGGGCACGGATCTGGAGCTCGATTACCACCAGTCCCTCGGCTCCTTCGGTCGGTTCGAGTCGCGTATCCTGGGGACCTACTACTCGGATCTGATCACCATCGATTCGGGCGGCCCGGTCAATCGGGCCGGACAGACCGGCCTGCGAGCGGGCACCATCCCGGGGATTCCGCGCTATACGCTCGATTGGATGATCAACTGGGGACTGCAGGCCTTCAGCGCGGACTTGCACGCACGCTTCATCCCCGACGGCCTCTATAACGCCGCGTTCCTCGGTCCGGATCAGCCGAACTACACCCTGACCAATCCGGCCAGCACGAACACCAACCACGTGAAATCGGCGCTGTACCTCGATCTCGTCGGCCACTACCAGATCGTGCAGAAGGAACACTCGAATCTGGAGGTTTACGCAGGTATCAACAACCTCACCAATGTGGATCCGCCTCGCCGCCCGGGCGCGAACGGCACGGGCAACAACGTGCTGTTCGACCCCATCGGCCGCACGTGGGTGATCGGGCTGCGATTCAAGCAGTAAGGATCAGGCCGGTCCGGGGCGCTGCGCGTGCGGGGTCCCGGCGCGGCTCACCGGGAGCCGGCGAATCCCGACGCGGGACGGTCGAGGTCAACAGGGAGCCGTCGACCCCATCGTCCGGCACTCCTGCGGTCTGCCGTTGGACTGCGCCCGGCCGAGGTCCTGGGTCAGCTGTTTGGCGCGTTCCTGCTCCTCCTTCAGCTGATTTTCCGTCATGCAGACCTTCTGCGAGATGCGCATACCCGTCACGGCCTCGCGCTGGCAGTACATCTCCTGGCCACGAATCACTTCCTTCTGATAACCGCGGGTGTAGGAGTCGTCCTTGTTCGCCGCCGCGGTGGCGGTGCCCTGCGAGGCTGGCTGCGCCTGCGCGGACTGGAGGTGTTCCGGGGCCCCCCCGGAAGGCGCTTGCCCTTGCGCTGCACAACCGGCAACCAGCAAGCCGCCCGCAAAAATGAGGAAACCCTTGAGGCTGTTCATCTTGTCTCCCTCGCCCGACCCCGGCATGTGTGCTGGATGCCGGAAAATCGCACGAGCCGGCTCTGCAGCTTGGCGGACGATAGGCTGGGCGCTCTGAGCCGTCAATCGCTGTTGGCATAATCGGGCGCGGCCGCAGCTCATCGCTTCCCTGCAAGCCATGGCGCGGCCGGAGACGCTCGTGTGGAGACAACATCGATGCGGCGCAGACGCTGAGCATGCTCATGAGATCGCCCAGTGAGCGCGAGGTGCACACGCCAGCAGCGACGCGCAGGCCCTGCAGACTGCACGCTCCCTGACCCCGATGTGGTGCTGCTCGATCTGATGATGCCCGAGATGCATGGCTACGAGGTGCGCGCCGACTGCGCTCCGAGCCGTGAGGTAAGGATCTGCTGCGGGTGAAAGAGACCCGCTCCGCGAGCCTGTCCCGCTCGAGCGGCTAGGCTTTCGCCCGCTACACCGCAGGACATAACCCGTGGGCGGGAAGTCTTGCGCGGGAGCCTCGCAGCGGTCACAACTCTTTGAATAAAAAGGGTGTACCAGTGAGCGTGGCAGCGCAGGCAGCCGCCGGGCGCGCTCGCAGCATTGCAGATGGCAACCGGCAACGGTACCGTCATTCATTAGAAGAATCCGTAAGATACGCTCGTTCCGAACGCGCCCCGGGGCTCACCGTCTTGGATTCCGCCGTCCATATTCCTGAAGAGATCTACCAGGCCGGGGATCTGCGCATCGATGTTGGCCGGCATCAAGTGACCCGCGACGGCGGGCTGGTTCCGCTGCCGAATTTGTCGTTCGAGCTGCTTCTGGCACTGGTGAGAGCCCACCCTCGCATGCTCACGACGGAGGAGTTGCTCGATAGTGTCTGGGCCCCCGCGGTCGTCAATCCCGAGACAGTCGGCCAGAGAGTCAAGCTGCTACGTCAGGCACTCGGCGATGATGCGCGTGCGCCTCGATATATCGTCGGCGTGCGTGGACGTGGATACCGGATGGACGTACCGGTCGCGCGGGAAGCGAACGATCCGCAACACCGTGTCGTTGCAGCTGATGTGGCTACCGTCGCCTCGATGCCGCAGTCGCCTGCCCAAAGCGCAGCACCGTCTCGGCGCACCCGCGCAGCACCGGAGCTTCTCAGGCTGAGTCGAACCGGAGTTGCTCTGGCAGCAGCGCTTGCCATCCTCACCGTCGCGGGTTTGTTCTGGCGCCTGGGGCACGAGGCGATCGAACCCAAGGCGAGTCGGGAGGCGCCCTTCGCGCGCGGTAAGACGACTGAGCCGGCCACACCGCACACGCACAACGGTCTGTCTCTGGCTGTTCTGCCCTTCCTGGACATGTCTCCCCAGCACGACCAGCAGTATTTCTCCGACGGCCTCGCGGAAGAGCTTCTCAACCAGCTCGCGCAGGTGCCCTCGCTCCGGGTGATTGGCCGAACTTCCTCCTTCGCCTTCCGCGGACGCGACGAGGACTTGCGCAGGATCGGGGAGATACTCGATGTCAACCATGTCCTGGAGGGGAGTGTTCGCAAGAGCGGCAATCGCGTTCGCATCGCAGTCCAGCTGATCGACTCCTCCGACGGCTCCTCCATCTGGTCCCACACCTATGAGCGCACGCTCGACGATATCTTCGCCATCCAGGAGGAGATCGGGCGTGCCGTCGCAACAGAGCTCCAGGTCAGAATCGACAACGATCCGACGGCACGGGGAGCCACCCGCAACTACGCCGCCTTCGATGAATTCCTGACCGCCCGCGCCCTGCTGAACTCGAACGACTCCGCGTTGATGAAAGCGGCCGGATCGCATCTGGAGAAGGCCGTCGGACTGGATCCCGGCTACCTGGACGCCTGGATCTGGCTGATCGACAGCTATACGCGCCAGGAGGTGGGGAACATCGAGCGTCGAGCCGACATCAAGGCAGCTCAGTTGCGAGCGATCGAGAAGGTGTCGGCGCTGGCCCCCGAGAGCCTCTATGCGGCGATCGCCAAGTCCTATGGCGCGTTGTCCAACGGCGATCTGCAGAGCGCCGGCCGGCTGCTGCAGAGCACCTTGAACGCGCCGGCCGGTATCCGTGGCCGGGTCAGGATGCGTTATGGTCAATTCCTGCTCAGTGTCGGGAGCGCTACGGGCGCAGTCGATCAACTGACGCAGACCCGAGCCGCGGATCCGCTGGATGTCTTCCTGCGAACCCAGGTGCTGCTCGCTCTGGACGTCAGCGGGCAGCGTGATCGTGCCGATGCCGAAGCCGCAGAGCTGCGGCAACTGCCGGGCGGGGATGCCGTGCTGTTGCAAGGCGATCAGGTCACCCGGGCGATGGACCGGGGAGACCGGGACGCCGTGAAAGCCGCTCTCGCTGAAAAGGGCGGCGGTCTGCTTGCGAACGACGGGCTGCGAGGGCGTCTCGTGGCCGCTCTCGAGGATCCGCCCGTCGCTCGCGCGGCACTGCAACGCACGCTCGACGATCCGCATGCCGCCGCAGACGTGTTCACCATGACCAGCGCCATGGAGTGGGCTGCTTTTCTGGGCGAGCCGCAGCTGGCGCTGCGAGCGGCCGACAAGGCCGTGGACGCCGGGGTCAGCTTCGAGACGTGGGCCTGGACGATCTGGCGGCCCGTCATGAAAGAGGTGCGGCGCCAGCCCGAATTCAAGGCGTTGGTGCAGAAGATGGGCCTGGTCGACTACTGGCGCGCCACCGGCAACTGGGGCGACTTCTGCAAGCCCGTGGGTGGCAACGACTTCCAGTGCACCTAGACGAGTCCATCCGCCCCCCTGCAGCGCGACTTACCGGCTTCTTCCTGAAACCTTACTGAAATCTTCCAGGCCCTCCGCCGCGGAAGGCTTTACCAATGGCGCCCACGCGACGACCGCGGCCAGCACAGGCCGCGAGATCGGCGCGCACCAGACCGCGCCCAATGCGGCGCGGTCGGAACAACCATCAGAATAGGAGATCGACCATGACTGGACCCAACCCCTGGCGCCTCGGCAAAACGACGGTAGCCCTCTCCCTCGCTTTGACCGGCCTCGCCTCCACCGGGATGGCGCATGCCACCTGCACCATCGCCGATGCAAGCCACGGTTCTTCTGGCTCCTTCACCCCTGCTGTCTACCGGGAGGGCAGCTCTGAGCGCGAAGCGATCATCGTGGGTGTGTGGAAGTTCGAAATGCTCGCCAGGAGCACTGCGAACAACAAGAACCCGATGCCCGATGGCACTCTGGTGGATTTCGGCACTCAGGCATGGCACTCCGACGGCACGGAGCTCCTGAACTCCGGCAGTCGCAACCCCGCCGATGGCAACTTCTGCCAGGGAGTATGGGAGCAGGTCGGCCCCTACACCTTCAAGCTCAACCACCTGCCGTTGGCCTGGGGAGGCGCCGCCTACATCGGCCCGGTCAAGATGAACATGGTGGTGAGCGTGGACCCTTCCGGTAACCGCTTCTCCGGCGTGTTCAGCCAAACCCTCTACCAGGCAAGTCCGACACCGGGACACGAGTTCGACGAGACCGCTCCGGTGGTGACCGTCACCGGAACGATCACGGCCAGACGAATGACCCCTTGAGCCCCGATTGAAGGCCGAGCACTGCGCTCGGCCCCACCCTAGCAGCAAGCCTGAAGGGTCCGGCCTGCTGTGACCAGGCGACCCACTCGCCCCCCTGGCCGGTGGGTCGCCTGCTCTTGTGGCCGCCGGGAAAGCTGCACCACTGGCAGCGATCCAGACTCCGGCGTAATCTCTCTCGCACGCACTGCCGCTTGAAGCAGGGCTCTTGCATGAGTGCGCGTTGCGCGTTCAATCTTCTGTCACTGTGCGCAACGGCGATCGTGTGCGCAGGTTGCGCCGTGTCCAGTCACGTCGTCACTGGCGCGGTGCGTGCGCCCATCTCACCTGAGGATGTGAGGATCTACACCCAGCCCCCGCCCCAGTACGAGGAGATCGCGGCGCTGGAAGCCTCGAGCCGCGGAGGGTTCCGGTTCAGCGATCAGGGCAAGATGGACAAGGTCGTCGAGCGATTGAAGCTTGAGGCAGCGAAGCTCGGCGCCAACGGCGTGCTGCTGCAATCGACGGAGAATCGGGTGTCCGGCAGCGTCGGGACCGGTGGCGGATCGACTTCCTACGGTGGACACTCGGCGGTCGGAGTGGGCGGAGGATTGGATATCGCCCTCGTCACCAAGGAAGGACGCGGCCTGGCCATCTACGTCCCCAATCCCTGACCGCAAAAAAGATCTGCCGAGGCACTGTTCATGCGCGGACTCGAGCGCAGCGGGGCGCGCCGCTCGGCGCTGGCCGCCGCGCAGGCGCCGCGCAAGGGTCTATCGGTCGCCACAGCAGGGCCTGGTGCCCGGGCAGGCGAAGCTGCGCCACGCCCGTGGCGGCAAGCCGCTGAAATCGCTTATCCGATCTCATCGTCCCTGCTCGTTAATGACACTGAACCCACCGGAGAGTAGTGTTTGGGTGCAGGCGTAGCCGACCGCAGGAACCCCATGACAGCCACCGGAGGCGCCTTCCGATGCTCACGCGAGTTGCTCGGCTCCTCTGTCTCATCGCTCTGCCAGGGGCTGCAACGCTCGTCGGCTGCGCATCCGTTCAGACGACTCAGCAGTACGCGACGGCGCACGGGTGGCGGCTCCTGGACACACGGGGCGCGCAGTATTTCTGCCGCCGCGAACAGCCTGAGGTCTCCGGCTCACCTGGGACGGGAGTGAGGTGTATCACGCGGCCTCAGCTCCTTGCGCTCAAGACCACGGACGAACATGCAGCATCTGAGGGTTACCGATCCGTCGTCTTCGAGAGCACGCAGTACTACTGCCGCGACGCAGCCACTGCATCGCCTCCGAGCGACAAAAACTGCATCACCCGCGGAGACGTCCGCGCTCAGCTCGCGGCAATTCCGGCACTGGATCTTGCCCTCGGGCCTGACCCGTCCGCCGGAGTCGTCTATCCTGCCCATGCACCCAGCGAGATCGCCATGGGCCTCTGGCGATAGGAACCGCACGCGATCTGTGGAGTAGAGCGATGACGGACCCGGTCTCCTGGCAGCTTTCCGGCGACTACTTCGAGAACTGCAGTTGCAGCATCGCGTGTCCGTGCTTCTTTGCAGCGGGTGCCCCGCTCTCCTCACGACCGACCGAGGGCTTCTGTAACGTACCGTTGATCTTCCACATCGACCGCGGCCGCTACGGCAAGACCGCGCTCGATGGACTCAATGTGTTCGTTGTCCTCCACGCACCCGGGGTCATGGCAGATGGAGGATGGTCGGTCGCTACCTACATCGATCAACGCGCCGACGATGCGCAGACCGATGCACTGGCTGCCATTTTCTCCGGGGCCGCCGGCGGGCCCATGGCCGCGTTCACGCCGCTGATCAGCCGGAACCTGGGCGTCAGCAAGGTCCCCATCACATTCCGGATCGAGGGCAAGCGGCGCTCCGCGGAAATCCCGGGAATTCTGCACATGACCGTCGATCCGCTGCAGACCCTGCATCCGAGCGGGGAAATGTCGGCCAACCTCGGCCACCCGGTCAGCCCCGACAAAATGGTGTTGGCCGTCGGAGCCTCGGGCAATACCTTCGACGATCGCGGGATGCACTGGGACAATTCCGGCAAGCAGGGCCTCTATGCGTCCATCCGCTGGTCCAACCAGTCCTGACCTCCCTCGCGAGGCCGCCCACGCCTTGCGGCGCTGATCCTCATCCATGGCCGATGACACCCTGGAAGCTGTGCTGCGGCGGGACCGCCTCGTCGTCGCCAGCGCCCTTGGCACGATTGCTGTGCTGGCGTGGGCCTATGTGCTCTGGCTCACCGCCGACATGAGCATGGGTGGGATGAACATGAGCGGGTTCCGCATGGTCCCCGCCGGCCTGGGGATCATGGTACCGGCGGCTGCACCGTGGAGCGCTGTCGAGTTCGCATTCGTGTTCGTGATGTGGGCGGTGATGATGGTGGGCATGATGGCGCCGTCGGCCGCCCCAATGATCCTCATGTATGCCCGCGTGGGCCGGCAGGGAAGAATCGCGGGCCGACCGCTCGCGGCAACCGGTTGGTTCGCCGCCGGATATTTCCTGGCCTGGGCCGGCTTTTCCCTGGCGGCCACTCTCGTGCAATGGGTGTTGGAGCGGCAGGCCCTGCTGAATGCCCGCATGGCGAGCACCACCCTCTGGTTGGGAGCGGCTGCGCTGATCGCGGCAGGTCTGTATCAGTGGACGCCCATCAAGAGCGTCTGTCTTGCCCGTTGCCAGTCGCCATTCCATTTCCTGATGACTCACGGCGGCTTTCGCAGCGATGTGCGGGGCTGCCTGCAGCTGGGGCTTCTGCACGGAACCTATTGCGTCGGCTGCTGCTGGATCCTCATGGCACTCCTGTTCGTGGTTGGCGTCATGAACGTGCTGTGGATCGCGATCCTGTCTGTGCTGGTCCTGCTGGAGAAGCTCACGCCATGGGGACGGTGGGTCGCGCGCTTCGCCGGCGCTGCCTGCATCGCCGCGGGAGCCTGGATGGCGTTCTCGTCATGGCACGGAGTGGCCTTCAACTCCGGATGATCAGATCGGGGCGGATCGTCACGCCGAGACCCGGTCCGTCCGGAACCGTGATGTAGCCCTCTTTCATCAGCGGCGGAGCGGTGAAGATGTCCATGAAAGCGCTGTAGGGTGCGTGTGGCGGCTCGTGGATGAGCTCCATCATCGGCGCATTGGGCATCGAGGCGATCAGGTGCATGATGCCGATCCAGCACACTCCGCCGGATCCGCCGTGCGGTGCGACCTGCACGTCATACGCAGCTGCCAGCGTGCCCACGGTGCGCAGCATCGTCGGGCCGACCGCCAGTACCTCGGGTTGCAGATAGCTGAAGCTGCCCTTCTGCAGCATCGCCAGGAATGAGTTGACACCGACATCGTTCTCACCGCCTGCCAACGGCACGAGACGCATCTTGTTGAGCTCGGCGAGCTGCTCATAGTCAAATCGCGGCAGCGGCTCTTCGAGCCAGGTGAGATTCAAGGGTGCCAGAGCGCGCACCGTCTCGACCGCGCGCGGGAACGTCCAGGGATAGCGAGGCCAGCTCGGGCCGTAAGGCCCTGCCTTGTTTCCGTCGCACATCAGGAGGAAGTCCTCGCCCGCGGCCGTGCGCGCCGCCTCCATCAGGGCGACATCCTGCCGCACGGTCTCCAGGCCGAGCTTCAGCTTCATGGCTTTCCAGCCCTCGGACTGGATGAGCTGAACCTCGCGGGCGCGCTCCTCGGGCGTACCGATGGTCCATTGGCTCGCATAGGGCATCACCCGATTCAGGCCAGGCTGAGTCTGGATGCCGGCGGTGGCACCGGCCCAGATCTTGTACAGCGGCAGGCCCGTTGCCTTGCCGATCAGATCCCACAGCGCCATCTCAACGCTGCCCCCGCCACGCCGACCGGGGTTGTAGAGGCGGAAGGCATGGTCGTTCATGTCGAAGGGATCCTTCCCCACGAGCAGATTCTTGGCGAATGCGAGAGTGCCCTCATCGACACCAGGCCCAATCCCGACGAGACCCTGATCGGTATGCACCTCCGTAAAGCTGCCACCCCCGGTGGTCGTGCGATAGCGCAGCGGCGGGTTCGACGAGATCTGATCCAGGGTGCCCAGATCCTTGACCATCCGGAGCTTCACGGTACGGATGTCGGTGATCTTGATGCGCGCGGGTGCTTTGCCCGTCTGCGCGGCCGCCTGGAAGGCCCCGGCGAAGCTCGCCAATGCCAGCGTGCCGCCCTTGAGGAAGTCTCTTCTGCGCATTCTCCGGTCTCCCTGTCCTGCTCGTTCGGTTCCGGCAACCGACTTTTTCAATTGTGCCGGGCGAACGGCCACCGTGGCCGCGCTCGGCTGCAGCGACTGCGTGATGGTCTGCGCTGCAGCGGTGGCATCGCCATCGACTCAGCGGTTACTTATTCACGCAAGCAATTGAAATTAAAAACAAAGATAGTTGTGAAGCGGGCAGTACCTGGATGAGAGACTGATGCTTTGCATAGAGTTCATGTCGATCCGCGGCGGCCTGCTTCGTCGACTTCAAAGCGAGACAATCCAACGCAGCGATGGTCGCCCGCGGCTCGCACCACGAGGAATCCTCAAATGAAATTCATGTTCATCGTCAAGTCCGGCCACTCTGTCGCACCGACTCCGGCGCTGCTGGAAGCGATGCACAAGATGGCCGACCGGGAGATCAAGGCCGGGCGCATGCTCGACAATGGGGGGCTGATGCCCCTGGCGGCGGGCGCTCAGGTGCGCATCGTCGATGGTCAACTCAGTGTCGTGGACGGCCCGTTCGTCGAGGCCAAAGAGGTGATCGGCGGCTATGCGGTCTTCGAGCTGCACAGCAAGGAAGAGGCTGTGGCCTCGGCCGTCGAGTTCATGCAGCTGCACAAGGATTTCCTTCCCGGGTGGGAGGGAACGTGTGAGCTGCGTGCATTTGCGGTCGGTGGGCCTTGAAACGCGACTTCCCTTGTCGAGGTCGGCGGCTGTGACGGCCGCCGACGCTCATCGTGCGATTCTCTCTGTATGGCGTATCGAGCAGCCCAGGCTGATCACGCGCCTCGCGAGGCTGCTGCGAGATGTGACGTTGGCCGAGGATCTGACGCAGGACGCCCTGGTGGCCGCCCTCGAAACGTGGCCCCTCACAGGAGTTCCGGAAAGGCCCGGCGCCTGGCTGATGACGACGGTCAAGAACCGGGCGCTGGACTACTTGCGTCGGCGCCGAATGCGCGAGCGCAGACACCAGAACTTCGGCGGCGGTACGGAAGAACAGGAGCCCTTCACAGCCGACCTCGAGTCCACTCTGGACGACAACATCGGTGATGAGCTGCTGCGGCTCATCTTTACGGCCTGTCATCCACTTCTATCGCGCGAGGCCCGCACAGCGCTTGCGCTCCGCATGATTTGCGGCCTGACGACTGAAGAGATCGCAAGGGCCTTCTTGATTTCGGACGCGACGGTTGCCCAGCGCATTGTGCGCGCGAAGCGGACGCTGTCGGAATCGGGTCTGACTTATGAGACTCCGCGAGGTGAGGAGCTCTCGCGCAGGCTCTCCTCTGTGCTGGAGGTCGTCTACCTCATTTTCAACGAAGGTTACACGGCTGCTCGCGGCCAGGACTGGCTGCGTCCCCAACTCTGCGATGAAGCGCTGCGTATGGGGCGCCTGCTCACTTCCCTGGCTCCCCACGAGCCCGAGGCCCATGGACTGTTGGCGCTAATGGAGCTGAATGCCTCGCGCACGCGGGCGCGCACCGACGCAGCGGGCGAGCCGATTCTGATACTGGATCAGGATCGCACGCTCTGGGACCGCCTCCAGATCCGCCGGGGAATGCAAGCGCTCGAGCGAGCGCGTGAGCTCAACGGATCGGGCGGCTTCTACGTTCTCCAGGCCGCGATCATTGCATGTCACGCCGAAGCCAGGACATCCAGCGACACCGACTGGTCACGCATTGCCGAACTCTACGCGCAGCTGGCAGCCCTCGTGCGCTCGCCGATCATCGACCTCAATCGCGCCGTTGCGGTAGGCATGTCCGAGGGCGCCCAGGCCGCACTGGCGATCGTCGATCGCCTCCTCCGGGAGCCCGCATTGAAGAGCTACCACCTCTTGCCGAGCGTTCGAGGCGACCTGCTGCAGAGGCTTGGACGCCACGAAGAGGCGTGCGCGGCGTTCAACGCAGCCGTCGCACTGGCGGGCAATGAACGCGAACGCGACCTCTTGAGAAGGCGCGCCGCCATAGCGGCGGAAGCCGCGGCAGCCAAACCGGTTGCGCCAGTGGAACCGGGCACGTCAGCGGAGCCGGTTGCGTCAGGCGAACCGGGCCGCCCGTCAATGCAATAAACATGGGACCTTCCCGGTCCCGTGAGAGCGCAAGCTCGCATAGATCGGGAGAGTGGCCCATGTTCATTGCTATTCGTCCGCACCGCGTTGGGGTTTGGGCTCTGGTGGCCCTGTGGTCAGTGAATGTCGCCAGTCCACAGGAAACGCGGACAGTGGAGGCAGCCCAACTGGCAGCGGTGCTCCAAGAAGACACGCACGTGCCTGCGAACGCGCACCATGCCCAAGGCGAAGTTACAGTCGTAGAGTACTTCGACTACAACTGCCCGGTCTGCCGTGCACTGGAGCCCGACCTGCGCAAGCTGCTGGCCGCCGACAAAAAAGTACGGCTCATACGCAAGGACTGGACAATCTTCGGCGACGGCTCCGTCTACGCGGCCTACGCCTCCTTTGCCGCAGCCGGGCAACACAAGTACCCGGCGGCACACGCCGCGTTGATGGCTTCCTCGAAGGATCTGGATACCAGGGAAGACGTGCTCTCGGTGCTGAAGCAGGTGGGCTTCGACGCCGCGAAGATCGACTCGGACGTTACGGCCCACGAGCAGGAGTACGCCGCCCAGCTTGCCCGCGTACGACGCGAAGCAGAAGCGTTAGGTCTTCACGGCACCCCGGGCCTCATCGTCGGCCATCAACTGGTCGTTGGCGGCAGGACGGACTATGCGCGATTGCAGCGGTTGGTAGCTGCCGCGCGGGCGCATCCGTGAGGACTCGAATGGGCGCCGGACATGCGCCGCGCCACAATTCATCAGAATTGGTCACTCATGCGCCCGAAAGCAGGTGCACGATGCTCTGAGGTCTGCACGCAAGAGGGGGGGTGTATGCGGTCACGGGGACCAGGAATCTTGCTCGTCATCCTGTTGTTTGCCGTCACGGTCGGCGGCGAACGCGCCCAGGCAACCCTCCCGTCGCCGCGTGTAGAACCCGCACAACAGCCGATCTGGCCAGGCACACCGCCCGATGCGCAACCTGCCCCAGGACCGCAGCAGGATGGCGCCAACATTGTGCGGCCCACCATGACCATCTATTCGCCGAAGGAAGGCAATACCAGCGTCGCGATGGTCGTATTTCCCGGTGGCGGCTTCGAGGCATTGGCTATCAAGGGCGAAGGCACGGACGCCTGTGATTGGTTGACGTCGAAGGGAATCACGTGCGTGCTGCTGAGATATCGTGTACCTAGCCTGCCCTACGACTGGCATTGCCAGTGCCGGCCCGACAACCGCACGACGCCCACGCAGGCTCTCGAGGATGCCCAGAGAACGATGGGCTTGGTTCGCTCCCGGGCTGCGCAATGGCACGTCGATCCACACAAGATCGGAGTGCTCGGGTTTTCCGCCGGCGGCTATCTCGTGGCGCAAATCAGCACCCGATACGAGAATCGTCTCTATACACCCCTCGATGCCGCCGATGAGGTGAGCTGTCGGCCGGATTTTGCAGTGGCGCTCTATCCGGGACATCTCCGGGTGGGCGGCAAGGCCTATAAGCTGAATCCGAACGTTCCGGTCACACACCAGGCGCCGCCGACGTTTCTGGTGCAAGCCGAAAATGACACTGTGGACGGAGTGAGCCAGTCGATCGCGTATTACATCGCGCTAAAGGACGCTGGTGTTCCCGTCGAGATGCACCTGTACGCGCAGGGCGGGCACTCCTTCGGGCTGCGGCCCACGAATCTTCCGATCACCCAATGGCCGCAACTGGTGGACGAGTGGCTCATTACGATCGGCATGACTCGAAAGTGAGCGCTTCCCAGGTGTGGCCAGCGGCCTCACCTCGGTGTGACATCGTCGGCGGCGGTATCGCAGGTCTTCACCTTGGACACTACCTGCGCCAACACGGTGCGACTGCAACGATCTACAGCGTTCAAAGTCCACAGGAGATTGCCACCGGCGAATCCAAAACACGCTTGCCCACCACAACACGACTCTGGAGCGCGAACGCCAGCTTGGAATTCACTTTTGGGATGCAGCCAAGTACGGCTATGTGTCTATAACGGGGTTGCACCGAGTCGCCCCGCTGGCGTGTGCTGGTCTGTCTGTCCACGTGAAGTCTCGGCTGGCGGGGGGCTCGTAAGGGAGACCCGGCCTCCACCCGGTTCCCCCTGCGCAAACAGGCGGCTCCGTCGCTGTCTGCCGATGTGGCACAGCGGGCGTCAGTGCTGAAGGTGCCCTTTCAGTGTTCGACCTGCTTCTTGAGGTTCGCAAGCCCGCTCGAGTAGATGCCGGCGATGACCTTCTTGGCGGCATCGTCAGTCTGATCTTCCGGTGGGTTTTCCGCAGCGCTCTTGCGCTTGAACGTTCCAACCCAGTTGACGATCGTCGTGTCGCCCTTACCGGGCTTCACCGTGAAAGTCGAAACGTAGCTGACCACCGGCAGTGGCGATTCCAGGATCTTGTATCTGAAGGAATGGGTCGGGTTGCTGAAAGCCAGCAGCTGCTCGCGGATCGTCCCGCCACCCTTGAGCGACAGCGAGCGCACAGCCCCGGGCACGTTGTTGGTCCCCTTGACGATTTCGTCCTTCTCCAGCGCGGGGTGCCATTTCGCCAGACCGTCGAAGTCTTTGGAGGCTGACCATACCGTATCGACCGGCGCCTGAATCACGATCGTCCGGGAGACATGCAGCGGCTTCGGCGGGCCTGCCAGCACTGCGGACGATAGTCCGAGTGCGATCCATGTCATGGTGATCCAACTCATCTTCATTGGTTGCTCCCCTTGCGCGCTGGTTGTTCTACTGCGGCGTTGTTCACCAGGCTCTGGTGACCAGAGCGTGACGGGTCGGACTATAGCGCGCCGACAGTCGCTTGCTGTGTGGGGCGGGTTGCTTCCTTGGATAGTGAGCCGGAAACGGAACAAAACTCGCCGGCCCGGCGAATACAGTGGGCACTTCGATGGTATCGGCCGCTCGCTGACGCGGATCAGGAAAGAGCGAACGGCGGTGATACAAGAAGCCTACATCCACGGGGTCTCGACGCCGATGGCGTGCGCGAAGTGCTCGGCATGGCGATCGGGCCCTCGGAGGCGGAGCCGTTCTGGGCGGGGTTTCTGCGCTCACTCACGCGTCGGGGACTGCGCGGGGTAAAGGTGGTGATCTCCCACGAAGGGCTCAGGCGGCCGCCGCCAAGGTCCTGAAGGCAGGGCGCCAACCGCTGCCAGCGCGCGTACAGCGCGTGGCCACGCCATCAACGGCTCTGGTGAGGTTCGCACAAACTGCTGAAATCGTTGAGGGTTTGGAGCGGGAAACGAGACTCGAACTCGCGACCCCGACCTTGGCAAGGTCG
>Ga0105240_10001032_pt1 | contig 49520 bp, 31 predicted proteins | sample KBSC54metaG_FD_80426 | JGI IMG/M metagenome (GOLD analysis project Ga0105240, IMG submission 80426) | Corn rhizosphere microbial communities from Kellogg Biological Station, Michigan, USA - KBS C5-4 metaG | ecosystem: Host-associated > Plants > Roots > Rhizosphere > Soil | place: Michigan, USA... | reverse complement strand
TTCCAGAGCGATTATTTTATCACTCCTTCCAATAGGAGATGGATAACCTGTACCAGTACAGAGATCGTCGGCTTTTATCCTCAGCAGCTGCGGGCCTTGCAACAAAAAACGGCTCCTGTGAATATTACAGGGTTCAAGGTCTTTACCCGTCCCTTGTTCATCGACTCTCTCCTCTCACGGGGGGAGCCTGTCCGGCTTTCCTATAAACAGAACTTTATCAGCATTGAATTCTCCAACCTTGCCTTTTCGGGCATCCTGCGTACAAAATATTTCTACCGATTGGAAGGCGTCGATCCTGACTGGGTATATGGCGGATCGCGTGGATATGCCAATTATACCAACCTGCCGCCGGGCAAATACACGTTTCGCGTACGCACAGAAAATGCCCTCAATGACGAGGGCGCTGCTGCGTTTCAATTAAACATCATTGCTCCTTACTGGGCCACGCTCTGGTTTAAGGCTTTGGTGTTCATAGCAGCTGTCCTGTTCCTGTTGCTGATCGTCCGGCGGCACTATCGCGGATTGAGACTCGAAGCCGACATGAAACAGCAGATCGCTAATACAGAGATGATGGCGCTGCGGGCTCAAATGAACCCTCATTTCATATTCAATTGTATCAACAGCATCGACGCCCTGATCCAAAATAATGACAAATATCTCGCGACGATGTATCTTAATAAGTTCGCCCGTCTTATCCGTAATATCCTGGACAGCTCAAGACAGAATACCATCCCTCTTACGCGTGACCTGGAGACGCTGCAGCTGTATATTGACCTGGAGCAGTTCCGAAATGAAGATAAGTTCAAAGCTGAGATCTGCGTGGATGCAGAGCTGTTGGAAGAGGATTGCCGTATACCGCCGCTGATCATTCAACCCTATGTGGAGAATGCCATACTCCACGGTCTCCGGTCCCGCCAGGATAGTGCGGGGCGACTGTCCATCAGGATCAACCGGGAAGGGGAGTACCTTATTTATCGAATAGAGGACAACGGGATTGGACGTGCTGCAACGGCTCAAAAGTCCTCTCATCGCAGCTATGGCATGGAAATAAGCAGGGATAGAGTGAACCTGTTCAACAAGCAGGAGCACATACCTGTCGTAATAACCGATCTGCACCAGGATGGCCGCCCCGCCGGCACTTGCGTACAGGTGTCTCTAAAAATCAGCTGATGATCACTGCAATTATCATAGATGATGAAGCCAAAGGGCGAATGGCCTTAAGACAAAAGCTAAAGGACTATTGCCCTGATGTCCAGGTGGAGGGGGAAGCCGAGGACGGGCAAGAAGGACTAAGGCTTATAGAAGAGCTTCAGCCCGACATCGTATTCCTGGACATAGAGATGCCGAGGTTGAATGGATTCGATATGTTGCTGCAGCTTCAGCGAAAGGATTTTCACCTGATCTTTACCACTGCCTATGACCATTATGCTATCAAGGCCATCCGTTTTGCTGCCTTTGACTACTTATTAAAACCTGTGGATATCGAGGAGCTGAAGGCGGCAGTGGAAAAAATAATACAAAACGGGCAACAGACAAATAATGGCAGACGGCTGGAAACGCTGGCGCATAATCTACAGACAGCCCTGAACAAAATAGCCATCTCTACACTGGAAGGGCTGTTGTTCTTCGACATCAACGACATTATCCATATCGAGGCGCAAAGTAACTATACCGTGTTCAGCTTTGCCAACCGGCCCCGGCTTACCGTGAGCAGGACCCTGAAGGAGTTTGAAGACCTCCTGCCTTCCGAACAATTCTTCCGCACTCACCACTCCCATATTATCAACCTTCAGTATATAAAAAGATATATAAAGGGTGACGGGGGGCAGATCGAGCTGAATAACGGGGAACTGGTGGATGTCTCCAGAAAGAAAAAGGAAGAGTTCCTGAAATTATTAGGTATCAAATAAAAAGCAATAAAACAATGACCCCTATTAAATCAATCAGCTACATTTATCTGTGCAGCATCCCCGTATTGACCCTTATCCTTGCATTTCAGCTGGATCACATCAGCTACAAGCTCTATGTCCCCATCTGGCTACTGAACTTCTGCCTGATGGCCGTTGCGACATGGGTATTGGGCGCGAATGCAATCAAGTCGCCGGAAAAAGAAAAAAGGTACCTGGCCTACGGGGCAGGCTTATTGATCTTACCCATTTGCTTCCTGTCAATACTGTTTGGGATGGGTGCGCCGCCCGACACCATACAGAAGTGGGTGGATACGGCAACCGAACAAAAGGTCCGGTTCGATATCCTATTAGCAGACGGGATATTTATAGCCCTGGGTCTGTCCATCCTCAGACTTGTCCTGCAGGAGAAAGGCGAAAAGCTATATACGCAATTGGGTTATACTGCTATTGTCATTGCCATTCCACTGTTCTTTGTCAACACATCATTCTGGCACAGCTTTGCCATACAATCCTATAAAATAAAGATCGCCAATGGAGCACCTAACAAGCCATTGGAATGGTTTACTCCGGCGGCCCTGCAGATATGGATCATCACTATCGGACAGGTACTCCTCACCTATTTTTCGGTCGCTATGTTTGCCCGCTCGCTCTGGCAGGTGAAGATCTTCAGACGGATACCTGCGGTGATCTACATCGTATTCAGCGCTATTGCTATTGTATCGATCCTGCTGTTCCCGCTGTATCCGGGTGCAACAGCCTTTTCAGGGTTCCCTTATTATCCGTTCATGATACCTGCTGTGCCGATGATGCTATCTTATTATATGGGTGTTAACCTACTTAAAACTTCCTAAATGTATAAGAGGTTACTTATTCTACTCTTCCCGGTCTGGCAGGCTGCAAACGCGCAGGTGTCGCTCGATCAGTTTGCCATTACAGGCGTCACCATCATCGATGCCGATCATCCCACCTCTCTTGCGCATCAAACGGTCCTTATCCATCACAATACCATAGAGAATGTATTTCCGGACGACAGTCAGCCAATACCTGATTCCTTCCATGTTCTCAGGATGAAAGGAAAATATTTGCTGCCCGGCTTAATAGATGCGCATATACATGTAGCTACGGATCCTTCCGGCGTTGATAACCGTGAGTATACATTAAATACGCTGAAACGGATGTTATTTAAAGGCGTTACATCTGTTCGGGAAATGGCCGGCGATGCGCGTACACTGGCTGGCCTGTCCCGCGATGCTTTGACAGGGGATATTCCATCGCCGGATATTTATTATTCTGCTTTGATGGCAGGTCCGGTCTTTTTCAGCGATCCGAGAACGGCCACATCAACCAGAGGTGCTGTACCAGGACATTCCCCGTATATGCTTGCCGTTACTGATTCTACCGATCTGCGGTTGGCTATCGCTGCCGCGAAAGGGAGCGGCGCCACCGGCGTTAAGCTGTATGCAAATTTACCCTCCCGCCTTGCGGCAAACATCATTGCTGAAGCGCATAAGCAAAATATGATCGTGTGGGGGCATGCATGGCTCCAGCAATCCAACCCGTCCGACCTGGTAAAAGCAGGTATCGATGCCATTTCCCATGCGCCATTGATCATTCATGAGAAGTTGGACTCTATCCCAAGGGCCTGGAAAAAGCAGCATCATGATGGGCAATTCTGGGACAGTGTAATGCCCGACTTTTCAGGATTGTTTAGTCTTATGAAAAGCCATCATACCATCCTGGATGCTACTTTGTTAACCTACAAACAGTGGGCTGAGAGCGATCCCGGGATGCAGTATGATTACGAATTAGCAAAGCGCATTACTGCCCGGGCGTATCAATCCGGCGTCACCATTGCTGCGGGTACCGATGACGATCAAAAGGAATTTGTAGATAAAGAGATCGAGCTGCTGGTGAAAGACGCTGGATTTACTGCGATCGACGCGATTATTGCCGGTACGCTGAATGGCGCGAGAACCTTGCATATAGATGATAAGACCGGCACTATAGCAAAAGGTAAGAGGGCAGACCTGGTACTACTCAATAAAAATCCCCTGGAGCAAATTGAAAATATCGAATCTGTTGTGCTGGTTATAAAGGACGGAAAGATCTATAAACAATAAATAAATGGTCGAAGAAGCTGGGTAGTACGCCAAAGATGAGGGAAATATTTATGGTATTTGACGTTCTTTATCAGCTTTTAACGCTTTGATGATGATTTTGCTGCTCAACAGCAGATCCAATTGTTGCGCTGCCTCATAGAAGTATTTGGCTTCGGTGTTGTAGAGTTTTGCCAATTTTTGGGCCTGGGTATAGCTAAGCAAGACATTTCCACATTCCAGGTCCCGGTATAGTGAGACGGGGATATTTAACAGATCAGCAACTTTTTGGGGACTGAAATGCATGGTTCTACGGCAATAAAGCATTAGAATGTTTTGACACATAAGGATAGGGGTTGTGAGGGGTTCCTTACAAAGACAAGAAAAACGGGGAATGGTCCTATTCCCGGCAGGAAATTTTAGGGTGTAAGGTTTGGCGCCTGATCATTGTTTCGTTGATATCACCCTATTGGACGGGTAGTAAACGGGGTAGCTGCTTTGTTCGAATCGTACACTGCCTGAGATGGAGAAAGTTTTTGCATCATTGGTGTAGATCATGCCGCCCTGTATGCCGGGTGTAAGGCCAAGGCCATATCCTCGCGAGAAGGGATAACCGCGATAATTGGGGTCATTTATGGGAAGCATCGACAAACGGTTGACGTTGAAAAAGGTCGGAGTGAGGGTGGCAGCGCCATAAGCTGTCCAATTCGTATTCAACGGGTGAAAGAGCGCCAATCCCATCGGGGCAGACACATAAGAAATGCCTCCGTTTAAAAAGATATAACCCGCTGAAAGGCTTGCAAAGGGCTTCAATTGCCATTTGTTTTTTGAGTCGCTATTAAAAGAGGGAAGTGTCATGGCCGGCTGCCAGGGGCTAAGTCCATATCCCCATGTATTGACAGGCGAATGCGTCTGGGCGTTTGCGCCAAGGAAAGTCATCGAGAGGCAGATCGCAAAAAGAAGTTTCATAGCTCTAAACCGTGATATAAGTTACTGATTTTTCTTCAAAATTGAGTGGATTTGTTGTAATCCCTCAGATGTTAATTAATAATTTCTTCAAATTCGATAATCCGCCGGTCTGTGTTTTCCAGTAGTTTTGACGAATGAGAAAACTCTACCTATTAGTTCTGGCCTTTCTGCTGCCAGCCATCAGCCAAGCCCAAATTACCTGGGATTTTTCTACCGCCACCCCTCTGTCCGGCATTCCTGCGGGGGTCGCCGTTTCAGCTGTTTCACAGGGTAACAACAACGGTACGACTACACTGCTGACCACCACCTCTGCCTCGTCGGGCTATACCGGTGCTACCGGTGGTAACAATGCCGGCGCCGCGGCTAGTGTGGGGTCCTTCAGACCGGACACGACTACCTATTTTGAATGGACACTGACGCCCATAGCGGGAGTGGCCATCACGGTGAACCAGATCAATTTTGGAAGCCGGTCTACGAGCACAGGACCACAAGCCTATGCCATTCGCACGAACCTTGACAGTTTTGCTACGGCAGTGGCCTCTTCCACGCTGGCTAACAACAGTACATGGGCGTTGGTGTCTAATGCGACATCTATCGTGGGTGCAGCGGGACAGGCGATCACGATCAGGATATATGCTTATAATGGCGCGGGTAATGCGTCGAAGAATACGGCCAACTGGCGTATCGATGATCTGAGCGTGCTCGTTGCCACATCGGGCAATGTGCCGGCGCCTACCTTAACGGTGAGTCCTACGACATTGACATTCGCAACGGCAGCGGGCAATGCATCGGCCATACAAAATGTGACCGTTGGAGGCACCAATCTGACCAGCGACATCACTGTAACGGTTTCTCCTGGTTACGAGATCTCGAGAAATAGTATATTTTCCTCGTCCCTCACGCTGCCGCAACACAACGGTACGGTAGCCGATACCCCCATCATGGTAAGGCTTGCAGCAAGCACACCAGCGGGGCCCATCAATGGGTTCCTGTCACTTCATGCCGCAGGAGCTGATTCTCAGACAGTGACCCTTTCCGGCTCGGTGACAGCACCGGCGGCAAAAGTCGTCGTCAACCAGGTCTATGGCGGCGGCGGTAACTCGGGATCTGTCTTCTCCAACGATTTTATCGAACTTTTTAATGACGACGATACTACGGTGAACCTGGCCGGCTGGTCTGTACAATATGCTTCCGCAACAGGCACCTCCTGGCAGGTGACCCCTCTGACCGGAACTATTCCTCCCCATGGGTATTTCCTGGTGGCGGAATCGGCGGGCGCTACACCCAGCACACCATTGCCAACTCCGGATGTTATGGGCGGCATCGCTATGAGCGCTGCTTCCGGTAAAGTTCTTCTGAGCAACTCCTCAGCAGCTCAAACGGGTGCCAATCCTTCGGGGGCAACAGTCATGGACCTGATAGGGTATGGACCTACGGCCACTGGATTCGAAGGTTCGCCGGCGCCGGTGTTGACCAACTCTACGGCGGATCTGCGTACGCCGGATGGACAGGATGCCAATAATAATTCTATTGATTTCGTGGCCGGCAGACCCATCCCACGGAACAGCACCTATACTACTGCACCGCCTGTGGTACAAACTTTCGTACCTGTCAACAATGCCACCAATATCCCGTCCAGCATTACACCTGTGCTGGTGCTCAGCAAACCGGTGGTTAAAGGCAGCGGTAGCATTATTCTTACGACCAATGTCATGGATAGCATATTTATCCCGGTAAGCGATGCCCGTATCGTGGTCAGCAACGATTCTGTCATTTTCCAGGTGCCGCTATCCGGCGGAAATACCTATTCGATCCGCATATCGCCAGAGGCCTTTGTGGATGCCTTCGGGAACGGCTTTGCCGGGTTGACAACCAATTCTGCCTGGACCTTCACTACCTATAACAATACCATCGCCCAAACGCTGCCTTTTGTCACCAGTTTTGATAGCTGCCTCGGCAATGGTTTGCTGCCCAACGGGTTCACAGAATTTAGCGTAACGGGCGCCCAGGTATGGGATTGCACTGCTTTCGGCAGGGATAGCTCGGCACCGGCAGGGACTGCGCCATTCGGACATGCTGTGCAGATCAATGGATTTGCCAGTGGCGCCAACCATACCAACCAGGATTGGCTCATCACGCCAAGGTTCAATCTCAACGGTACGACGTTTCCCTTATTGAGCTATTGGAGCCGCAATGCTTTTGCCGGCGCTCCGTTGATGCTAAAAATATCCACGGACTATCCGGGTTCGGGCGATCCTACCGTTGCTCACTGGACGGATCTGAACGGAAAATTCCCCAGCCAGGCGTCGGATGTCTGGACCCAATCGGTCAACATCAACCTGTCTGCCTTTAAGGACTCGAGCGTATACATCGCTTTTGTCTATACATCGACTACGCAGGATGGCTCACGCTGGACGATCGACGATGTCAGCCTGATCAATTCGCCGACCCCGCCGCCACCGACCCTGACGCTGAGCACGAATAACCTGGAATTCGGATATGCGGCTGCCGGGACATCTGCTGTACGGAAACTGATCGTCACAGGGAATGACCTTGTCTCTGGTATTAAAATCATGTCCGCGGGCAATTTTAGTGTGTCGGCAGACAGTGTACACTTCAGCGACTCGATATTGCTGAGCGCGGCTATGGCTAATAATATGCAGGTACCGGTGTTTGTCAGGTTTAAACCATCGGTCGCCAACAGTCAGTTCATCGATTCGGTGCTCGTTACCATTTCGGACTCGACGGCCATCGTTAATGTCAAAGGGAACAGCATCGATCCTGCTTCCACCCTCAATGTGATCGACTGGAACCTGAACTGGTTTGGAACTCCCGACCCGACCCTCGGACCCACCGACAAAGCCCTGCAGAAAAAGAATGTGGGTACTGTCCTGTCCAGCCTGCATGCCGATCTATATGCCTTGGAAGAAGTGTGCGATGAGCAGGCGCTGGATTCTATCGTGGCTACCATGCCGGGTTATGCTGTGGTGGTCGGCCAATATGGGTCCTACTCCAATCCCACGATCCCGGGCGGCCCCGACGCGCTGAATACGGTGCAAAAGCTGGCCTTTGTATACAACACTACCAAGGTATCGGTGATACGTACCGACTCCCTGCTCACGCTTGGCGTGACCAACCCGCTGGATCCTTCCTCCCGGTACTATAATGACTGGGCGAGCGGCAGGTTCCCTTACATGCTGACAGCCAACGTAACCTTGAGCGACAATCGCGGTGGTACGAATACCAGGACTATGCGCTTTATCAACGTTCACGCAAAGGCGAATACCGCTCCGGTACTCACTGCATATGATCGTCGCGCCAATGGCGCCAGTGCGTTGGATTCCCTGTTGAAAGCGCAATACCCGGCAGACAATGTAATGATCCTCGGCGATTTCAACGACGATCTGAATACAACCATCACCGCCGGGGTCAATCCACCGATCACCTCGTGGAGCGCATTCACTATCACGGATTCTGCACTGTATACTTTCCCGACTCAGCCGTTGAGTCCGGAGGGTCAACATTCCGATGTCAACTTTACCAGTGTGATCGATAACGTGATCCTGAACGATTCCATGAGCAAGTTCTACCTGCCTGCTTCGGCCACGGTACGTTCAGATGTCGCTACCCTGGTGACCAATTATGGTACGACGACGACGGACCACTATCCTGTATTCACCCAATACTCGTTTACTCCGCCGGGCTCTCAACCTGCACAGCCACCGCTGGTGTTTACTGCGGTCAAACAAGGGGCCAAGGCGCTGTTGCAGTGGACTACCACACCGGAGAACGGGACCAAATGGTTCGAAGTGCAAAAAAGCATCAATGGAAGGCTATTTCTGCCGATTGGGCTGGTACCGGCAAAGAAGAGCACCGGTGTGACTACCGACTATAGCTTTGTCGATCCCCTGCCTCTGCCAGGTACGAATTACTACCGGTTGAAGGAATTCGATTCGGCCGGCAAATCAACGCTTTCCGATACGGTCAGCCTGACTTTTACACCACCGCTGAAAGTGATCATTCTTCCCAACCCTGCGATTGGATCGACCAACCTGATCGTGTCCAATGCGGATGGCCAGTATCTGATCCAGATCATCGATGGCAACGGGTCGGTAGTCAGACAATTAAATGGCCTGCCGAGCACGCCGGTGATGCCAGTCAGTCTGCATGGCCTCCGTGGTATCTATACGGTGAAGGTTACCACTGCTAATGATGTAGCGACAGCGAAGTTGCTGGTGCTATAAGGTATATATTTAAATTTTGTAGAATGGGCCGCCCCAGGGTGGCCCATTTTTGTGTGTTTGCACTGATACTATTTTGACATAAATTATTGTTTGGATGGCAGGAAAATATTACTACATTGAGGCAAACAATTTATTCATATGAAAAAAGCTATTCATCTCGCACTCAGCTTGTTATTAATTTTGCCCATCTATGCTTCTTCAGGGATCAAGGCCCCGACAGACATCCTGGCCACACGGAAGGTCAACAACATCTATTACGCATTTGCCTACAATGCCGTGCCGCAGGGGAACAATGTGTATTCGGTAACCATTTTTTTCCTGAAGGTAGACCAAACGCTTTTGACGACCACCTATGTCAATGCGCCAACAGACATTATCATTAGTGCGAACCTTGGGACTGGACCGGTGTCATTCCAATTCCCGGCGGGAGCGAACAGTCTTAATGTAGGGAATTTTACGTTCAGCAGTCCTCCTACGCAGGCGATCCCGATAACGACCAATCCGTCATCTATCGGGGGGCTTTCTATCAGCACCCTGCTTACCGATATCAATATCATGTAAGATGTTTACGAAATGGGCTGCCTGATGGGGCAGCCCATTTATCCCCGTGGCGCGTCAGGATCGGATAAGGGCGGACCCGGCTTTTCAGGAAGATCCGGATCTCTGTCCGGATCGACCGCAGGTGTTTCCGGATGATTGGGTATGATAGGTTTTTGTGGTAATGGTAGCACTTTCGGTGTTTCCGGTGGGGGAACAGGTCGTTTAGGACTTGTGCCCGGGGCAGGAATTTGGGCGGGGGCAGCTGGATGCGTGGATTTTTCCATATAAACATCCTATTTTACTTGCTTCTGCAATTGCAGTGCCAGCCCCGTTTGCTTCTGCAACAGTTTAGATAACATCATTTCCCAATTCCTGGCTCTCGCCTCCAGCTCCCTGATCTCATAGATGCTATTGCTCTCATTCCTGTAGAAGTATGCTACAACAGGGGCTCTATCCGTCTTGAAATCAAACTCAAGCGTTATGGACTTCAGGTATTCCTCGGGTCTGTCCTTTTTGTATTTATTGATGTCGATGGCCGCGTAGATCTTTTTTACTTTACAGGTGTTTACTTCAGCCAGATCAATGATATGGCTATTATAGTTTTTGTTCTTTTCTTCCACTATCAGCACTTCTCTCTTTGGACCGTCCAGGCCAATGACCATATCGCGCAATATTTCCTGACCGGAAAAAGAAAGATTATGTACAAGTGCGACTTTTTTAACGAAGGACAGCATGCTGTTCTCTCTTGTTTTTAATTGATAGTTATGCATGATGATAAGTATTAAAGAGGTGATTATAATTGTTAGAACAATTATCAGAGCAATTGATAAATGTGACATAGCACGAGTTTTTCGTGTTTACAGGTTAGCGTAAAAATTGTTGTCAGAAGAAGGAAAGCCAGGTCAGCGGACTAGGCTTGAGCATAAGTGCTAAAGTCCTTAAAATTGGAAAAACAGTAGAGTTCACGGCAGAAAGGAGTGAATTCGGTAAATGAATCAATATAGTAGGTGCCGTTCATGTAACAAACTTACCGAATAAATCGAGTGGAAAGACTTTTATTGTTCTTATATTTTGTTAAAAGAAACTTCGCCCAAGAATCCCCAACCTTGGTGCGAGATCGGTTCGATCTTTTAAATCCTGGGGATTAAAACTCCAGGCGCCGGCTATTTCCATGGTCATCGACTCATCCGGATGATCTATATCCTGCCTATCAAGGTAGTTCGGGTCGTTGTCGTATTCTTCTGAAAGTGTATTGAGTAAATTATATTTTTTTTCGGGAGCGGTTGGTTCTCCTTCCACGATCGTATTGGTCCCGTCGACGAGCGAATAAGCTCTTATGATTCGTCCATTTTCTGCCTTGATCCAGCTGTCATAACCTGCTGTTCGTAAAGTTCCGAAATATTGTGCCTGGCCAAATTCCCGGCTCAGATCAATGAGCATCGTTTTGATAAGCGATACTGTTTGCTGATCTTCTGCAAAAGGCAAATGGCTGCTAACAATAAATGTCCATCCATCCACCGGAGGAGAAACAAAGAATCGATCCTCATACGCATAATGAATACCATATTCCCAATTACAGGGAGTTGTGTCTGAAAGGCCAAAACCATCAGCTAATTTATCTGTCTCGATGGTATGAACAGCGAGCCAATTACATTTATACCCAAAACTTACCGGACGATCAAGCATAGTTCCCTCTAAAGGAATTAAATGTTTTGGAGGATCCAGATCCGCCTGACCCTTCTTTTTGAGTAACCTGTCAAGGAGATTTTTTAGCATGGTCCAATCTACGGAATAATATATATTCAAGAATAAATTAGCTTTATAAGATAGGGCGCATTAATTGGACCGACGGCGGCGGGGATGGTTCGGCGGCTGCACTTTTTGAGGGTTCTGGTTGATCTTTGTAGATAACCATGAGGAAAACGCATTATACCCAACTACTGCTTTTACTATTGCCTGTATGGGTGCTCGCCCAGCCTCAGTCAAACAGCCATCACCAGTTTTCGCTGGTGATTGTCAATGAATATCAACAGCCTGTCAACGGAGCCACGATCAGGATGCTAAAAAATGGAAAGGTGGTCAACAGCACAGTGGCGGGAGAAGATGGGCAGGCAGTATTTAACGTCGTCAATAAGGGTTTATACCGATTCCTCATCAGCAGCACAGGGTACCAGCCAAAGACAACGGACGAATACCAGCTACCGGGACCGGGCAGCGATACGGTCAGACTGCTACCACTGAACAGTTCATTACAGGAGGTGAAGGTAATAGGTCGGACGCCAGCGGTCGAAATAAAGCGAGATAAAACGGTGGTGAATGTAGAAGCCTCGGTAACCAATACGGGGTCAACGGTATTGGAGGTATTGGAACGATCACCGGGCGTTACTGTCGACAGGAATGGCGGGATCTCGTTGAATGGGAAGCAGCACGTTCTCGTTATGATCGACGACAGGCCCACTTATCTGTCCGGAGATGATCTGAACAATCTGCTTAGCAGCATGAATGCATCGCAGGTGTCCCGTATAGAACTGATAACCAATCCATCGGCTAAATACGATGCTACCGGCAGCGGAGGTGTCATCAATATCAGGACAAAGAAAAGCAATAGCAACGGATTAAACGGCAGCTTCACCACATCCTACGGACAGGGTGTGTATCCGAAGAACAATAATAACCTGACGTTGAATTACCGGAAAGGCCCGCTGAATGTTTTTTTCAATTATAGCTTTAGCATTACAAGATATCTCACCGACCTCTACGCTTACCGGAAGTATTATGACGACAATAAGAACGTTACGGCCATTCTGCGTCAGCCCGCTTATTTTACAGGCACCTGGAATAACCATACGGTGAAAGCGGGCGTGGATTACTCGCTATCGCCCGCGACGACAGTCGGCATGACCCTCACCGGGACAGACATTCACCGGAAAGGCAACAACACCGCTCCTGCAGACTGGTTGCAGCCGGACGGAAAGATCGATTCATCCATTCTTACCAGCAGCAAGCCTACGACGGAATTCAGGAATGGGGCGATCAACCTCAATGGCAGGCAGCGTCTGTCGAAGAATGCCGATCTGAGCGCGGACCTCGACTATCTCCACTACGATTTGAAAATTGACCAGGAATTCGACAACAAGCTTCTTACCCCGGGCGGATATGACGAGGTCTTCCGTAGCAATATCCCAACTACTATTCATATTTTTTCCGGCAAGCTGGACGCCACGATAAAGATCACCCCCGATGTAAGTCTTCAGACTGGATTGAAATCTTCTTCCAATCACACGGACAATGACGCTACTTACAAAAATCTGGAAAACCAGCAATGGGTGAAGGATGATAGCAGAAGCAATCATTTTGTGTACCAGGAGAACATCCAGGCGGTTTACGGATCGATCGAGGGGAAATATCACAGGATAAGCTACCAGGGCGGATTGAGATATGAATACACTTCCTACACGGCGCATCAGCTCGGGAATAGCCAACAGCAGGATTCTTCTGTATCACGTAACTACGGAAGCATATTTCCCAACGGTTACCTGTCTTACAAACTGGACTCCTTACACCAAATAATGTTAACCATCAGCCGGAGACTGGACAGACCTCCCTTTCAAAATCTGAACCCCTTTTTGTATGTCATCAATAAATATACTTACGAGACCGGTAATCCCTACATGCTGCCGCAATACAGCTGGAATTTCGAACTAAGCCACCAGTATGGCGAGCTGCTCACCACCGGGATATCCTATAACCTGATATCCAACTATTTTTCTCAGATATTCCTCGCCGATACGTCGAGGACTATCTTGTACTACACGCAAGGGAATGTCGGCAAGGTATACAACCTGGGTCTTTCGGTCAGTCTCAACCTCACCCCGGTGAAATGGTGGTCGATGCAGCTGACGGCTGTCTACAACTACAAGCAGCTGAGAGGATTCAATGGCAACAGTTATACATCCACTATTAATCAGCTGAATGTAAATGTCAATAACCAGCTGGACTTTGGAAAAGGATATGCCGGCGAGATCTCCGGCTTTTACACCAGCCGGTCACGCCAGGATATACAGGAGCTGCTGTATCCCACGGGGCAGGTTTCCGCCGGCATCAGCAAATCAGTGCTTAAGAAGAAGGGGACCATAAAGCTAAGCTACCGGGATATTCTTTATACGAATGCGATGGAGGGACTAACCTCTTTTCCCAATGCCACTGAATATTTTAAGCTTACGAGGGACAGCCGCGTCCTTTCACCGGCATTTACCTACCGTTTTGGAAAATCCTATAAGATCAGCAGACACCAGGAGGGGGCAAGCGAAGAAAAAGAAAGGGCCCCCAATGGATGAAGCCGTGTGAAATGCTTATTTTTAAGGACTCATGATACCAGACCTGCGTTCTTTTGATGAATTATTAGGGGAAGATGGCAAACTGCGTCCACACTGGGAAACGTTTTTTCAATCATATTACCAATTGGGTGACGAAATCTCCGGGCGTAATGAAGATATGATGCGTTTGCTCATGGAGAATGGCGTCACTTACAACATTTATGGTGATCCGTCAGGATTAAACCGGCCCTGGGATCTGGATATCATCCCTTTCCTGATCAGTAAGCAGGAATGGTCGGTGATCGAGTCCGGTCTTTTACAAAGGGCTGAATTATTAAATCTCATATTGGCAGATATCTATGGTGAAAGAAGGTTGATCCGGAATGGGATACTGCCTGCGGAGCTTGTGTATAACCATACCGGTTTTCTTCGTCAATGTGCGGGGATACATCACCCCGGTAAACATCATCTGATCATGTATTCGGCGGACCTTGCCCGCAGCAAGGACGGGCGGGTCTGGGTCGTCAATGACCGGACGCAGGCGCCTTCGGGCTCGGGCTATGCCCTGGAAAACAGAACGGCCATGACGAGGGTTTTGCCGGAATTATTCAACGGGCTGAAAGTGCGGCATCTATCGCCCTATTTTTCCGCATTGCGGGATGGGCTGAATGAGATAGCTCCTCACCAGCGGCTGAACCCGCGGATCGTCATTCTGACACCGGGGTCCAGTAATGAAACTTATTTCGAACATTCTTATCTGTCTTCCTATTTAGGATTTACATTGGTGCAAGGCAATGACCTGATCGTAAAAGACAGCCATGTCTGGTTGAAGACGATGGGCGGATTGGAGAGGGTGGATGTGATCCTGCGGAGGGTAGACGACATTTATTGCGATCCTTTGGAGCTGAAAGAAGATTCGCAACTGGGGGTGCCGGGACTGTTGCAAGCGGTCCGTAGCGGACACGTAAGCATTGCCAACCCCATCGGCAGCAGTGTCCTGGAAAACCCGGGCCTGATGCCTTTTCTCCAGCCGATTGCCCGATTTTTTTTATCGGAGGACCTGATCATTCCCACCATCGCCTCCTGGTGGTGTGGCCAGCCGAAGGAGCTGGATTATGTGCTGGCGCATCTTCCGACACTGGTGATAAAAAAGATCTTTCGCAATCCTACAGGCAGCTCGTCCGTGGATGGTTCTTCATTATCGGCCAGGGAGCTGGGCGAATGGAAGCAAAGGATCCGGGCCAATCCGTCTTTATATGTGGGGCAGGAGAAGGTGGATATTTCTTCCACGCCGTCGCTGATCGATGGCAAAATAGTATCCAGGAATGTGCTGTTCAGGAGTTTCCTGGTGAGCAACAAAGAAGGATATGTGGCCATGACCGGGGGATTGTGCAGGACTGCGTCGAGTGCGGGCAATTTTATCATCTCCAACCAGTCGGGAGGGATCAGCAAAGATGCCTGGGTACTGTCCCCGGAACCCAGTCGTGTCGTGAACGCATTAAAGGAGACGGCCGAAAGACCGGCCGCGGGCTATAACGACATGTTGCCCAGCAATGCTGCGGAGAACCTGTTCTGGGTGGGTCGCTATACGGAGCGGGTCCTCGGTAATGCGCGGCTGCTGAGAACGGTGATGCAATTTGTGGCGGAAGGCAATAAACAGGTGACGGATGCCAATAGCCAAACGGAACGAAGCCTATTGGTGGCGCTGACAAAATACAGCTATACTTATCCGGGGTTTGCAGGTGATGGAAGCGAAGAGAAACTGGCTAATCCCTGGGAGGAGCTGAGGGAGGTCCTGCTCAATGAGAAGCGAGTGGGAAGCCTTAAGTATAATTTTATGCAATTCAACCGGAGTATCCACGAGGTCCGCGAACATTGGTCGACGGATACCTGGAGGGTGCTGCGGGTAATGGAGGAGGAATTCCGGCAGGACATATCCTTATCTCATCAGGGGCATATCCGGATGCTGCATACGCTGGATAATGTCATTACTTTCATCGTGGCTTTTATCGGGCTCAACAGGGAAAGTATTTCCCGCGAACAGGGGTGGATATTGCTGGACCTGGGGAGAAAGATCGAGCAGAGCCTTTTGCTTATCACCATGCTAAGGGTAACGCTGGTGGGCCGGCATACTGACCAGGTGGAATATAATTTGCAGCAGAGTGTGCTGATGAGCCATGAAAGCCTGGTGAACTACCGGTATAAATACCGGATGCCCATTAATAATGGACTGGTATTGGATCTTATGTTGTTTGATCCGAATAATCCCCGGAGTTTGACCTACCAGATGGACCGGCTGAAGGCTTATCTTAGGAATTTGCCCAGGGGGCTGGATGGTCACCGGCTTCCGGAATATGAACGGCTGATCCTGGAGGCTGATACTTTGTTGAAACTGGCGGATAAGGAGGAATTGGTTTTGGCTGATGGCGACTGGAGTGAATATAAGCGATTGGATGAATTCTTATCGAAAATGTATCTATTGCTGTCGGCTATACCGGACGTGATCTCGAGGACCTATTTTAAGCATGAATTGACTTCTAAAACGATCGCTTTCAGATGAGGTATAGCATTAACCATACGACGATCTATAACTATTTAGAGCCCGTGAGCCTATGTCACAATGTGCTGCGGCTGGCCCCGCGGAATACCGGAAAGCAGGTGTGCAGGGACGTCACTGTCAAGATCCTTCCGGAGCCTGATACGCTCCGGGAATACGAGGATTTCTTCGGTAATAAAGTCCTCTATTTCTCCATTGAAAAGGAGCATGGGCAGTTGAAGGTGGAAGTATGCTCCGAGATTGAAAAAATGACTGCCGTGCCGGAAGACAGGCAGGAGGCGGAAGAGATCGGCCAATTTATTTTTGAGACGCCGATGACGGCGTGTACGGAAGAGATAGCGGCCTATGCCCGGGTGTCTTTTGATGGCAAAAGGCCCGTGCTGGAAGCGACCGGGGACCTGATGCACCGGATCTATAAAGATTTCCGCTTTACGCCGGGGTTTACCACCGTCTCCACCCCCCTGTCGGTGGTCATGCGGGAGCGCAAGGGTGTATGCCAGGATTTCGCTCATCTGGCGATCGCCTGTGTACGGAGTGTGGGGTTGCCTGCCCGCTATGTGAGCGGCTATATAGAAACCATTTCGCCGCCGGGGGTGGAAAAACTGATCGGCGTGGATGCGTCCCATGCCTGGTTCAGCGTATATGTGCCCTATATCGGTTGGGTTGACCACGACCCTACCAATAATGTGCTGCCGGGGGATCAGCATATTACCATCGGCTGGGGGAGGGACTATGCGGATATCGCACCGATGAAGGGGATCATCATCAGCAGCGGCCACCATGGGCTGTCGGTGTCAGTGGACGTAAAAAGATTGACATGAAGGTATATGTCTGCGATAATTGTCAGAACCCGCTGTATTTTGAGAACAGCCAGTGTCTTAAATGCTCCCATCCCGTGGGTTTTGATCCAGTGAGCCTGACTATGATCACGCTGACGGCTGGCAAAGAAAGGCACTGCAAGAATGCAGCATATGGGGTCTGCAACTGGCTGGTCCCTGCTGCTGCGGAGCCTTCTTTTTGCGTGGCCTGCGCGATGAACCGGGTGATCCCTACGTTGGATAGCGATCAGAACAAAGTGCGCTGGAAGAATATGGAAGTGGCCAAGCACCGGTTGATCTATTCCCTGCTGCGCCTGCGCCTTCCGTTCCATGTTACCAGGGATGGCAAGGAGGAAGCCATCCAATTCGATTTTATGGCGGATACCCCGAATGGGGACAAGGTGATGACGGGACATGATAACGGGATCATTACCATTAACATTGCAGAGGCGGACGAGGCGGAACGCGCGCGTAACAAGCAGGACTTCGGGGAGCGGTACCGGACGTTGCTGGGGCATTTCCGGCATGAGATAGGACATTACTATTGGGATGTGCTGATAAAGGATGGGACGGCCCTGGGAAAATACCGTGCGCTCTTTGGCGATGAGCGCAAGGATTATGCGGCGGCGCTGGAAACCTACTATGCCAATGGGGCGCCGGCGGACTGGAACCAGCGATATATCAGTCAGTACGCCACGGCCCATCCCTGGGAGGACTGGGCGGAAACCTGGGCGCACTATTTACACATGATGGATACGCTGGAGACGGCCTGGTCATTTGGGATCCGGATCGATCCCGTGGAATTGGAGGATGATGCGGGGATCAAGATCAGCCATTTGCGTGAACCGTATGACCAGACTGATTTCAACCGGCTGATCAAAAGATGGCTGCCGCTTTGTTTTGCGGTGAATAGCTTGAACCGGAGCATGGGGCATGCCGACTTCTATCCTTTCATCCTGTCTGCTGCTGTGATCGAAAAGCTGCGGTTCATCCATGAGCTGTGCTATGCTGGTGTCAAGGCTTAGGTGCTTTTACGGAAACGTCTCAAGTCCAACGTATAGGGATACTCTTTATTTACTTCTTCCTCCGGCGCATCGCAGAGAAAGGGCAGTCTGTCCTGTGCGATGTACCGGCTTACGGCTGACAGTCCGGGGGAGGGACGCAGGACGTCCTGGGTATGAGCGGTGACCCCAAAACGGTTGACCCTCCGGGATTCCGCCTCATAACTATTGACAGGGAAGGCATCATAGCTCCGGCCGCCGGGGTGGGAGACATAGTAGGTGCAACCGCCGATGGACCGGCTGTTCCAGGTGTCGACAATGTCGAACGTGATCGGAGTGTCGATACCAATGGTGGGATGAAGGGCCGAGGGTGGCTGCCAGGCGCGGTAGCGAACGCCGCAGACAAATTCTTCTTTGACGCCCGTGGGCACCAGGGGGACTCTCCGGCCGTTGACCAGCAGAATGTAACGGGAGCCATTCAAGCCTTTCAGTCTTACCTGTACTTTTTCCAGCGAGGAATCCACATAGCGGGCAGTGCCGGAGCCGGACATTTCCTCTCCCAATACATTCCAGGGTTCGATGCCCATGCGGATCTCCATTTCGATGCCCTGTAGCTTTACCGAGCCGTAATGCGGAAAGCGAAATTCCAGAAAGGGGTCGAACCAGCTTATGTGGAATGGGTAGCCGGCTTCGTTGAGGTCATTCACCACTTCCTGCATGTCTTCCTTTACATAATGGGGGAGCATGAATTTATCATGCAGCTCAGTGCCCCAGCGGACGAGGCTGTGTTTGTATGGTTTTTTTGAGAATTTCGCGATCAGCGCGCGGATCAGCAGCATCTGCACCAGGCTCATTTGTTTGTGGGGCGGCATGTCGAAGGCGCGAAATTCCAGGATGCCCAGCCTGCCGGAAGCCGTGTCGGGAGAATATAGTTTATCGATACAAAATTCGGAGCGGTGTGTATTGCCTGTGAGGTCAGTCAGCAAGTGCCGGAAGATGCGGTCCACGAGGTAGAAAGGGATGAAGCCTTTTTCGGGAACCTGGCTGAAGGCAATTTCCATCTCATATAATTTCTCATTGAGGCCTTCATCCATGCGGGGCGCCTGGCTGGTAGCGCCGATGAAAGCGCTGGAGAACAGGTAGGAGAGGCCGGGGTGGTGCTGCCAGTAGGCGATGAGGCTTCTCAGCAGATGGGGCCTTCGGAGCAGCGGGCTATCGGATGGCGTGGAGCCGCCGATGGTGATGTGGTTGCCGCCGCCTGTTCCTGTGTGTCTCCCGTCGAGCATGAATTTTTCCGTGCCGAGCCGGGACAGGAATGCCTGCTGGTAGAGGGTATCGATGATATTGACCAGGGCGGGCCAGCTGTTGGCGGGGTGGATATTCACTTCGATGACGCCGGGGTCGGGGGAGACGACCAGACGTTCCATCCTATAGTCCCGCGGCGGCTCGTAGCCTTCTATGCGGACGGGGATGTTTAATTTTTCGGCTGTCGCCTCGATGGAGGAGATGGCGTCCAGGTAATGTTCCAGGTAGTCCATTGGCGGAAGGAAAATGTAGAGGATGCCTTCGCGGACTTCGGTGCAGAGGGTGGTTTTGATGACGGGAACGTCGTGTTGGATGGTTTGAGGGGATTGAGGTTGTTCTATGCGTGTCGGAGTTTGGACGTACCGGCTATTGACAGTGTGCTGATAATTTCCCAGGGTGGGCAGCTCTTCGAAGAGGCTGCGTTCCACTTTTTCCTCTTGGTGGTCTTTGGCGACGACGGGGAGGGAATCCAGGGGCAGGCGGAGCCCGATGGGGGAATTGCCGGGGACCAGGAACAGGTGCTCCCTGTTGAGGATCCATTTACAGCTCTGCCATTTACCTGCTGCATAATTCCATTTTAGCGGAAGGGTATAACCGACAGGTTCGTCGATGCCTGCGTCCAGGAGCCTGTAAAGCGTCCTGCGTTCCAGGGAATCTTTCATGTCGACCTTGAAAGGGTCAATGTTGGCGGGCATTTTGCCTTCGGTCCATAAGAGATAAAAGGGATCTTCATAGGCGGGGCTGATATTGTCCTCGCTCACTGCCAGGTACCTGGCCAGCTCTTTGATGAATCTTCCTGCATCGTCGGCGCCGTAAATCTTGGGTGTTTTTTCATGGGCGATCAACCGTCTGTTCCTCCACACGGGGAAATGGTCTTTTCTCCAGAAGAGACCGTATTGCCAGCGGGGCAGGGGTTCGCCGGGGTACCATTTGCCCTGTCCGTAGTGGATCATGCCATTCGGGCCGAACTTGTCACGCAAGCGGAAGATCAGCTCGTGTGAGAGCAGCCGTTTTTCAGCACCATCGGCTTCGGTGTTCCATTGGGCCGATTCCATATCGTCGATGGAAACGAAGGTAGGCTCGCCCCCCATCGTCAGCCGCAAATCGCCGGCTGCCAGGTCTTCATCTACTTTATATCCCGTGGCATTGATCGTAGTCCATTGCTCTTCCGTATAAGGCTTCGTGACACGGGGATCTTCATGGATGCGGGTCACAGTATTGGAATAAGAGAATTCCGTCTCGCATTTATCCGTGGCGCCCACAACGGGGGCTGCGCTTACATAGTGGGGTGTGCAGGCCAGAGGGATGTGGCCTTCACCGGCAAATAAGCCTGAGGTAGGATCAAGACCTATCCATCCGGCGCCGGGTATGTACACTTCGGTCCAGGCGTGGAGGTCAGTGAAGTCATTGGGGGGACCTGAAGGGCCGTCCAGTGATGGGACATCGGCAGTCAATTGTACCAGGTAGCCGGAAACAAAACGTGCCGCCAGACCCAAGTGACGAAAGATCTGTACCAGCAGCCATGCAGAGTCGCGACAGGAACCCAGCGCCTTTTCCAATGTTTGTTCGCAGGTTTGCACACCTGGCTCCATCCGGATACTATAGGCGATGTCATGGTTCAGCTGCCGGTTGATCGACACCAGGAAATCATTGATCGGTGTTTTCTCCAGGCTGATGCCCGAAAGCCATTTCATCAGCCTGGGGCCTTTTTCCGTCGTCTCCAGGTAGGGGGTCAATTCTCCGGCCAGATGCTCTTTGTAGACGAAAGGATATTGTTCAGCATAATCCTCTACGAAGAAGTCAAAGGGATTGATGACGGTCATGTCGGCAATGACCTCTACTTCTATGCTCAGCTCTTTCGTCTTTTCCGGGAATACCACCCTGGCCAGGTAATTGCCAAAAGGATCCTGTTGCCAATTGATGAAATGTTCTTTTGGCGACACCTTAAACGAATAGGCCTCGACAGGTGTACGGGAATGGACTGCAGGCCTCAGCCGGAAGACATGGGGAGACAGAGAGACGAGCCGGTCATATTTGTAGGTGGTCCTGTGATTGATGGCTATCCGTATCGACATAGATGGGGGTTATTTGAATGAATAGCGAAGCAATCGTGTGGTACCTGAAGATAATCAATTTTTATTTAAATTGCGATCATGACATTTAACCCTTATTCCCTGAAGCAAGCACTGTCGATTATCCAGACCTGTTTTTATATTCTCCTTCTTCATGATGCATCAGCCCAGGCAGCCGTCAGGGGTAAGGTTTCGGACGAGGGAAACAAACCATTGGGGCTCGTCATCGTCAGTCTCCGGCAGGGCTCTTCCATTGTCGCCAATGAAATAACGGATAGTACCGGCAACTTTCAGTTCAGGAATGTAAAAAAGGGCAATTATTCCCTCCTGCTAAAACTGTTTTCCTATAGTGACACGGTTATATCTGCCTGGATCAGCAACGATACCATGATAAGCGTGCAGATACGGAATAATAAATTGTTGCCGGAAGCAGTTGTGCACGCCAAAAAACCGATCCTGCAAATGGAGATCGACCGTTTTCGGTTCAATGTAGCGGGAACGGATCTCGTATTTGGAAATACAGTTTGGGATGTCATCGAAAAGACGCCGCTGGTCAATGCTTCGGGGGATGGGACGATCCAGATCGCCGGAACCACAGGCGCCGTCGTATATATAAACAATAAGCGGAAAATATTGTCTGGCGCTGCGCTGAAGGCTTACCTCAGTGCGCTGCCTTCGGATAACCTGGAGGCTATAGAGGTGATCACCACACCCTCCAGCAGATGGGATGCCGAAGGCGGTGCAGGCATTCTGAACATCGTAACAAAGAAAAATAAGCAGGAAGGATTCGATGGAAATGCTTCGATAACCGACCGGCAGACAGCGCTGAATTCGCAGTCCGCCAGTATTTTTCTCAACAACCGGACAGGTAAATGGGATATCTATTCCGATCTGTACGGCGTCAACAGGTGGAGAAAACCTACTTCCACACAGGATTTTTATTTTCCCCCCTCGGGGAACGATGGGCTGGTGAGCAGCAGTGTTCAGACGACAAACCATAACCAGGCTGCCTCCGTGGGTGCGAACCTCGGCATCGATTACCAATTCAATCCTAACCATGTAGCAGGGCTTTTATTCGATTTTTCGCGTGACCGGAGCAACAATACCCGGGATGCTTTTAGTTATGATAAGTACCCCGCCGACGACAGCCTTACTTATTCCAACAATACGGACAGGATAAACGCCCAAACTTATTCGCTGAACCTGAATTATGATGGGAAACTGGATTCCGCAGGGAAAAAACTGAGTGTCGACGCGGACGCTTTGCACTATACCTCTTCCTATCATTCGGTGAGCAGGACGGATGGATTAGACTATTTTAGAAGCTCGTCGCCCCAGAAAGTGAGCAACCAGTCCGTCAAAGCGGATCTCAAATGGCCAGTGGGTAAACGAATGTCGTTCGAGACGGGTGTAAAATTCTCCTTTTCCCAGGTCAATAACAATCTTCTCTTTGAGAATAGCGATGGCGCCAATGGATGGATCAAGGACGACATGAGGAGCAATATATTCCGCTATGATGAGGACATTGCCGCGGCTTATGTCGTCCTGAATCATAAGATCAACGACCGGTGGGCCTACCAGGCAGGTACGCGGCTGGAAAATACCATTGCAAAGGGATACCTGGACGGGGATAGAGTGGTGAACAGAAATTATATCAATGTCTTCCCGACGGCGTTCTTAAAGTTTTCCCCCACAGCAAAGCGGACCTACGTACTTGCTGTCTCCAACAGGATCACCCGTCCAAGCTATTGGGATGTCAACCCTTTCAGGTCCTATACAACCAACAAAACCTTTTGGGAGGGCAATCCCTTTCTACAGCCTTCCCGCTATTACCGGGAGGAGCTGCGGCGCACCCTGAATATAAAAAAGGCCAGCTATACTTTCCTGATCGCTGCCAGCCAGACATTGAATGAATTCTATTCGTTGCCCTACAATGACACGGGAAATGTGGTGGTCTTTAAAAAGGTAAATTATGGCAACAAATACAGCTACACGGGTTCGCTGATCTATACCAATGAGATCCGGCCCTGGTGGCAATTCTCCGGAACGATCCTATCCGGGTTTGTCCATTCCGCAGGTAACTATGCCGACGTACCCATCGATAACAAGACATTCCTGTTGTCCTTGTCGACCAATCAGATATTCACCATTTCCAGAAAGGGCGGCCTTACCTGCACTGTGATCGCCAATAATACTTTACCTTCCACGATCGTGAATACACGGATAGGCGACAGGCTTGATACGGAGATAAGGGTGCGGAAGTCCTCAGGACCTTTTAACCTTACACTTTCCTTTACCGATCTGTTCAAGACCAATAGAGATAATTACCTGGTGCATGCAAATGAGCTGAAGGCAGTGGAGCACTTCTATAATGATACGCGTAGTGTGGCATTGACGATGAACTATAATTTCGGGAAATCTACGGTTAAAAAGAATAGAGAAAGAGATACTCAATTCCAGGATGTGAAGGGGCGGATCGGATAAGTTGTCGAATTTGACGATCTGACAATTTATTATTAATTTTAATATGACCTTCCTGTTGGAGGATGTGCAGCCTATCCTTTTCTGCTCCTCCGACTCACCACCTGTTGAACATAAACCCGATTTTTTCATCTAAAACGATTGCATATGAAAAAGCTCCTCTTTTTCTCATTTGTATTCATGGGTCTTTCCTTTATTTCAGTCAAAGACACAGTTGCTCCAGTAAAAGATACCCTCTCAAAAAAAGAAAGGGAATATGCCGTTAAGTTCCTGAAGGGTACAGAAAATGATGTACTGAACAAGATCAAGGGATTAAGCGAAGCACAATTGAACTTTAAACCCGCTCCCGATCGCTGGAGTGTGGAAGAGTGTCTCAAACACATCGCTATCACGGAACAGGCACTGTGGCAAATGACTTCAGGTACACTGAAGGAGCCGGCAAATCCTGATAAACGCGGAGAGATCAAGATGACCGACGAGCAGCTGATCACCATGATAGAAGACCGGACGAAAAAAGCACAGACCAAGGACGAATTCAAGCCGGAAAATACTCCTTACAAATCCATGGATGATGCACTTACGTCTTTTAAAAGTGACAGGGAAAAATTGATCGACTATGTTAAATCGACCCAAGAGGACCTGCGGAATCATGTGGCTACGATGCCTTTTGGAATGCTCGACTGTTATCAATTGATCATATTTATCGGCGCTCATAGCAACCGGCATGCACAACAGATGGCGGAAGTGATGGCAGATCCGGGGTTCCCGAAGAACTAGCGACACCAACCGAACCTCAACAGATCGGGTGATCTACTTTAATCTGGCATCATCTGCTGCCATTGCAGGGAGCCAGTTTCCCAGCTTTTCACGCTCCCACCAGTGGCCCTGCGGATTGCCGGGGCGAGCGAATTTATAGCGATACAATACTGCTCTGATATATTTCGGTGGTTTACCGGGGAAGGGATTGGCTGCGAAAAGGCTGACGGAGCCGGGGTCGTTGTGAAGGAGTTTTGAGATAAGTGTTAGTGTCCATGGATATTCGTCGGGTGTGGACATTGCCGCAAACCACATTTGCCAGTCCAGGCGGAGCTGATAGGGGGCTACCTGCGGTGGACGCTGGTCCAGGGCGACGGGCAGGCCTTTATAGGGATAGGCCTTCCAACTGGCGGTACTGTTGGGTGTAGTATCCATCGTTCCTTCGAAGACTACGTTGTAACGCTCTTTGCCAACAGAACCGAAAGCTCCATAAGTATTGACGAGATTGAGCGGATCAAAAGAGGTGTTCATGATCTGTTCTGAGGATGCCATATTGAGCACAGGCTGGATACTCAGCAGGCCAATGATGGCGGTGACTACCACGACGACGATCTGCATGGGCCTGGATGGTTCGGCGCCTGCGCTGGCGGCTTCTGCCATACGGACGAGACGGCGGGGGAGGAGCTTTGCCCAGAAAGCATCGTCAAAACAGGCCAGGGCGGGTACGATGGTCAGCCAGTTGAGAAAGGAGAGGTTACCGCTGAGTATAAGAATGACCTGTAAAAAAACGATTATTACGCCTGCGATGTGACGACCGATACGCGGCCAGAAAATAAACCAGGGTGCGACAAGCTCCGCCAGCCAATTGTACCAGACACCGAATTTTAGTATTGTGCGGGGTAGAAAATGGAACCAGCGGCTCAGTGGACCGGGTATGGGCTGGGTTTCGAAATGATAGTAGAGGGCTGTCGCATTGCGCCATATTTCATCTCCACGGAGCTTGATCAACCCCGCGCCCAGCATGATGCGGAAGATAAGCCAGCGGAATAAGATGATGACCAGGATAGGCGGCGCCTGTTTTGAGAATGGCCGCATGTCGAGAAAAGGACAGAGGAAGATGGCGAGAAAACCTGTTTCCTGAAGCTGGATCTCCCACCCATACCAATACCATTCCTGCCCAACATTGACAAAGGACATGTACAGGAACCAGAGAAATGCAAGCAATGGCACATTGGCAAAACCGGCTATCACGATGCAGGAGAGGATGAACCCGAACCATGAAAAGATTACAAGGGTTGTGTCGGAATAGCCGGCCCAAAACAGCGAAGGCAATTTCATAAACCCGGCGGAAGGTCCGATGGCATCGTTGATATGCCGAAGGTAGGTGCTGACGGGAAGGAGTCCAGTGGAGCCGATGAGGGGAAGGATCTGATGAATGGATATGAGAAAGGCCACGGCATAGACCACTCCGAGCAAACGAAGTATGACAAAGCGGGTAAGCCAGTACGTATTCATAATTAAAGATAGGATATGTAATAATTTTATCCTGGGATGATACTAATAAATAAAGCATCACCGACGTGACGGAAAAAGAGCAGGAACATATTTTTAAAAGCTGGCTGGACGATCATAAGGGATTGTTCTTCAAGATTGTGAGGGCCTATGCTGTTACGCAGATGGATATGGATGACCTTTTCCAGGAGATTGCCATCCAGGTCTGGCGGTCAGTGCCGGCATTCAGACAGGCCTGCGCAGTATCTACCTGGATCTACAGGATAGCCATTAATACGGCCCTTACCTGGACAAGAAAGGAAAGAAGACACCCGCAGATGGAAGGAATGGAAGAGGGGGTGTCGCTGCTACAGGAGGATGGTGAGGCACCTGACGAACGCCTGACCTGGCTTTATGCAGCCATTCATCAAATGGACGTCGTAGACAGATCCATCACCCTATTGCTATTGGAGGGTTTTAGCTATAAGGAAATAGCAGCCATCATGGGTATCACCGAATCCAATGTAGGGGTGAAGATCAACCGCATTAAAAAACGTCTGATCGTTCAATCAGAGAAACAGGATTGTTATGGACTTTGAAGAAATGAAAACCATTTGGGATGCGCAGAACAGTGCGACGGCATATAAGCTCGATGAGCAGGAGCTGCATCAACGCATACTGGCTAGAAAAAAGCGGGCTGTGTTCATCACCAATCTCAGCGAGCTGATGATCATCATTACATACGGTGTTGTGGGATTCGTTGTCCTGTCGGTCAAAATGTATTATCTGGCTGCGTGGATGTTCCTTGTTGTCATGGCGCTAATGATAAGCCGGATCAGACGACTGAGGGCTGGCAGACGATTTGACCGGTCCGTCCAGGGCCAGCTTCAGCATGCGCTGGCCACGGCGAAATACCAGCTTCGGCTGTCACAGCTGATGCGTTGGAATATCGTGATTATGTTTGGCCTTACGTTTTTGGCAATTTGGAAAGCTGAAAAGCCGTGGTGGGCGCTGGTGCTTATGTTCTTTTTCTTTTTGTTGTCCTTGTATTCCTCACGCCTCGAGCACAGAAAATATACGGCTCAGAAGGAGTCACTGGAAGCGCTACAGCACAAGCTGGATAGTTAGACTATTCTTATCCAGTGGGGCGTCGGGGGAATAAATAAATCTCTTTTTAATGTCATTTGCTAGGAATTGATGGGGAATCTCGTGAAATTAGTAGAGAATACCCCCATGTTATGAAACCGCTCTGTCCATTATTGGTACTGCTCCTGGTCTGCAGGGATGCAGGAGCGCAAACCCACTCCGATGATTATGTCGTCTTTTCGGCAGATGCCGGTACTTTCTTCGCTGCCCGGCCGGGTCATGATGTTGCGACAACCTTCCCTTATATAGTGACTGCTTCAGGAGGCAGGCACCAGGAAACTTTTGATGGCACGTTAAAAGGTAAGTTCACCAATCCGGTGTACATGACGGGGCTGAACCTTGGATATGTCTGGGGGCGTAATAAAATCGACATGGGGGGAGGCTTTTTCAGGAGTAACGGCGGTGATCATGGTTATTACCTCAAGGGAGGATATGGCTATAGTTTTCTTGTGGGCGGATTGATATTACGGCCTGCTCTCGACTTTTATTACCTGATGGGAAAAAGCAAAATGGGGACCATCGACAATAGTGGTGTGAAATTCGATCTGTTGGGTTTTACTGCTTATGATCAGTTCACCGTAGAGGATGACAATGGCAATGATGTCACCTATAATGCAGATCACCTGGATGTCAATTACAGAAGATTTAACCTGCTGGCCAATCCGAAGATCATCCTGTCGACCGGGCCTTTGGGAAGACTGATCTTTGGTCTGGAGCTAGGCTGGATGCTGCAGCTGTACCAACACTGTGATCTACAGCTGGAACAAACGAGCAGGAGCACTTCGGCAACTTATATGGTAGGGAAGGTCCGTCTGGATAAGAATGGATCCCTCGGAGGCGCTTTTGCGGCTATCAATATTGGCGTGCGATTGTAACTTAAAATACCCACTTAATGGTATTGGCCCATGCGATGATAATGCATACATTCGGATACCCCAAAATCGTCGTTATATGGATGATACGGCAAAAAAGGCATTGGCAGCCAAGCTGGCGGCCAAGAAGAATGCCTTTGTAAACTACTCTTCCGAAAATTCAAAATGGTTTATTAAAAAGGTCATCGATTACCTTGCCGGGAAGGGTACAACGGATGGGGATATGGAAACGGCGACGCAGGCGATCATCGACAAGGCGAAGGTGGCGGTGAAGGCCAGGGAGAAGAAGGGGTTTAATAATACGGATGTTAAATACAAGTGGTTTGCCTATAGCGACCGAAGGAGCCGGGTCCAGATCATTTACGGGCTCATAGCCATGCATCCCCAGTTCGTAGAAACAGCCGATCCTGCCTACTTTGATTTTATCATCGAGAGAAGGTTCCGGAGCATCCAGCGGATGATGTACTTTGTCAATCCCACAGATGTCAGAAGTATTTTTTCGTACCAGGAAGGTGCGTGTACCACTTATAAGCTAAATAAGGATGCGGGGCCCTCCTGGTTATCGCTGAATATACCCTTTGTCTTAAATTCCACGGGTACCACGGATCCCGTGAAGGCGGTGGATTGGATATTTAAGGTGAATAAGCTTTGCGACAAGAATATCCTTCCCTGTGATCCTGTCGCCACTATTCTGCACATGGATGCCTTGCAGGCGGCCAACAATACGACAAAGCTTTTCGATCAGCTGATCACGGAGGGCGGACAGTACTTCAAGATAGACAATCCTGTCTCGCATTTGGGCAATACGAGGTCCGGGAATCACCTGATGACGGAAACCGTGGCAGTAATAAGTCCGGGCGCCAATGTTCAGGTGGAAGTAGGGCTTATAGGCGGATTTTTAGAATTAGCGATGCCTGCCTATAATTTTAATAACTCCAATGATAACCGTGTCTTTGCTCTTGCAACTCCTTGTCTGATCAACCTGGGCGACCAGCATGAGGCGGTGAATGTAACTGGCGTGAATCCTGTTACAAAGAAGATCGTCATCGCCAGTGTCACCAATACGTATGCCGCAGGGGCGAAGATCTATCTGAATGGCCATCCGAACTATCCGGCCTATCAGTTCCTTTCCGACAGCCGTCCGGATAAAGCTTTATTTGAACAAAAGAGCATCAAGCTGGATGATCTGCAGGTGGGGGACAACATTTATGTCCGGAACCATCCGCTATACAGGGTCTTTCAGCCCAGAGGGGTGTGGGGAGGGGAGTTTTCATTTGTGCTGGAGATCGAGTCGAGGTCGATAAAGGAAGAGGTTTTCGAGTCTTCGTTCAAGATTGCGGGGCATGGTCTGACCGGGACCATGCTTGAAATGGGGAACAATATGCTGGACATGGTAAATGCCGACCTCGGCATGCTGCAAGATGTCGCGAAGAAACATATCCAGAACAAGCAAATGGGAAAATATACCGCGAATGTCAATATTGTCACCAAGACCGTAGGAGGAACAAGCTTCAAGTATTACGAGTATGACGTTGCTATCATGTATACTGTCCTTGTTGAGGGTGAATTCACCGCGGTGGTCAGGCCCAACGGGTTCGTTATAATTGAAGATACGACACGGAATGACCTGTTCCGTGTAGCGAACCTGGATACCAAGGATTCCACGGCTGCCACCGACTTTGACGGGATCGACATCTTTTTTATGGGAACGACGTTCAATAACACTACGGCATATAAACTTAGTAATTGGGGGATCAGGTACTACAATACGCAGATGGGCAAGTTCGAATCGCTGCGTCTTTATGAACCGAACGACCTGATACCGGCAAGCATTTCCTTTGATGACCTGAAAAATGCTGGGCCATTCATCTCTATGAAACAGGATGCTGATGTATTCGTTACGAGGCCAAGGGTCGATTTCAGTACGACCTACCAGGATTTCCTGGTGAACAACGGAGCTTATGTAAAGACACCATAACGTGGAAACAACAGCAAAAGACAACGTCACCCCTCTCATCGAGGTGGTGCTCTCTTTGTTCGATCCGGTAGTCGAGGCGATCGATGATCCGGATGGGGCGGCGCATTTATTGAAGGATCTTGGATATTTACCGCCGGTGGAAGTGACCATTTTCGGCGATTTCAGAACCATATTGGGCGCCGTGCTGGATATTGTGGATCAGATAGAGCAGGCGTTGGATACGAACACCGATCCGGATTATGTTACATTGACAAAAGATGTCATTCAGGCGTTGCAGGGCGTTATCCAGCTGATCAATAATGCAGGTACGCTGGCGCAGAATAATAATTTTCCGGCAAGTTTTATGACGGATACGAGCATCGTTCAGCATCTGCCGAGACAGCTGATGGATTACCTGATCGTGAAGATGCTGGAAAAAAAATTACCTGTGGTGCATGCATCTCTGGTCCTAACCGGCGTGATCGACCAGACCTATATTTCCGTGGCGCCCACGGCTTCTCATACGCCCTACCTCAAACGTGAAATAAAATGGGAGAAATTCGGGGACCTTATAACCAGGCCGATCGATCATTTGAAGGAGACATACCGATGGGGGACGGGTGATCTTGCATTTACCAAGCTGATCCAAAATCTGAACCGGTTTGGCCGCAGCATGCGTATGCATTCCGAGGTTGGCAGGCCTGTGCCTGCCAGTTTGCTGGCATTCAACAACGGGGTGGATGTCACCACTGAAGATAATGCTGAATGGCTCAGGGTCCTGAAATTTCCCCTGCTATCTTATCTCTCCAGTGCGGTGGGGGGAGAGGTTTATCCAGTGTTAAATTCCACAAAGGACAAGGTAGAGGGGCTTGGGGTTGGTCTCTATTTTAACCCGGGGCCTGGTCTGACATTCCCTATTACCGACAATATTACTTTAAAGCTGAATTATACGGGAACCAGTCAATTGGATGTCGGACTTGTTTTGAAAGACGGCGCGCCTGTCACGACTGTACTTAATGTCTTTGGCAACGGGACAGCGACGACGGTCGATCTGAGTGATTTTGTCCCGGAGTTCATTTATGGGAATGAATATGCGACGACGGTCATCTTCGACAGCTCTTTCGGGGCCAGGTTGGAATTTAAGAGCTGGGCCGTCCGTGCGGGAGTGAAAGAGGATAAGGCGATGTTCGTGGAGACGGATATCAAGGCGCTTACGTTGTACATCGGGGGTGGCAAGGGGGATGGATTCCTGCAGAAGATACTGCCGGAAGAACCTATGAAACTGAGCCTGGACCTATCCGTTGGATTTTCCACCAGCACAGGTGTATATTTTAAGGGTAGCACCGCTTTTGAGATCAGGTTCCCGCTGCACATCCCGATCGGTCCTATTTCCATTGACGGGTTAACCATGACCATCGTACCTGGCCAGGGCCAGATACCTGTTGCGCTGGGAGCAGATATTTCGGCAAAGATCGGACCGCTGGCCGGGGTGGTACAGAATATGGGTGTCACGGCGACTTTTAGTTTTCCTCCCGACAGGAATGGCAATCTCGGCGCTGTACAGATGGACCTGGGGTTCAAGCTGCCTTCCGGTATCGGTCTTTCTCTCGACACTTCCATGGTCAAGGCCGGCGGCTTCCTCAGTATCAAACCGGATGAATACATCGGCGCCCTCGAGCTGGAGATCAAGTCGTTTCAGCTCGCTATCAAGGCGATCGCCATCATCAATACGAAGCTGCCCGGCGGCGAGCAGGGTTTCTCGCTGCTGGTGATCATTACGGCGGAGTTCCAGCCCATTCAGCTGGGGTATGGGTTTTCGCTCAATGGGCTGGGCGGATTGTTCGGCTATAAGCGTTCGTTCGAAGCCCAGGAGCTGAGGGCTGGTCTCAAGACCGGGGCGCTGGACAGCATATTGTTCCCCAAGAATGTCATTGCCAATATCACCCATATCGTTGACGATCTGAAAAGGGTGTTTCCCATGGGCAACAATTTCCTTATCGGGCCGATGGTGAAGATCGGATGGGGCACTTCGCTGATAACGGCGGAGATCGGTATCCTTGTTCAGGTGCCTGACCCTGTGATCATTGCCATACTGGGGATCATCAAGCTGGCCCTGCCCGATCCGGATGATCCGGTGGTGTTGTTGCAGATCAATTTCCTTGGGGTCATCGATTTTGAAAAGAAGATGTTGTCGCTGGATGCTTCACTATCCGACTCGCGTGTGCTCACGTTTACGATCACGGGTGATTTTGCGGTTCGGTTGGGATGGGGTTCTCCTGCGCTCTTCATTTTCAGCAGCGGCGGTTTCCATCCTGATTTCAAGGAAGCGCCTGTGGAGCTGCAGCATATGGACCGGCTGGGTATCCAGATCATCAACGAGGAGGATCTGAAGCTGGGGGCGGGGACTTACCTGGCGCTGACCACGAATACCGTGCAGATCGGCGCTGCTGTAAAGTTCTGGGCAAAGAGCGGGGACTATACTGCCCTGGCGGAGGTTGGCTTTGATGCGCTGATCCAATTCGATCCTTTCTTTTTCTCCGTGGCCGTGTATCTCACGGGGCGGGTGACCGGGCCGATGGTGGATGTGGTCATCGACGTGCGGGGCAATCTTGCGGGGCCGAATCCCTGGCATTTGTGGGGGCATGCTCATGCGAAGGTGGCTTTCTTCGAGATCACCATTCCTTTCGATAAAACCTTTGGCGACCCCATCGAGGAGCTCGCTGCCGGATTGCAGAATGTGCTGGCGCTGTTGCAGGGCGAGGTGCCCAAGGATTCGAACTGGAGGGCCATTACGGTCATCGACGGTTCGTCGAAAGTGAGTCTCCGGAATGTTACGCCCGATGCGGGCAATATGGTCGTGCATCCGAATACGAAGCTGTCGTTCAATCAGCGGGTAGTACCTCTGGAAGTGGCTATTCAGAACTTCGGTCAGCAGGGGATCGATGGGGCCAATATGTTCTCTTTGTCGGCCAGTATCCTTGCTGCCAATGCGCCGGCTTTGGTCGAGAATATTTTGTACGATTCGTTTGCTCCCGGGAATTTTTTCGATATCAAACAGGACCAGAAACTTTCGCGACCTTCTTTCGAGCAGATGAAGAGCGGCAAGGAGCTAAGTTTGGGGGTCTCCATGGCAGGGACGGCAACGCCTGTGGAGAAGGATGTCGATTATGAAGTTATTTATATCAGGAAAAAGAAAAAGGCAAATGAAGGAGCCATTTCTATTCTCAGCGGCAAGCAGGTGATGCTGCTGGCCAGCGGGGGGGCGGCGGCGAAGTCCAAGCTCTCTGTGGAGAATAACCGTGTGTCTTATCAGGCGCCGCCGAAGATCACGATCAACAAGCCAGGATACAATGTCGTCAACAAGTCGGACCTCAGCGTGGCAAAGCAGGGAAATGTGGCCACGCCGACGTATGACAACCAGACGGAAGCATATAACAAGCAATCGGAACTGGACGAAAATGAGACTTTAATCTTATCAACACAAGAGCTATGAGTCTAGCCACCTATCAATTCCTCTCCTGGTGGAGAGAGGGGTTGGGAAATGTCATCACTGAAGCGGATACGCTTACGGCGGGAGGCGCTGTGGGTGGGAGAGCGAAGCTATCGCTGCAAATGAAGATCAATGGTCAGGCGGCGGGGACGAAGGATTTTATGATCGCGGGGCCTTCGGATGTCATCGGTATCAGCAAGGATGCGGTCATCCGCACCGAGCCGGTGAACTGGAGCACAACTTTTGCGCCGAACCTGCTTGCGCATATAGAGTTTTATGAGGAAGACCTGCCGTGGCGTTATTCTCCTGCTGCGGCTGTGGGTCAGAAGCTGAGGCCATGGATGTCGCTGGTGGTGTTAAAGGAGGAGGAGTTTACGAGAGGTGCGGTGATATCGCCTCTTCCACAGATACAGGTGGCGGATACATCCGTGTTCCCTGCCTCCAATGATACCTGGTTGTGGGCACATGTACAGAAGATCGTTTCATCCGAGCTTGCCGTGGATAACACTTCGCCGGATCATATCGTCAGCCGGCTGATCTGTCCGAGGAAGCTGGAAGCCAATACCGGATATTTTGCGCTTGTGATCCCCGCTTTCGAGAGCGGCAGGCTGGCGGGGCTTGGGAAGAGTGAGGATGAGATCAAGACAGCGTTGTCACAGGACCCAGCCTGGGGTCTCAGGCCCGATCAAACTGTATTCCCCGTCTATTACGAATGGTTCTTTCGTACGGCGGAAGAAATGGATTTTGAATATCTCGCCTCTTTGCTGGAGTCCAGGGCTGTGGATCCAAGGGTTGGGAAGAAGCCTTTGGATTGTAGTAAGCCCGGATTCGGCGTACCGGATTACCAGGATGAATTTATCGTGTACCTGGAAGGTGCGTTGAAGGCGCCTTCCACGGGGGCTGCTACTATAAGCGCTGCGTCGGCGGCGAATCTGTCGGACCTGGAAGGAAGGATCGCGCAATTGTTGAATGGGGCGAATCCGGCGGGTGCTGACCCGGTGGTGGTACCTCCCTTCTATGGTCAGAAACATATCTTCGAAAAGTCGTTGTCGCAGACGGGGACGGCCTGGATCCATCAGCTTAACAGGGACCCCGCCTACCGGGGTGTCGCGGGCCTGGGCGTTACCGTCTTTTCAAAATACCAGGACCAGTACCTGTTAAGGGCCTGGCAGCAGCTGGAGACCATTGTGGAGGCCAATAAGATCATCGAGGCCGCCAATACGTCGCTGTCTGTGAATCAGCTTTTGTTCGAGACGCATATTGCGTCATTGCCTATAGAGGAAATGCTGGCTTTTACGGGACCGGTACATGTGAAAATACGGGTCGTCGGTTCTGATGGGAAGCCTTTGTCACTTTCCGAGGCGTTCAGAAAAAGCTGTTTTAATGGATCGGTCTATTCGATGGCTTTCCGGAGGTTTACCAGCAGGAGGGGGGTGTTCAGAAGGAAGCTCGAGCGGGAAGGTGTGGTGTTGGATATCGGGGCATTGAAAAAATTGATATCGAAGAAGGCCCGGATGTCTTTTGTATTGGCAAAGGCGGACAACTATAAGTTTGTGGTGATCGACCGGCCTAAGTTCACGCTTATCCCCCGTAGTAGTTTTGATGATAATGTTTTGGCGATCTCGCCTACGGAGCTTGAAGGGGCCTTTAATGCTTTTGTCAGCATAGTGACGAGACCGGTGGTAGCGACGAAATGTGATGAAGAAGTGCGTCATGATCTGCCCGGGAGCATCAGTCCTTCGATCACGATGACCAGGTTGCTTGCAAGGACATTGAACATGCCGGATGCAGGCTGGTTCAATGATCCTTTAAAGATAAAGCCGGCGCTGGCATATCCCGATCTTGAAGACCCCATGTATGAAAAGCTGAAGGAGCTTTCGATGGAATGGATGGCTCCTAATCTTCAACTTATACCGAACAATACTATCACGTTGCTGGAATCCAATCGGAAGTTTATCGAGGCATTTATGGTGGGTGTCAATGTGGCGATGAATAAGGAAATGAGGTGGAGGGAGTATCCTACTGATGAGCGGGGCAGCTGTTTCCGGCAGTTCTGGGATGTAAAGGGTATCAAGGATGTCAACAGCGGCGTTGATCCTGCCCAGGTGGTGGAACAGTATAAGGATATCAGTCCTATAGATACCTGGAAGAACTGGACAGGGCAGGCGGGTGGGGCGGCACTGGATGAATTCGGGGCGCATGATCCCAGGAGTCCCCAGGCGGGAAACGACCAGCTGGTGCTTGTTATAAAGGGCGATCTTTTAAAATGTTTTCCGAATACTACTATTTATGCGGTGGAGGCGGATGAAGAGACGTATACAGAAGATGGTGTACAGAAAAAGAAGCTGATCATCAAGAAGGTGTCCCCGCAAATAAAGTTCCCCATCTTCAAGGCGGAGACGGGGGCGGATATCAAATTTATCGGGTTCGACCTGACGGCGGAGGAAGCAAAGGGAGACACCACGCAGCACGGATGGTTCTTTGTGTTGCAGGAGACGCCCGGGGAGACGAGGTTTGGGCTGGATATAAACGGTCCTGCCGACACAACGGTGAAATTCACCTGGGACGATGCTTCCTGGGGCCTGGTGACGGGCGGAAGCATAGCGGTCACCAGCAATGCGCCGGATGCGGCGGTGACGGTATTCCAGAACAACCTGACGACGGCGGAAAGTCAGAAGGCGCAGTGGGGAAGGTCTGCCGCCGACATGGCCTATATTCTTTATCAATCACCGGTGATGATAGCTATTCACGCCAACGAAATGTTGCCTTAATATGAGCGATTATAAGACCAGTATAAAAGATCTATACAAGCTGCGCTCAAAGCTTGCTTCCATGAAGGAGGGTGATCCCGATCGCATCAAGTTGCAGCAGAAGATCGATGCCTCCATCTCCAAGCTGTATGATGACCCGTCGACCGACCCCTTATTGCAGCTGAATGAGTCGGAGCCCATGCTTCTTTTCCCCTTGCGTCTGGAAACGAGGTTTGCCAATGGGGGTGGTGAGCTTTGGATCCGTGTCTATCCCGATGAGATCGCCATCCAGACGCATGAGGCGGCGTTGACCGTATCGGAGATCAATGCGGGAGCTTATTATTGGAGATATCTATGGGAGCGTGCAAAATTGCCCGACTTTGCTGTTGCCAGAAAGAAGGCCTGGAGCCTGGTGGCGAACAGTTTTGGTGTGAACAGGGCGAAATGGATCTTTCTCAGGACGAGACCTTTGAAGCTTGGGCCAAATGAGGATTTCAGCAATATACTGAGTGAAGCAGACCTGGATGCCGGTCCGCTGGCGACAAAAAAGCAGGGATGGAGCGAGACAGTCCGCTGCCTGATCATGCCCGATCTGCTGAAGCTGCGGATGTATATCGGGGGCAATCTTGTTTTTGAGATGTTCGGCAAGCCGATCGTGCAGCCGCTGGCTGTAAGTCCCGATCCCACACGACAGCAGCAGGCAGGCGCCGGTCTCGACTGGAAGGGCACCGAGCTGGCCTGGCTGGAGAATTTTGACGAGGCGGTGGATGCGGGAATGGCGTTCAGGATCAAGGTGTCAGGTATTGCGGGGTATGATCCCCTGGTCGGGTTCAGCAGTATTACAGTGATGGGTATTCGTACATTGTATGAGGAATCGCCTCTCGTTGTGTCTCCGCCTTCAGCGGGGAAGGCGGCGTTGGGGGCGTTGTTGGAGGGTCATCAGTATACGCCTCGCGGTCTTGCGTTGATGTCGCAGGGAACGCCTACTAATAATACGGATGAGCGGAATTCGGGGTATAGCCAGGACCTTGTATTCAGTGAGGAGAAATATCAGCTGGATATCCAGCGGTATGGGGCTGCCGCTAACGAGGATGAGATGGAGGATGGGAAGATACTGGCGCTTGGGTTGGGGCTTGATCCCTTGTTGTTCCAGCCGTTGGAGAATGCGTTGAATACCGACCACCGGGAGGCTGTTGTCATGAACAAAGCATTGCATCCAGCCACCCTGGGTTTTTATCTTGGCGATCTGTTGCATCCGCTGTTCAAGGCTGAGGATTTGGCAGTGCTCCGGTCTTTCTTTTGTTCGTATGTAACGGGCCGGGGGCCTTTATCCCCGATCCGTATGGGGCCGCAGCCGTATGGCATCTTGCCCACGAGCAATTTCAAGGCATTCCGCTGGCCCACGGCAGACAAGGATGTCAAGCTGTTCCAGAAACTGGTGGGCCTGCTGGAAATGATGGAGGGGGATGTTGCGGGTGGTGTGCCGGCGGTATCGAAGCTGGGGCAGGCGAAAGCTCCGCACGAGCTGCTGGATGAGATACTTGGGTTGTATCCGAATTCGGAGACCTTTTATCAGCGGACCGGGTATAGCAGCAGTTTTTTACGGAATTGTCTGGGACAGGCGATACCTCAGAACCCGAACTCGCAACTGGAGAGCCTTATAATGAGGTTTTCAAGCTATAGGGGGACTGCGCCGGAAGGGGTGCTTGAGTTGAAGAAGATCGTTTTTGAAAGGACGACGGTACTGCTGAATAGGGACAAGCTGGTGGACATTGTACCTGTGAGCGAGACGAAGGGGGTGTCGATACCTGCCGGGGTGTCACCGAATATCCATCATGAGCAGCATTATATCGGTTGGTTAATGCGCTTCTATGGACGGGAGACATTTGCCACCATTGAAAAGGATTATTTTATGGGCACCGACCCACGAATAGATCCACCGCTGTTGTATACCCTGCTCAAGCATAGTATGCTGATACAGCTCTACCGTTGTGTTTTTCGCTGGTTGAGTGTCATGGGTTACATGGCGCCCGACCTTTCGTTGTTGAGCGACGGGACACCTACTGCGAATTTTATTGCCGCCAAGGAGTATCTGAACTTTTTCCAGAAGCGGGAGGATATTTCGGCGATGGAGCTCATGTTGATCGAGGCTCCCCATTTGCCCATGCTGGCGCCGGGAGAGACGGCGGTTGTTTATTTTTTAAAGAATACGGGTAATGTTCTCCGTGATATCAGGAGGTTTTTGCGTAACCGGGTGCCGCAGGAGATACTGGATGACTTCGACAACCTGAGAGATCTTTTGGTAGGGCTTGGGTATCTGTCGGGACTGTCTACTGCAAGACTGGAGCGTGCGATGGTAGAGCACCTGGATTGTCTGACTTACCGGCTCGACGCGTGGCAGACAGGAATGTTTTACAGGAAGCTACAGCTGAACAGGAGCGCCGGTGCGGCTACGGGTATGATCATCGGGGCTTTTGGGTGGCTGGAGAACGTGCTGCCGGCGGCCAATGTAAAAACTATAAAAGAGAAGGACCTCCCTGCTGGGCTGCAGCCCGGTACCGGGATGCCCATTATCCAGGCGGATGGGCAGGGAGGTTATATTCATGCGCCTTCGCTCATCCAGGCAAAGGCGGCGGCGTTGTTGCGGGATGCTTATCTGCATCATTATGATCCTGCCAACCCGGATATGATGGCTGTGAATCTTAGTTCCATGCGTGTCCGGAAAGCGATGGAGATCTTCGAGGGTGTGCAGAAAGGGCATTCTCCGGGTGAGCTGCTTGGCTATAAGCTGGAGCGTTTCCTGCATGATCAGGCTACGCCGCTGGATAAATATATTCCTGCGCTGAGGGGCGCCTTTCCCCTGGGGGGCACGTCGCTCGGTAATCCCGGGAACCCGAACAAACCTGCGGCGACGCAGGCGGGGAAGCCGGCGGAATGGGTGGCGCGTCTTGACGGACTGGCTGTCGTCAATGCGGTGAAGGGAGGCAATGCATATCCTTTTGGGTTGACAGGTCAGTTGCCAGGTGCGGGCGCCGAGGCGGATGCTCTGCGGGCGGGTATTGTTGAATTGCAGGATACGCTCGATGCCATGAAGGACCTTATGGTCGCTGAGAGTATCCATCAGCTTGTACAGGGGAATACGGATCGTGCGGGCGCTCTTCTCAAATCGATACATGAGCTGAAGCCGCCTGCTGTATTCGAGTCTGTTCGAACGCCGCGTACGCCTGCCGGGATACTTACGCACCGTGTCTGTATATTTTTTAAACCCGGGGATTTCGATAAGCCGGCAAATCCCTGGGCGGCGGTTACGTTGTCGCCAAGAGCGAGTATGGAGCCGGGTTTGAATGAGTGGTTGGGAGAGATCATCGGGGCGCCGGACAAGATCCAGTGTACTGTTACGGAGGTGAAGTCGCGTACCAATGGTATTGTCACGGTGGAGGATCTGGATATACAGCCGATAGATCTTGTCTATCTGGCGCCTATGGAGTTTGGAAAGGACCCGTCGGATCTGTCGTCGCGTATCGCTTATCAATACCGTGTGACACAGGCTTTGCCGGAGGACACGGAGATCGCGATAGGGTATGACCAGGCAAAGCAGGATCATTTTAGTTTCTCGGATGTGTTACCGTTGTTGAAGCTGTTGAAGGAGGTTGTCACCGGCTCGAAGGCATTGAGTGCGGCGGACTTCGATCTGCAGCAGTATCCGGGGAAGGCCAATGCCGGTAATCTCCGTGCAGACAAGACTGCGGGCGCGGAGGATATCGGGGCGTTGATAAAGAGAAGGGATAATGTTGCGGCGGCGTTGAAGTCGCGGATAGATAAGTTGCATCTGGCGACGGCGGCCACGACGGGGGATGTGTGTGCGGGGATCAGGGAAAGGCTGATCGACTGTTGTGATCTTGAGATACAGGGTGGTTTTCCTGTTTCGTCCGTGGGGGAGGATCAGGTATTGAAGGATGCGTTGGTTGCTCAGTCCGTCCGGGTTGTCGGGCAGATGGAGAAGATGCTGGATGCATTGCAGCAATATCAGGGTCTCGATGCGGGCAAGCTTGTTCAGGCATTTGGGAGTGTTTTCGGGCCTGCTTTTAAGGTGTTGCCGGTGTTCCATCTTACAAAGGTGGAGGACGATGAAGTAGATCGTGCTTCTGTGGTGAAGGAGGCATACGACGGGGAGAAGGGCCTCTTTAATTTTATTACAGGCAAGACAAATATGCCGATGGGCAGGCTGCTGCAAAACTGGGTGAACGAGATGACGCGTCTGCGGCCGAAGCTTGGTTCGCTGGAATGGGCCAGGCTTTGTTATCAGACCTTCCAGGACAAGCAGCTGGATGTCCATGTCCTGCAGCTGCCTTATGATGCAAAGGACAGTTGGCTTGGGGTGGAGTTCCCTGCCGATATGCAGTCCGGAAAGGGAAAGCTATCTATGCTGGCGCACCATTTTCCTGCTGCTGTTCCTGACTGGCAGGCTGATCTCAGCGGGCTGCTTCTGGATGAATGGGTGGAAGAGATCCCGGGTAGTGAAGAGCAGACAGGCATCACTTTCCAGTACAACCAGCCGGACAGTCAGCCTCCGCAGACTTTGTTGCTGGCTATTTCGCCGACGGAGGGGAAGAGCTGGACCTGGGATACGTTGAGCGATGTCATCAACGATACGCTGCGTCGTGCAAAGCAGCGGGCTGTCGGCACCAGGGAACTGGCGGGTACGAACTGGATGGGTTGTGTGCCGGGTGCGCTGGCTGAGTTTTCAGATACGAAGGCAAATGTGTCATTATTTTTTAGAAATTAAGATACCATGGCTTTAACAAAGAAAGATATACATAAAGCGCCGTATGATAGTCCGGCCGTTACGGGGTATAACCGTCTGGAGGGGATCCCTACGTCTACCGACTACCGGAAAGCATTAAGTGCGGAGGTGCATGATGCTTTGTGGTTCCTTACGCGGCAGTGGCAGATGGGTGAGTTCGATGCGGAGGATGCGGGGACGCCTATTAAGACGAAGGTGTTGGTGGAGCAGCAGACGATGACGCAGCTTGTCGCTGATGGGGAGCTTGCTTTGGATGCGACTATGCCGCTGGAGATGCAGGTCGAAAAGGAGAGCCGGGTTGCGGATGTTACGTTAAGGATCGAGCTGGGGCGGCTCTTTCACCAGGCTCTTGTGGAGAATAACCTGCAGGCGCAGCTGCCGGATTTCCTGGCAAAGTTCAAGCTTCAGTTGTTGGAGACAGCAGCGGCAGACAGCCATGAGGGAAGGCTCGTAGCGAGTGTACGATCGAGCAGGGGTGATGCACAGCTGTTCGACACTTTAAAGAACAGGGTGCTGGATGGGTTTGTCGTGTGGGAGGCTTTGAGAGATCCGGGGAATGCTTATCAGAATTGGGTTAACGGCACTTTGGCTGGAGGTTTTATTGCCAGTGGGATTAAAGCTGGTCAGGATTTTCTTGCACAGGCGGGATTTTTTTATGGGGATCCCGGGCAGCAGGGAAATCCCTCTTGGAAGCCTGAAAAGCTTGGTTATCAATTCGATCTTCAGTCCGACGCCAATACGGCGAGCGCCACGATCATGCGTGCGGGGGACTACCGTGGTGACAGGCTCGACTGGTATGATATGGATATTGTCCAGAACAAGGGAAAGAATGTGGTGACGTCCGCGTATACTTTTATTCCAACTTCCGTGACTTTTCCAGGTATGCCAAAACCCCGGTGGTGGGAGATGGAGGAGAGTGCGATCAATTTTGCGAATGTCAATGTAAAGACTACGGATCTACCCACGTTGATCCTTATGGATTTTGCCCTGATATATGGTAATGACTGGATGATGGTCCCTCTTCCCATGCAGTTGAACCGGCTGTGTGCGGTGAAGGGATTGTTGGTAAAAGATGTGTTTGGTTTTTATACCTATATCCCTCCCGTGGATACGGGCAGTGATGTCAGCTGGAAGAAATGGTCCCTGTTCAGTCAGTCGGATGGGTTGGGTAAGATCGACGAGCCTTTGTTCTACCTGGCTCCGGCGTTGTTGAAGCCGCTGGAACAGGAGGCGATGGAAAAGGTGAGCTTTTTGCGGGATGAGGCTTCGAATATGGCATGGGCATTTGAGAATGTCGTACCCGGTGCGTTTGGCAAGGGACTGAGAGGGCCCGAGGTCGCGGATAAAAAAGAGGAGACAGAGCCACAGCCGCCAGGTCAGGATCAGCCGGCAACCTATCTTCTTGGGACGAGCGTACCTTTTTACCAGGTGCCGTTCGTACCGGTAGAGGTTTCCTTCGATACGACGCATTCGCAGATCCGGCTGCAACGGGCAAGGATGCCTGAAGGAGCGGCTCCGGCGGGTGTCGTGCTTACAGAGGTCGCTTCGCCTTATTATATCAGGGAGGAAGAGGTCCCCAAGGCCGGGACGACTGTAGTCCGGCGCTGGCAACGGGCCAGATGGATCAATGGAGCGGTGGCGCAGTGGATCGGACGGGAGAAACAGACCGGTAAGGGAGAAGGGGCTACCCGGCTGGGGTTCGATGTGCTAAGATGAAACAAATCGACAAAAGAATGAACAGCGTGGTATAGTCATTTAATCCCACTTTAATCTGGTGGGGTTTATCTTTGGCTTGTTACTATGCTAAAAAGGAAGTTATTATTTGTTACGATCGGTGTTATATTTTTGGGAGGCTGGAAACCTTTAAAGGCACAGTCGCCGAAGCGGCCGAACATCATCGTGATACTGGCGGATGACCTGGGTTTTTCGGATGTGGGATGTTATGGGGGCGAGATCCGTACGCCCAATATCGATTACCTGGCGGAGCATGGCATACGGTACAGACAATTCTATAATACGTCACGATGTTGTCCGACACGAGCTTCGTTGCTGACGGGGTTGTATAACCAGCAGGCGGGTATCGGGAAGATGACGGACGCGGAGGATGAACCTGGCTATCTGGGGCATATAACGAAGAATGCGGTGACGTTGGCGGAAGTGTTGAAGACAGCCGGTTATCATACCGCCATGTCGGGCAAATGGCATGTGTCCAATACGGATGGTTTGAAGAATCCCCAGGATCAGCTGGACTGGCTGAACCATCATACTTCACGCGAGACGTTCTCTCCTTTGGATCAATACCCGACGAGCAGGGGTTTTGACAAATACTTCGGTACAATATGGGGTGTGGTGGATTATTATGATCCATTCAGCCTGGTGAGCGGCACTACTCCGATCAGGGACGTTCCCAAAGGTTATTATCATACGGATGCCATCAATGATACAGCTGTGGCTTATATCAAAGGATATGCGCGTTCGGATGCGCCGTTCTTTTTATATATAGCTGAGAATGCGCCGCATTGGCCGTTGATGGCGGAGCCGGAGGATATTGAAAAATACAAAGACACTTATAAGGGTGGATGGGATGTCATCAGAATGGCGAGATATGAAAAGATGGTTAAGCTGGGTCTGATCGATCCTCAGCGGGTGAAGCTTTCTGAAAGATGGAATGACAACCTCACCTGGGAGAATAACCCCGACAAGGAATGGGATGCCATGGCGATGGCCGTGCATGCGGCTATGATCGATAGGATGGACAGGGGTATCGGCAGGATCATCCAGGCGTTAAAAGAGACAGGGCAGCTGGATAATACGTTGATCCTTTTTCTCTCGGATAATGGGGCCAGCCCGGAGAATTGTGCTGCTTATGGTCCGGGATTAGACAGACCAAACGAGACAAGGGATGGACGGAAGATCGTGTATGCGACAAAGAAGCAGGTGATGCCGGGTCCTGAGACCTCCTATGCATCCATCGGCCAGCATTGGGCGAATGTCTCCAATACGCCATATCAGTTTTGGAAGGCGGAGAGCTATGAGGGTGGAGTGCATACGCCGATGATTGCCTACTGGCCAAAAGGAATAACGGCAAAGGTTGGGGGCTTTAGCGATCAGGTAGGGCATGTGATGGATCTGATGAGTACGTTTGTTGAACTTGCGGGCGCTAAGTACCCTGCGATGTATAAGGGGAATTCGGTCCCTCCTACTACGGGGGTTAGTCTGGCGCCGACTTTTAGTGGTCAGCGTGTGCGGGGACATGAAGCTTTGTTTAACGAACATTTCGGGGCCCGGTATGCCAGGGAAGGGGATTGGAAGATCGTGTCGCTTGCCAGGGATAGCGCCTGGCGTTTGTTCAACCTGGCTACAGATGGGAGTGAGACGGTGGATCTTGCAGCACGCTTTCCGGAAAAGGTCCGGCATCTCGATAGCCTCTGGCGGCAATGGGCGGATACACACTATGTTTTTCCAAAGCCGCGGAGAAGGGAGTAGGCTGCGGAAGAGGAATTAAGCAGGGGAAGAGGAATGTGAAAATGCCTTAGCCACGGGTAGATAACGTACTCTTTTCCCTGTGACCCGGTAGATCGCGTTGACGATGGCGGCAGCGGCGGGGCCCTGGGCTGCTTCACCTGCGCCCACGGCTTTTTCTGACGGCCTGTCGATCACGATGACTTCCACGTCCGGGGCCTGTGGGAAGCGTGTGATGGGGTAGGTGTTCCAGTTGAGGCTGGTGATCTGGTGTTCGTTGAATTTTACTTCTTCATATAATGTCCAGCTGGCTGACTGGACCATGCCGCCTTCGATGGTATTCTTTATCCCGTCCAGGTTGATGACCTCGCCGGCATCGATGACGGCCCACATTTTTTGTACCTGAGGGAGGATGTTTTTTGCATCAGTGGTTACATGGGCTGCTACGGCGCAATAGGATTTTTTGTTTTCGTAGCGGGAGAAGGCGATGCCGATGGCCCCGCCCGGCGTTTGTGGGTTTGGGATTATGGCCCGAAGCTTTTCGATGGCATCTTTGGCGCGTTGATCATCCAGGTGCATGAGCCGGAATTCGAATGGGTCTTTCCCTGCCTTCTCCGCCAACTCGTCCATAAAGGATTCGATGGCGAAGATATTGGCGTAGGCGCCCAGGCTGCGTAAGGAGGATGTCCGTAAGGGGCCGTCAAAAAAGTGCGCTGTCACCTGCTGGTTTGGTATAGTATAATAAGGTGCAGCATTGCGATAAGCGCCACCGCTAAAGCCGGAAGGTTTTTTCAGAAAGGGTTGTTCGATATAACGGGCTGGCAGGAGATTGTCCGCATTACCGCCGGGACGGGCGCCATGGGTGTCAGACCAGAGATCGTGTCGCCAATGGGTGATCTTGCCGGTGGTCTTGTCGAGATTTGCCGCTATCTCCATTACCATAGCGCTGCCGTATGGTTCCCACGCATTTTCTTCTTCCCGCATCCACTGTACCCGGATGTGTTTGCCAGGATAGGCCATGGCCAGCAGAGAAGCGTCTGCGGCGACATCATCAGCGCCATTATGTCCATAACAACCGGAGCCGGGTACCCCTTTTATGTGGATATTGTCAGTGGAGAGATGCAGCATTTTTGCCAGTGACTCGCGTAATGGATATACGCCCTGGCTGTGTGTCCAGATGTGGAGGGTGGTGTTATCGTAAAACGCGACGGCGCAGGAGGGGCCTGTGGCGCCGTGCATAATATAGGGTTTGAAGTAGCGGGTTTTGAGTGTTGGGTTTTCGGTTTGAGGAGCGCCTTTCGAGGTCACCTGTTCCGTGTTAGCGGGTAGGGATTGCAGATAGTCGGCCAGGGGTTTTCCGTCCTCGACCTTTGGCAGGGGGCCGGTGTCGGACCATTTTGCTTTTTCCCGGGCAAGTTTTTGTGCCTGGATGGCCTGGTATTCGCCGGTCGCGATGACCCCAAGGAAGCTGCCGTTGATCACTGTTTTTAGTATACCGGGGACTTCTTCTGCATGCAGAAGTTTGGCGCCATAGACGGGGGGACGGACAATGCGTCCGTGGACCATCCCCGGGAAGCGCAGATCGTGTACGTATATGGCATCGCCCTTTGTAATCTTTGGTGTGTCTTCGCGGGGAATGGCCTTACCTACTATCTTGTAGGCTTCTTTTGGTTTTAGGGTCACCTGTGGGGGAACCTCTCCCTGTAGTTGGCGGCCTTCCAGGATGTCGGCGAAGGTTGCTGTATGCGCGCCATCCTTTGTGCTGATCTTTCCTTTTTGGATCTGTAGTTCGGTGACAGGGATATTGAGCTTTTTGCCGGCCAGTTCGAGCAGTTGTTGCCGCGCCGACGCTGCAGCCCGGCGGATAGACATGGCGCTGCTTTCGATGGAATTGCTGCCGGCTGTATAGCCCTCGTTGGGTGTGCGGCCCGTCTCAGCCATCGTTACTTCCACCTGCGACATCTCCATGTTCAGCTCTTCCGCCGCCACCTGGGCTACGGCTGTGCTGATGCCCTGACCTAATTCGATCTTACCTGTGAGCACCCGTATCCTGCCATCGGCTAATATTTCCAGCCAGGCGTTGATGGCGGCGTATTCGTCCGGTGTTGGTGAAGGGGGAATAGAACCTACGGGAAGGGAGGGGGTGATGATGAACCCGATGGTGAGACATCCAGCTGTCCGTATAAAATTTCTCCTCGAGGTTTTCATGGCTTACTGAAGTTAAGCCATTCTGCTCAATTGATCGCATGTCGCGCGAAAGGAGGAGGTTAACCGGATATTTGGGCTTTATAAATATCTGTAAGGGCCTGAGTGTGTTCAACAAGGAACACCAGCTCCTCATGCGTATACTTCATGAAGAGCTGCTGCACGGCGCCGGCGAGTGCGCTGTAGCGGGCTTTGGTCCCTGCATCGGCGTGCTTTTGGGGAATAAAAGATACGATGACCTTTCTCCTGTCATTCGGGTCGGGCGAGCGTTTGACATAGCCGGCTTTTTCCAGCCTGTCGATGACATTGGTGATAGCTCCGGTCGTGAGGCGTGTGGCCCTGGCCAGCTCTCCGGCCGTGGAAGGGCCCATCTCCTGCAGGAAATCGATGCATTCTGCGTCGGTGACATGAAGGCCCGCGTTTTCGGCAATGATATGTTGATGGATGAGGGTGGTACGTGTGAGCTTTCTTACGGCCATCATAAGGTCGTACACTTTCGGATCTACGTTTGCAGGTGTTGCCATGTTCTTACTCTTTTAAATGCCCAGATGGCCAGCAGGATGACGGCGATACCATCCATGATGATCTTGAAATACAGATCGGGACCGGCAGAACCGATGAACCCGATAAAGCTGATGGCCATCGATCCTAACAGAATGCCCAGGACCAACGCGAAGATATGAAGTGACTTCCAGCGTTGGTGGGATTTCCAACGGGGAATAGTGAGGAGACCGGCGATGGCCAGGAGCAGGCCAATGATCACGGCGATCAGGGGCGGAAATTGTGGCGCAATGCCGAAACCCAACAAGACCAGGCCATACAGGAGGATGGACCAGATGGCAGCAGTGATGATCAGCAGGATGGGGGGAGGAGGGGCTATGGGATGAGAGGTGGGGGCAGGAGATGTCATGGGTTTCTGCGAGGTTGATGAGGCTTTTTTTAGCGCTGCGAAGATTAGAAAGAAGATTATGATGACAGCGAGGATTATTTGCAGCGCCGGAGGTGTATAAATGGGCAGGTGGAAGACTTTGGGTCTGGCGATGCGCGTCCAGGAAAACCAGGCCAGGACGCTGCCGATAAGGAAGAGGGGAATGATTACCCAAATCCCCGCCTTGCTGATCCAGGGTCTTTCCCGGCGGGAAGGGTAGAGCAGCTCCACGAGGTGGATGGGTACGATGACGACAAAGATGGCTTCATAGATCAGGGCCCATAGCATGTACACATAATTAATACCCCAGACGCGGGCATAAGTTTCGCCTTTGAGCCGGATGACCATGGGAGCAAGCGATGTCTGCTGTATGAGACATTCCTCTGCAACGGCCAGCGCCAGGGCCAGAAGAAGCATGCTGACCCAGCCCAGCTGCCGGCGTCTTACGGCATAACGGATAAGCAAGGCGCCGCCACCCCAGACACATACTTCGATGGGAAAGACAAATATGGCGCTAAAGCGGGTGGCCCCAGGCAGGATCTCCGCTACCAGGGGGGCAAAGAACATCAGCGTGAGGGCGGGAGCAAGGTCGTTGGTTTTGGTTAAGTTGTTCATAGACAAGTAGTTTAAGGAGGTGTTTAGTGTTAAGGTACGAAAATATCTTTATTTTTAAGAATCTTAATGATTAAGATAAATAGCTGAATTCTTATTGCCAGCAGCTGGATTCTCAATGTTGATTGCAGAACTGGTTCATGGGAAGTTATTTGCAGGGTAATTAATACTTTACATTATGAAGCATGTTTTTTTACTGTTGACCGTATGGTGCTTAGCCATCCAGGCTTTTGCCCAGCCCGATGATTATACTTTTGGACGAACTATACATTTTGAACTTGTGAGCACCGACACCAGGATGATGGTGCGTCAGCCTGTAACTTTTACAGCGCGGGACTGGGATGTAGGATCGATCTGGGACTTTATGAAAGCTAAAGGCATGGGGTCGGGGGATAACAAAGTACCAAAATCGCCTATTTTTTTGGGAGTAAAGCTTGATTCTTCCGTTAAGAACTATTATGGCACACCGATAAGGTCGGTATCCAGATTATATACTAGTTACCTTATCTCCGACAGCTCACCTGCAATTCTTATCGCACTGGGCATCAATAAGGATAATATCAATGATTATATTTATCACGTGGTGGAAAATGATAGTGTCGAAATTATTCCCTGGTCGAAGATACCCGGGCTTGACCAGCAGTACGGCGCCAAAAAACCGTATGGGTTTATCGGGAAGTTCCAGGCGCCCGGCAAGCAACTGGTGGTGGAAGTAAGACATGTGAAAGACTATAACAT
>Ga0105240_10001031_pt1 | contig 49544 bp, 40 predicted proteins | sample KBSC54metaG_FD_80426 | JGI IMG/M metagenome (GOLD analysis project Ga0105240, IMG submission 80426) | Corn rhizosphere microbial communities from Kellogg Biological Station, Michigan, USA - KBS C5-4 metaG | ecosystem: Host-associated > Plants > Roots > Rhizosphere > Soil | place: Michigan, USA... | reverse complement strand
GCGCCCTTCCTGCTGCTGCCGGTCGCCGGCGTGGTCGTGACGGCGGCCTTCGGCGCGGTGCTCGCGCTGCCGGCGCTGCGGGTCACCGGCCCCTACCTGGCGATGGTGACGCTGGCCTTCGGCACCATCGTGCAGATCCTCATCAACGAAATGACTTGCCTCACCGAGGGTCCCATGCGCATCAATGTGCCGAAGCCGAGTTTCGGCGGAACCAAGCTCGATGAAGTCGAGTTCTTCTACGTCGTCGCCGTGCTCATGGTGCTGTCGCTGATCGTGGTCCACCGCATCCTGCGCTCCAACCTCGGCCGCGCCTTCCAGGCGCTGCGCGACAGCCCGATCGCATCGGACTGCATGGGCGTGTCGGTGTATCGCTACAAGGTATACGCCTTCGTCATCAGCGCCGCGCTGGCCGGCCTGTCGGGTTGCCTGTACGCGTATTCGGAAGAGTACATCTCGCCCAATACCTACAACTTCGAACTGACCATCCTGTTTCTGCTGGCGGTCATCATGGGCGGCCGCAAGTCGCGCATCGGTTCGCTCATCGGTGCGCTGATCGTGGTCATGTTGCCGAGCCTGTTGTCGGACATCGAACTGTTCCGCCAGATCGCCACCGTGGCAGCCGTGATCGTCGTCCTCGGCGCCATCGGCTCGGTCGTCAAGAAGGTCAAGACCCCGCGCGAAATCGCCGTGCCGGTGGTCGCCACCGTGCTGATGGCCGGCTTCTCGTACAAGCTGGAAAACATCACCGACTGGCGTCTCACCATCTTCGGCCTGATGACGTTGTTCGTGGTCTATTACCTGCAGGACGGCATCGTCGGCTTCTGCCGCGCGCTGTTCGGCCGCATGCTCAGCAAGCGCACGCCGCTGGCGCAGCAAATCGCCGGCGACAAGACTGCCGCCGTCATCACCACCGATGCGGTCAAGGAAGTTGGCGCAACTCTGCTCAAGGTCAACCAGGTGCTGATGCAATTCGGCGGTCTGAAAGCCCTGAACAAGGTCGACCTCGACGTCCGCAAGGGCACCGTGCACGGCCTGATCGGCCCCAACGGTTCCGGCAAGAGCACCATGATGAACGTGCTCACCGGCATCTATCGTCCGACCGACGGCGCGGTGGAATACGACGGCCGCACCATCACCGGCCAGCCGCCGTCGCTGATCGCCCTGGGTGGCGTGGCGCGCACTTTCCAGAACGTCCAGCTGTTCGGTGAAATGTCCGCAACGGAAAACGTCCTGGTCGGCCTGCACCACACCTTCCGCAGCAACGTCGCCGACGTCATGGTGCACAGCCCGCGCTACCTGCGCGAAGAGCGCGCCGCACGCGAACGCGCCGCCGCGATCCTCGAGTTCGTCGGTCTCGCCGATCTCGCCAACGAAGAAGCGCGCAACCTGCCGTACGGCAAACAACGCCTGCTCGAAATCGGCCGCGCCCTGGGCCTGAACCCGAGCCTGTTGCTGTTGGATGAACCGGCCGCCGGCCTCACCGCGCCCGATATCAAGGAGCTGGTCGCCATCATTCGCAAGATCCGCGATGTCGGCATCACCATCATCCTCATCGAGCATCACATGGACGTCGTCATGTCGATCTGCGACACCGTCACCGTGCTCGACTTCGGCCAGAAGATCGCCGAAGGCAAACCGGCCGAAGTGCAAGCTGATCCCAAGGTGATCGAAGCCTATCTCGGCGGCGGCGCCGGCGATTCCACACCAACCACCGCGGGAGCTTGAGATGTTGACGATTTCGAATTTGCAGGCCGCTTACGGCAAGGTTGAAGTGCTGCACGGTATTTCGATGGAAGTGCCGAAAGGCAAAGTGGTCACCCTGATCGGCTCCAACGGCGCCGGCAAGACCACCACCATGCGCGCCATCTCCGGCATGATCAAGCCCAAGGGCGGCACCGTCACCCTGGGCGGCAAGGACGTCACCGGCCAGGACTCGCACAAGATCGCGCGCGCCGGCCTGGCCCACTCGCCCGAAGGTCGTCGCGTCTTCGCCACCATGAGCGTCACCGACAACCTGCTGCTGGGCGCGTTCCCACGCTTCACGCGGGCGCGTCCCAAGGGCGACATCGCGCACGACCTGGAACGCGCATTGGAGTTGTTCCCACGCCTCAAGGAACGCCAGACGCAACTGGCCGGCACCTTGTCCGGCGGCGAGCAGCAAATGCTCGCCATGGCCCGCGCCGTGATGCTCAACCCGGAAGTGATTTTGCTCGACGAACCATCGATGGGCCTCGCGCCCATCCTGGTCGAAGAGGTGTTCCGCATCATCTTGCGTTTGAAGGAACAGGGGATTACGATGCTGCTGGTGGAACAATTCGCCGCAGCAGCATTGAACGTCGCCGACTACGGCTATGTCCTGGAAAACGGCAAGATTTCCGTACACGGCCCGGCCGACAAGCTACAGAACGACCCGGCGGTGCAAGCAGCATATCTCGGCGGTGGCGCACATCATTAAGTATTAAAACGCCAAGCCGGCAACCGGATACTCGGACGTCCAGCATGCTGGACGCCGGGTATATTAAGGAGGAGACATACCTCTGAGACCTGACTAGGGTGCGCCGCGGCGCACCTTTTCTTTTTGGGTTGATCAGACCAATGGCGCCTCAATGACTGAGACATTCACAATAAGACCTGCGGCCATATCAGATGCCGACACGTTGTGCACCGCAGAGCAAGAGACCGCAAAAATCCCGGGATTGCTGGTATCGCAGCCGCATGAATTGACAATCGCCGCTTTCGAGAAAAAGATCCGATTGCTCTCTCCGAAGGGCTGTTATCTCGTCGCGGAGAAGAATGGCATTCCAGTCGGCCATGCGTTGCTTGAACCGATGTCGCCTCAGGCGATGTCGCATGTCTTCAGTTTGACGATTATTGTGCATCCGGGTTATTTGAAGCGCGGGATCGGCACAATGTTGATGGAGGCGCTGATGGCGTGGGCGAAACGCTCCCCCGAGGTTGAAAAGGTGGAGTTGCGGGTGCGAGAGGGCAACGCACCTGCGAAAGCCTTGTATCGACGTTTCGGCTTTGTTGAGGAGGGAATTCTCTCAAAAAGAATAAAGCTGGGAGAGCACGTCTATCTCGCAGATATTTTCATGGGACGACATTTCTGAGCAATCAAATAGTAGTACGCAAGCAATCGATCAGGGTGAACGAATGCTTGCGACTACGATTCTTACTTTGCCATTCCCATCAAATACCGCTTCCGCCAAGGCTTCAACACCAGCAACGCCAACACCGCCGCCAGAATATCCAAAGTGATAGCCGTCCCAAACACCGGATGCCAGCTGCCGGTCTTCTCATGCATCAGCGCCGCCAGCGGCCCGCCGAGAATCGATCCAATCCCTTGCGAGATATACAGCCAGCCGTAGTTGGCTGTCGCGTTGCGCGTGCCGAAGGTGTCGGTCAGCGTCGACGGGAACAGTGAAAAAATCTCGCCCCAGCCGAAGAACACCACGCCCGACAACAGCACGAACAAGACCGCGTTGTCACGCGTCATGAGCCACAGCGCCATGGCGACGCCTTCCAGTGCAAAGGCGAAGAACATGGTGTTTTCGCGGCCGAAATGATCCGATACCCAGCCGAAGAACGGACGCGTCAGGCCATTGGTCAGGCGGTCGATGGTCAGCGCCAGCGGCAGTGCGGCGAGGCCAAACACCATCACATTGGTGATGCCGAAGTCGCGTGCGAAGCTGGCCATTTGCGAGGTCACCATCAGGCCGGACGTCGACATCATGGTCATCATGCAGAACATCAGCCAGAACAGCGGCGTGCGCAGCATCTGGCGCGGCGCCAGGTCGTTGCCGGTGGATTGCACGACGCGCGTTGCCGGCAGCGCCGTCATCGGGTCCGGCGAGCGCAGCGCCTGCGAGGCGATCACGCCGATCACGGCGAAGATGATGCCGAACTGCCAGAGCGTGCTTTCCAGGCCCTGGCCGGCCAGCGCCGACGAGATCGGGAAGGTGGTCAGGATCGCGCCCATGCCGTAACCGGCGGCCACCATGCCGACCGCGAAGCCGCGGCGATCAGGGAACCAGCGCACCATCTGGCCGACCACGCCGACATACACGATGCCGGTGCCGAGTCCGCCGACCAGGCCGTAGCTCAGGTACAGCATGCCGATGCTTGACGCCTGCGACGCCAGCACCCAGCTCAGGCCCGACATCAGCGTGCCGATCGAGATCAGCCGGCGCGCGCCGAAGCGTTCAATCAGGCCGCCCTGGAACGGCGAGAAGAAGGTCTGCAGCACGATCAACATCGAGAAGGTGATCTGCAGCTCCGACAGGGGCACGCCGAGCTTGGCCGAGAGCGGCTTGGTGAACAGCGTCCAGACGTACTGCGGGCTGGAAATCGCCATCATGCAAATCAGGCTGATCAGCAGCTGGAACCAGCGATTCTGCAGCAATCCTGTCGCGCCGAGGGGCGCTGAGGTGTTGGTCAGGGTGGTCATGTTTTTCTCCTGGAATAAGTGAGAGCGCGGGGAATAGCAGGAAATGGCGCTTTGCAGGCTGTTGTCAATTTATGTATGCATAAATTTCAGCGACAAAACGAATGCAGGAAACGTGCCATTGGGCATGCAGTTCTCCAGCGCGACGGGAGAGCGCTGCGCATGCCGGAGAAAAACGGCAGTGTCAGGGTAAAAGTAGGAGGTAATCGAACGGAAGTGCCGGCCGGGCGGGACTTTCAGCGCCCGGTAAGCTGCACTAAATACGTGCTTCAGCCGAAGCGTTTGCGCCGTGCGGGTGCCGGCGAGGGGTGTTGGGCCATCTCGGTGCGGACTTGTTCGAGCCGGTCAATGGTGATTTGCTGGACCACCGCGTGGCTGTCCTGGATATGGCGTTCGGCCAAGGCGCCGGCGTGTGCGGCGTCGCCGGCGGCGATGGCGTCGAGGATGGCGATGTGTTCGTCGTAGGTGTCGCCGATGCAGTCGCCGTAGGCGAAGTCGAGGCGGCGCATGATGCGGATGTGGTCGGTGACCTGGCGATAGACGGCGTCGGTTTCCGGATTGCCGGCGGCGGCTACCAGCGCCAGGTGGAAGCGTTCGTCGAGCGCCGCCACCGCGAGGCCGTCGCTCAGGCGTTCGGCCGGGGCCACGCGCCAGACGGCGCCGGCTTCTTCCAGCAAGGCGGTGCGCGCCGGATTGGCCGAGGCCGCACAGATGCGTCGCACCGCATGCAGCTCGATCATCTCGCGCAAGTCGTACAGCGCGGCGAAGCGCGAGAAATCGATCGGCACCACTTCCCAGCCGTTGCGGAAGTAGCCGCGCACCAGGCCTTCGCTCTGCAGCCGCATCAGTGCTTCGCGCACCGGGGTGCGTGAGACTTGCAGGCGCTCGGCGACATCGTTTTCGGCGAAGCGGTCGCCCGGCAAGAGGCGGAAGGCGAAGATGTCGTCGCGCAGCTTTTCATAGACGGCCTCGGCCAGCCGCAGGGCGGGGCGCCGTGGCGGCTCGTCGGCAGGTGGCGGTGAGGCTTTCGATGTCATGCGTTGGCGTGCACGTGTGTGCGGAATGGAACGTGGCGTCAATGGTAGCGCATGCGATTTGCGTGCGTCGCTTTATCTGCGCCGCCATTGACGCCATTTATGCCATTTATGCAGTGGTACCGGTTGCACTATGCAGCCGTCGCGGTCGTTGCCGCGGTCCGCCTCATGATGTTGCGGTTGAGCCGCCACACCAGCGTCAGCGCCACCAGCGAGGTGCCGACGATGATGTAGCCCACGGTATCGAAATGCTGCAGCTTGCCGTCTACGCCGAAGGAGACGATGTGCCCGGCGATCACCGAGGCGACGCCGCCCGACAATTGCTGGATCGACGCGCTGATGGCGTTGAAGGAGCCGCGCTGCGTAGCTGCCGGCACCGACGACACCAGCGCCTGGAACGGGATCATGCGCGAGAAAATCCCCAGGAACAGGATCACGTTGACCACGATGATCACCGGCATGGTGATGCGGCCGAGGTGGGTGTAGACCAGCACCATGATCATCGACAGGCAGGTGCCGAACAGGAACACGCGGAACTTGCCGACGCGGTCGGCGGCGCGGCCGATCAGCGGACCGAACACGATGGTGCACAGGCCGGTGATCAGGTACACGGTCGGCAGGTGCTCGATGTCGATGCCCAGGTTGGCCACCAGGTAGGCGCTGCTGAACGGCATCAGCATGAAGCCGCCCGTCATCAGCAGGGCCGTCGTGGCGAAGGCGATCAGGTAGCTCGGCTCGGTCACGGTGTGGAACAGATGCATCCACGCGGTGTGTTCCTGCTTGAGCTTGAGATGCTCGGCCACCGGCTGCAATTTCCAGAACACGATGAGGCCGCCGACCAGGCCCATGCCGGCCATGGCGATGAAGGGAATATGCCAGTTCCAGCGGCTCGACAGGTACAGGCCGATCGGGATGCCCAGCACTTGGCTCGCCGCGAATGCGGTCTGGATCATGCCCATCACGCGGCCGCGCATCTGCAGCGGGAACAGGTCGGTCGAGATCGCCAGTACGATGGAACCGATCACGCCGCCGAACAGGCCGGTGACGATGCGTGCGAGCAGCAGGCTTTCAAAGGTCTGCGCCAGGCCGCACCACAGTGTGCCGATGATGAAGCCGGTATAGAAAAACAGCAGCAGTTTCTTGCGGTCGAAGCGATCAGCGAAGCCGGCGGTCAGCAGGCCGGAGATGCCGGCGCTGAAGGCATAGGCCGACACCACCAGGCCGAATTGCTGCGGCGTGATCTGCATGGCGGGCATGATCAGCGCGCCCAGCGGCGACATCAGCATGAAGTCGAGGATCACCGCGAATTGCAGGAAGGCCAGCACGCCGACGACGAACTTTTGGTAAGGGGAAAACTGTAAAGGAGTTGCAGGGGTTGCAGAAGTCATGTTCTTTTCTTTCTTGATGGAGCGGGCGTGCATGCGCTCGCCATATTGTGTGTGCCGGTCGATCGGCGCGGGTGCGACGTTCAATCGGCAAATCGACGGCAGCCGCGGTGGGGACGCGGGGCCGGAACCAGGGCCGAAGCCGGGGTTGGGGACCGATGGGCAGGATGAAGACGGATCATGAGGGAAAATATTGTAGCCGAGGTGAGAAATATTTCGCAGCGCCATGGTTCGCTGCGTATGCATGCCGCAACAATCATGACGCCATGCTGACAACCGGTGTGGCGCTGGGATTGTTCCCTCAGGTTTGGTTTCATCATTTCTTTCCGATAACGCCGATGTTGACGAATCGCGCATCTCAGGTTGACTAAGCGCAGCTGGCAATATACTGTATATAAACACAGTATTCAATGCCTTATGCCTCCGCCATCTCTTGACATTATTGACAGTCCTCAAAGCATTCACAGCTCCCTCTGGCGCGCATCGCAGTTGGCGCGGGGCGGCGCGCGCTGCCTCGACACCGGCTTTGCGGCGCTGTCGGCGGAATTGCCGGGGCACGGCTGGCCGACCGGGGCGTTGATCGACTTGCTGTTGCGGCAACCGGGGGCGGGAGAATTGCGCTTGCTCGGTCCGGCCTTGAAAGCGCTGGCGCCGCGCCGCATTGCGCTGGTGCAGACGCCGCACGCGCCGCAAGCGATCGGCTGGCGTCAGTTGGGTGTCGACGCGACGCGCCTGCTGTCGGTGCGCGCCGCCACCAGCGCCGACGCCGCCTGGGCCGCCGAGCAGATCCTCAAGTCGGACAGTTGCGCCGTGCTGCTGTTCTGGCAGCGCAATCTGCGCAAGGAGAGCGTGCGCCGGCTGCACCTGGCGGCGCAGGGCGGCAATACCTTGTTCGTCATGCTGCGGCCGCTCAGTTGCGCCCAGGATGCTTCCCCGGCGCCGTTGCGACTGTCGCTGACGGCCGCTGCGGGCGGCGTCGATATCGGCTTCGTCAAGCGGCGCGGTCCGCAGCGCGACACCCCCTTGTTTGTTTCACTGCCTTCTCTGAATCTTTTGCATCATGCGTCTGTGGATCGCCGTACACCTGCCCCTGTTGCCGCTGGAAGTGTTTTATCCGAACTGGTCGGATGACACTGACGCAGTCGTGCTGGAGCATACCCGCGTCATGGCGGCCTCGTCGTCGGCCTGCGACGCCGGCGTGCGTTACGGCATGCGCCGCGGTGGCGTGCTGGCCTTGCTGCCGCACGCCCACATGCACGAACGCGCCATCGAGCGCGAAGCGCAGGCGCTGTCCGGCGCCGCCACCGCGCTGCTGCAATACACGCCGCAAGCCGCCTTTAGCGACGACGCCACCATCGTGCTCGACATCGGCGCCAGCCTGCGCCTGTTCGGCGGCATCCGCGCCTTGTGCCGGCGTGTGCGCGGCACCGTGCGCCAGCTCGGGCTGACCGCCGCCGTCAGCTGCGCGCCGACCGCAGCCGGCGCTGCCTTGCTGGCGCGTCATTGTCATTTGCGGGGGCATCATCATCCGCGCACACTCAGTACGCCGCGCCTGCAGCGCCGCCTTGATCGCTTGCCGGTGAGCGCCTTGCCGGCCGCGCTGCCTTATCTCGACTGGCTCAAGGGAATCGGCTGCCGCAACCTGGCTGACCTGCGTCGCCTGCCGCGCCCGGGTTTGCAGCGGCGCGGCGACACCCGCATGCTGGATGCGCTCGATTGCGCCTACGGCGAAGCGATGGAACTGCATGCCTGGATAGAGACACCGCCGAGCTTCCGCCAGCGCATCGAACTGACCGAGCGCATCGAACATGCCGAGGCTGCGCAGCACACCGTGCAAGCCTTGCTGGCGCAACTGTGCGGCTGGCTCACGGCGCGCCAACTGGCGGTCACGCAGGTGTGCGTGCAACTGGAGCACGAGCGCGGCCGTCAGGCCGTCGCGCCGACCGTGATTGAACTCGCCCTGGCCGAGCCGACCTGGCAGGACGCGCACCTGATCCGTCTGCTGAAAGAGCGGCTGGCGCAGCTCGAGATCAGCGCCCCCGTCATCGCCGTGGTGCTGGAAGCGGCGCGCACCGAAGCCATGGCGCCGGCCAGCGAGAGCCTGTTTCCCGAACCGGGCGGAACACCGGAAGACTACAAGCGCCTGCTCGAATTGCTGGTAGCGCGGCTGGGCGTGGAACACGTGCTGCAGCCGTCGCCGCTGGCCGACTACCGGCCGGAGCAGGCCAATCGCTGGGTGTCCGTGATGGAGCCGGCCGCGCCGCTCGATGCGCGCCCGTTGCCGCCGCGTCCGGGCTGGCTGCTGGAAAAACCGGTGGCGCTGGTCATGCGCCAGCACCGGCCGTATTACGGCTCGCGCCTGCACCCGGTGTCGCCGCCCGAACGCATCGAAGCCGGCTGGTGGAATGGCTTGCTGGTCACGCGCGACTACTACATTGCGGCAGGCGCCGATCATTGCCACTACTGGATCTACCGCGAGCGCATCGGCGACGTTGACGGCGTCGAACCGCATTGGTATCTGCACGGCGTGTTCGGCTGAGGGAGGTGCGCCATGCCTGAGAAGCCCACGTCGATGCCGGTGCGGATCCCCGATTACGCCGAACTGTTCTGCCTGTCCAACTTCACCTTCCTCGAAGGCGCATCGCACGCCGAAGAACTCGCCGCGCGCGCGGTGCAGCTGGGGTACACGGCGCTGGCCGTAACCGACGAATGTTCGCTGGCGGGCGTGGTGCGCGCGCATGTGGAAAGCAAAAACGCCGGCATGAAGCTGATCATCGGATCCTGTTTCCGCATCGAATGGGAAGCAGGGCAGCCGCCGCTCACACTGATCGCGCTGGCGCAGAACCGCGAAGGCTATGGCAACCTGTCGGAGCTGATTACGCTCGGCCGCACGCGCGCCGAGAAGGGAAGTTACCGCATCGGCATCGCCGATTTTTCCGCGCCGCAGGCCATGCATGCGCACCTGCGCGGCTTACCCGATTGCCTGCTGGTGCTGGCGCCGCATTATCCTGCCGACGCCGCCTTGCTGGCGCAACAGGCCGACTGGCTGGCGCGCACGTTTCCGCAGCGCGCCTGGCTCGGCCTGACCCAGTTGTACCGGCCGCTCGACGACCTGCATCGCGGCGTGATCCAGGAGGCTGCCGACCGCTGCGGCCTGCCGGTCGTCGCGCTCGGCCAGGTCAACATGCACGTGCGTTCGCGCAAGCCCTTGCAGGACACGCTGACCGCGATCCGGCTCGGCAAGGCAGTCGGCGACTGCGGCTACGACCTGGCGCCGAACGCCGAACAGCACCTGCGCTCTCGGCTGCGGCTGGCGAATATTTTTCCTGCGGCGGCGCTGGAAGAAAGCTTGCGCATCGCCTCCCTGTGCCATTTCAAACTGAACGAACTGCGTTACGAATATCCTGAAGAACTGGTGCCTGAAGGCCAGACGCCGGCCGCCTATTTACGGCAGGAAGCCTATCTCGGCGCGCACCTGCGTTATCCCGCCGGTATTCCGGAGTCCGTCTCCAGCCAGCTCGAGCACGAGCTGACGCTGATCAACGACCTGGCCTACGAGCCGTATTTTCTGACGGTCTACGACATCGTCCGTTTCGCCAAGGACAACGGCATCCTGCGCCAGGGTCGCGGCTCGGCCGCCAACTCGGTGGTGTGCTATTGCCTCGGCGTGACCGAAGTCGATCCGACCTGTTCGACCATGCTGTTCGAACGCTTCATCAGCAAGGAGCGCGGCGAGCCGCCCGACATCGACGTCGACTTCGAGCACCAGCGGCGCGAAGAAGTGATCCAGTACATCTACCGCAAATACGGCCGCATGCGCGCCGCCATCGCCGCCGCCGTGCACACCTACCGGCCGCGCGGCGTGCTGCGCGATGTCGGCAAGGCGCTCGGCGTGGACGAGTCCATCGTCGACAAGGTGGCCAAGTCGCAGCAGTGGTTCGATCATCGCGACAACCTGCTGGACCGCTTCGCCGAATGCGGCCTCGATCCGCAGTCGCCGATCGCGCATCAGTGGGCCATCCTGGCGCGGCAATTGCTCAACTTCCCGCGGCATCTGTCGCAGCACAGCGGCGGCTTCGTGATTGCGCGCGACAAGCTGTCGCGATTGGTGCCGATAGAAAACGCCGCCATGCCGGACCGCTCCGTGATCCAGTGGGACAAGGACGACCTCGAATCGCTTGGCCTGCTCAAGGTCGACGTGCTGGCGCTGGGCATGCTGTCGGCCTTGCGGCGCGCGCTGGAACTGGTCGGCAAACGGCGCGGCGTCTCGTTCGAGCTGCCGGATATTCCACGTGAAGATCCGGTCACCTACGACATGATCTGCCAGGCCGACACCATCGGCGTCTTCCAGATCGAAAGCCGCGCCCAGATGAGCATGCTGCCGCGCCTCAAGCCACGCCGCTTCTACGACCTCGTGGTGCAAGTGGCGATCGTGCGACCCGGGCCGATCCAGGGCGGCATGGTCCATCCTTTTTTACGGCGGCGCGAAGGCCTGGAGCCGGAAACCTATCCCAAGGAAATCCTGCGCCAGGCGCTGGAACGCACACGCGGCGTACCGATTTTCCAGGAGCAGGTGATGCAAATCGCCGTGCTGGCGGCCGGCTTTACGCCCGGCGAGGCCGACGGCCTGCGGCGCGCGATGGCGGCGTGGAAGCGCAAGGGCGGTATGGAGAAATACCAGAAGAAACTGATCGACGGCATGCTCGAGCGCGGTTACACGCAAGAGTTTTCCGACGCCATCTTCCGCCAGATCCAGGGCTTCGGCGACTACGGTTTTCCTGAAAGCCACGCCGCCAGTTTCGCCAACCTTGCTTACTTCAGCAGCTGGATCAAATGCCACGAGCCGGAAGCTTTCCTGTGCTCGCTGCTCAACAGCCAGCCCATGGGTTTTTATTCGCCGTCGCAGCTGATCCAGGATGCGCGCCGCCATGGCGTGCGCGTATTGCCGGCGGACGTGATGCGCAGCAATTGGGAAAGCGCGCTGGAAGAAACCGGCGCCGAACGGCCCGCCGTGCGTCTGGGCCTGTCGCTGATCGGCAGCCTCAAGGAAGAGCCGTCCTTGCGCATCGAGCGGGCGCGCCTTGACGGCGCGTTCAGCGATCTGCAAGACCTGGCGCGGCGGGCCAACCTGCACAAGCGCGACCTGCAGGCGCTGGCCGCCGGCAATGCGCTGGCCACGCTTAGCGGCCATCGCCGCGAAGCCTTGTGGCAGGCGCTCGACGCCGCGCCCGCCAAAGACCTGTTGCGCACTGCGCCCTCACGCGAAGAGGCGCTGTACTTGCCGGCGCCGTCGGAAGCCGAAGACATCGTCGCCGATTACCGCAGCGCCGGCATGACGCTGCGACGGCATCCGCTGGCCTTGTTGCGCACCATCCTGGCCAAACAGAAATTCCTGCCTCACGACGTGATGGCGACCTTCCAGGACGGCCAGTTCGCGCGCGGCTGCGGCATCGTCACCGTGCGCCAGCGGCCCGGCACCGCCAAGGGTGTGCTGTTCATCACCATCGAAGACGAGACCGGTTCGACCAACGTCATCATCTGGCCCTCGCTGGTCGAGAAGCAGCGCAACGAAGTCCTCAACGCTTCCTTGCTGGGCGTCTACGGTATCTGGCAGACCCACGCCGGCGTCAAGCATCTGGTCGCAAAACGCCTGGTTGATCTGTCGCACCTGCTCGGCGAGATCAACGTCCACAGCCGGGATTTTTGCTGAGATGTTTTTTGATGGCGGCCGCCTGATCCTCAACCAGCGCAGGCAGATGACTATACCGCTGAAAAAAATAGCTTTCTTTGCTAGAGTTGCGGACGACAAGAAAACGAGCATTCGAGCACGCTTATCCATTACCTCAGGAAACCCACCATGCCGGCAGTACTCAACACCATCCTCATCTACGCAAAGAATCCCTCCGCCACGGCTGCGTTCTACAGCAGCTTTTTTGGCTTCAAAACCTCAGGGGAAATGGTGGAAGGCCTGATCGAACTGACCGCACCGGCGACCGGTGCCAGCATCCTGATCCACCAGGCCGCAAAAAGCGTCAAGCAGGGGCAGGCGAGCGTGAAGCTGATGTTTAGCGTCGAGGACGTGGAGGGCTTCAAAGCGCAGAGCGCAAAAAACGGACTGGTTTTCGGCAGCACGCACCAGGCCAACGGTTACGCGTTTGCCAACGCCAAGGATCCGGATGGCAATTCGGTGTGCGTGTCGAGCAGGGCATACCGAACATCTCACGCTGTATAACGACATCCGAAAAACGCAAAGCCCGCTCGAGAGCAGGCTTTGTCGTTTCTACAAGGAGATGTCGATCAGGGAGCGGCGCGCAAGGTCCGGGCCGCCGCCACCATGTTGCGTAGCGCCGGCAGGACTTCCGCCCACTGGCGCGTCTTCAGGCCGCAATCCGGATTGACCCAAAGGCGTTCCGCCGGAACCCGCTCGGCCGCCTTCTTCATCAGTTGCACGATGTGCTCCTGGGTCGGAATGTTGGGCGAGTGGATGTCGTACACACCGGGGCCGATTTCGTTCGGGTAGTTGAAGTTGTCGAAGGCGTCCAGCAACTCCATGTCCGAGCGTGAGGTTTCGATCGTGATCACATCGGCGTCCATGTCGGCGATCGAGGCGATGATATCGTTGAACTCCGAATAGCACATGTGGGTATGGATCTGCGTTTCGTCTTCGACGCCGTTGGCGGTGATGCGGAAGGATTCGACCGCCCAGTCCAGGTATTCTTTCCATTGCGACTTGCGCAGCGGCAGGCCTTCGCGCAGCGCGGCTTCGTCGATCTGGATGACGCGCACGCCGGCTTTTTCCAGGTCGAGAACTTCGTCGCGGATGGCCAGCGCCAGTTGCTTGCACGATACCGAGCGCGGCTGGTCGTCACGCACGAACGACCAGTTCAGGATCGTCACCGGGCCGGTCAGCATGCCCTTCATCGGCTTGGCGGTCAGCGACTGCGCGTAAGTGATCCACTCCACTGTCATCGCTTGCGGACGGCTGATGTCCCCGAACAGGATGGGCGGCTTCACGCAGCGTGAACCGTAGGACTGTACCCAGCCGAACTGGCTGAACGCGTAACCTTGCAGTTGCTCGCCGAAGTATTCAACCATATCGTTGCGCTCGGCTTCGCCATGGACCAGCACGTCCAGGCCCAGGGTTTCCTGTTCGCGCACGCTGCGTTCGATTTCAGCCTGCATTGCCGTCTTGTAGCCGGCGTTATCGAGACGGCCTGCTTTGAACTCGCTGCGGGCATGCCGGATTTCTGCGGTCTGCGGGAACGAGCCGATCGTGGTGGTCGGATAGGCCGGCAGCTTGAGCAGGGCGGCTTGTCTGGCGGCGCGTTGCGGATAGCCGTTGGCGCGTTGACCGAGTTTGGCGTCGATCCTGGCCACCGCGGCTTGCACTGCCGGGTTGTTCACACGTGGCGAAGCGCGGCGCGCCGCCAAAGCAGCCTGGTTGGCGGCCAATTCAGCCTTGACGGAATCGCGGCCTTCGCGCAATGCCCTGCCCAGCAGGCGCAGTTCGTCCAGCTTTTGCTGCGCATAGGCGAGCCAGGACTTGATCTCAGCATCCAGTTTTTGTTCGCTGTTCAGATCGACCGGCACGTGCAGCAGCGAGCACGAAGGCGCTATCCACAGGCGTTCGCCGAGGCGCTTGGCCAGCGGTTCGATCCAGTCCAGCACGGCGCTCAGGTCGGTCTTCCAGATGTTGCGGCCGTTGATCACGCCCAGCGACAGCACCTTGCCGGCAGCCAGCAGGTCGATCAGCGGCAGCACATCGTTGCGGCCGTTGATGGCGTCTATATGCAGGCCGGCGACCGGCAGATTGGCGACGAGCTTTTGGTTTTCCAGCAGTTCGCCGAAGTAAGTCGCCAGCAGCAGCTTGACGCGGCTGTTCTTCAGTTCCGCATAAGCGGTGTTGAAGGCGTCTTGCCAGGCGGCGTCCAGTTCGGTGACCAGCACCGGTTCGTCGATCTGCACCCATTCCACGCCTTGCGCAGCCAGCGCATCCAGCAACTGCAGGTAGACCGGTAGCAGGCGCGGCAACAGCGCCAGTTTGTCGGAGGCATCCTTGGCCTTGCCCAATGCCAGGTAAGTGACCGGACCGACAATGACCGGCTTGGCCTTGATGCCTTGCGCCTTGGCCTCGGCCAGCTGCGCCAGCAGGCGCGAGGTGTCCAGCTTGAATTCGGTGGCGGCGGTGAACTCGGGGACGATGTAGTGATAGTTGGTGTCGAACCACTTGGTCATCTCGCCGGCGGCAACACCGCCGCAGCAAGCGCCGTGGTCCTCGGCGCCCTGCGCCGAACGGCCGCGCGCCACGCGGAAATAGTTATCCAGCGTATCGCCGTGGAAATCACGTACGCGCTCAGGCAGGTTGCCCAGCGTGAAGCTCATGTCGAGCACCTGGTCGTAGAAAGCGAAGTCGCCGACCGGGATCAAATCCAGACCAGCCTGGTTGTCCCAGTGACGCAGGCGCAATTGTGCGCCCAGGTTTTTCAGTTCGTCGCGCGACGATTCGCCTTTCCAGTAGGACTCCAGCGCGAACTTCAGTTCGCGCTTGGCGCCGATGCGGGGAAAGCCCAGGTTGTGGATGGTGGTCATGATCTGTCAATTCCGAAAAGTGAAGAATGGGCAGATGGTAGACGCTGATTTCCATGAAGTATAATGGTATTAACTCAGTAATCCATGAATTTAGCTCATTTGAAAATAACGCAGAATGTTAGAACGCATCCATCTCGCCGTCGTCCAGGAAGTCGAAAAACAGGGTTCTCTCACGGCGGCCGCCAACGTCCTTTGCGTGACGCAATCGGCACTCAGCCACAGCATGAAGAAACTGGAGCAGCAGCTGGGGACGGATATCTGGTTGCGTGAAGGACGTCATCTGCGGCTCACGCAAGCGGGCGAATATCTGCTCGCCGTCGCCAACCGCGTGCTGCCGCAACTGGACCAGGCCGAAGAACGGTTGCGCCAGTTCGCCCAGGGCGAGCGCGGGGCATTGCGCATCGGCATGGAGTGCCATCCCTGCTATCAATGGTTGCTGAAAGTGGCGGCGCCTTACCTGGAGGCGTATCCCGACGTCGACGTTGACGTCAAACAGAAATTCCAGTTCGGTGGCATCGGCGCACTGTTCGGTTACGAGATTGACCTGCTCGTCACGCCGGACCCGCTCTACAAACCGGGCCTGACGTTTGTCCCGGTGTTCGACTACGAACAAGTGCTGGTGGTCGCGCGCGATCATCCGCTGGCAAAAGCGAAATACGTCAAACCGCAGCAGCTCACCAACGAGGTCTTGATCACGTATCCGGTCGCCACCGACCGCCTCGACATCTACAATCAATTCCTCATGCCGGCAGGCGTGACGCCCAAGCGCCACAAGGCGATCGAGACCACCGACATCATGATCCAGATGGTCGCCAGCGGCCGCGGCGTGGCCGCCTTGCCGCGTTGGCTGGTGGAGGAATACGGCGGCAAGCTCGACATCGTCCCGGTTCGCCTGGGCGCCAACGGCATCGCCAAACAGATCTTCCTCGGCGCCCGCGAAGGCGATCTGGAGATCGACTACCTGCAGGCGTTCATTGAGCTCGCGCGCAAGCCGGGGGCGTCTGCCGGCCCGGCCAAGCGCTCATGACATTTTCGGATATGACGACTGATGAATTGATTTTTTTATCCTTCTGGACAGGCATGGCGTTTTTTTGCATTTCGGTGATTGCGCTGCAAATCATTCGGGAGCAGTTGTTTTTGGAAATATTGCAAACACGAAGTTTTGCGCTAGACAGTTCCTGGTATACCCGACACGAAAAACTACACTGAAGACCCGATACATCTGGGGTAGGGAATCCCGAGAGATGTTGTCGCAGAGTGAATTGAAACTTTTCATTCTCGGAGCAAGACTCGCCTCTGTTATCCGGTTCGTAAGTGTCGTGGGCATTCTATTTTCTATGAAGCGGATGGTCGACTGATGTGCTGATCTCCGGAAACGTGTAGATATCGAACTTCTCTCAGCCGTGGCAAAACTCCTCAAATTTCAACATGCTGCGAATGGTCAGTGTTTTGTCAGATGCCTGTGCAAACATTCAAAACAATAATGAAAAGCAATGTTGCACTACTCCCATTCAGAGGGGAGAGCAAACGAAATACAAGAAAACAAGCCGGGGGGAGGGAACAAGCACGCCATCAACGATAAAACGAACATACGCCGCGATAAAAAATGTGGACCGCTGTCAGCGGATCTCAAATCAAAAAACGGATGCTTGATTTATGTTTAAAAAAATCCTGCTCGCCTCTTTCTTTCTGGCGGTGCTGTCGTCGCTGTCGGGATGTGCAGTCAATCGCGCCACGGCCAGCGTCACGCCCGGCAGCAATCTGGAGGCCATGAAGACCTTCTACGTTGTGAAGTCTCCCAAGGATGAAAAAGATGTCGATCAGCTGATCAAGGATTTTCTGGTCAAGAAGGGTTATTCGGTGACGACCGGCCCTGAGCTGACACCTCCTTACCAGGCCGATGGGGTTGTCACCTATATCGACAAATGGTTCTGGGACATCACCATGTACATGCTTGAGTTGACGATCAACATCAGGCAGCCGACCAATAATTTTCCTGTTGCTGTCGGCAATTCCTACCATACGTCGCTGACCAGAAAATCGCCGCCGGAAATGGTGGATGAAGTGCTGTCCAATATCTACAAGAGCGCCAAATAACTTACAGGGAACACAATGAATTTTTCACTGAAATCTGTTTTATCCAATCGCCTTTTTGCTGTTGCTGCATTAGTGCTGGCATCGGCCGTTCTGGGCGGTTGTGCTACTCCTTCCACATCGGCCGGCATGACGCCTACCGAATTCCCGGTCACCAACAAGCACACGCAGTCGGTGGCGCTGACGGTGGATGGCGGCAAGGAAACCGGCGCCTTGGGAAAGTCGCAAATCCCGAATGACGCTTTCGCACAAGCGATTACTGACGCTATCACCAATTCAAAAACCTTTTCCAGCGTTGTCAAAGGCAATGGCGGCGACATGCTGTTGACGGTCAGCATTTTCAATATTGACCAGCCCTCGTTCGGCCTTTCCTTTACGGTCAAAATGGAAGCCGGATGGACACTGAAGCGCGCCGATACCGGCGTCGTCATCTGGCAGGAATCCATCAAGTCGGAACACACCGCAACGGTCAGCGATGCGTTTGCCGGCATCACGCGTTTGCGCCTGGCAAATGAAGGCGCTGCCAAGGCAAACATCGCACAAGGACTGAGCAAGATATCGGCGCTGAATTTCTAATTGCCGATTTTTGTCGTCGTCTAAAAAGACCGGTTGGTATCGACCGGTCTTTTTTTCGAGGACGGCATCTGGCTGCCGACATTTCTCTTCAAGGAAAGAAATGATATTCATAAAGACACGCTCTACATTTTCGCGTCTGGCATCTCGCGCTGCCGCAATCTGTATCCTCGCGTTCTCCAGCGCAAGCGTGTCCGCCATGGAACTGGCAAAGTTCGGCAACACCATCATCCTGTCCGGCCCGGTCAACGGTTCCGAATGGGCGGTGGTCAAGGATGCGTTTGCCGCCAATCCAAACATTGATCTTGTCATCCTGCGCAATTCGCACGGCGGCGACGCCGGAACCGGTTACGAGATCGGCGAGTTCTTCCGCAAAGCAGGCGTGACCACCGCAGTGTCCGGGTATTGCGTGTCGTCGTGCTCGCGCATGTTCTTGGGCGGCAAGCAGAGGCTGTTCACCGATGACTATCCGCTCGACCAGACCCGCGTCGGTTTCCATGGACACTATGACGCACAAGGCAATCTGAACGGCGCTTCCGTCATTCGCGGCGGCCTGTACGACTGGATCATCCGCTACTCGGACGGCAAAGCGGATCCGGAACTGGTCAAGCGCTGGATCGCGATTAAAAAGAACAAGGGTGCAGCGAGTTTCTACCATCCCGATCTTGCTGCCACATTGGGCAACAGCGTATTCTTTTGTGACGGACAGGAACGCAAGAAGATCACCAACTGCGAAGCAATACCGACCGACGCCTTGCAGCGCGGCGTGATTACCGACACCCGTCGCATTGCCAGCCCGGACCAGGACACGCTGCCCGACCGGCTGCGCGCACGGCAATTCCCGGCAAGCGGCTTTGCCGCCGCCGACGACGTGAACAAGCTTCCGCTGGACAGCGACCAAGGACGAGAACAATACCAGCGCTACCTGGAGGCGCCGACGCCCAAGGCGTTCGCGGTGGCGCCTACGCGCAAGCACTGGGGCTGGAATGCCGGTGCGAAACAAGACGTCAACGCGCAGGCGCTGAAGCGATGTGAAGAGCGGGCCGGGCAGGCTTGTGTTTTATATGGGGTGGACGACAACGTTGTCTACAAGGAATAAGCATGAAGCCATACCTTCTCATCGCCTTGCTGGGCATCTCGTTTGATCACGCATGCGCCGACACATTGAGGACGCCGTCATTCGTCATCGACATCCAGGGCTGCGAGGAGGGCGTGGTAAGTTGCGACGACGTCGTGTACACCGGCACCAGCAAGAGGACCGGCAAGAGCATCAAGCTGCGCGGCAAGACCCTGCATACCGTGTGCGCGGACGGCGTGACGCCGTGCCGCTTCCTCGGCTATGAATTCAGGAAGGGTGGCGTCTACTACCGCGTCCTGGAAGACGGTCGACTTCTGGTCACGCAGGGCAAGAAAGTCCTTGTCGAAGAAGCCGGTGAGTGGGATTGATAACGACGGTCTTCATGTGATCGAACCACCATGCGGCGACATCATCCAGATGCCGCCGCACCTGTGTTAAACGCCGAAGTAATTCATCCCTTCGAGATCGGCAATCAGGTCCGGGCCGGTCGGGCGCCATCCCAGGACTTCCTGCGTCCATGCGCCCGAGGCCGGCAGGTCGCGGCCGACGAAGCCGGCCAGCCAGCCGAAATGGACGGGCGTCTCTTCAGCAGAAACACTGACCGTCGGAATTTTCAGGCCCTGTCCGATGACTTCGGCGATGCGGCGCATGGCGATGCCTTCTTCCGCTACGGCGTGGTAACGGCTGCCGGGTTGGGCGCGTTCCAAGGCCAGTCGATAAAGGCGGGCGGCGTCGCTGACGTGCACCGCCGGCCAGCGATTGCTTCCGTCGCCGACGAATGCCGAGACGCCTTTGGCGCGGGCCAGGTCGATCAAGGGGCTGATGAGGCCTTGCCTGACCGTGTCATGGACTTGCGGCAGACGCACCACCGAGACGTTGACGCCGCGGTTCGCCACGACTGCGCCGGCCAGTTCCGAGGCCTTGCGCGGATTCGGGTGGTTCGCGTCGAAGTTGTCTTCGGTGGCAGGCCGGCCAGGTGCCGCTGCGCCCATGCCGGTGCCGGAGGTGATCACCAGCGGGCGGTCGGAACCCTCCAATGCGGAGCCGAGCGCCTCAATGGCGAGGCGATCGGCTTCGCAATTGGCGACGAACTGCGAGAAGTCATGGTTGAACGCCGTATGGATGACGCCGTCCGCCGCCACCGCGCCGCGGCGCAGGCTGTCAAGGTCTTGCAGGTCGCCGCGGAACACTTCTGCGCCGGCCGCAATCAGCGACTGGGCGCCTGCGTCGGAACGGGTCAGCCCGAGCACCTGATGACCCGCCTTGAGGAGTTCGGCGACGATGGCGGAGCCGATGAAACCAGTCGCGCCGGTAATGAAAATACGCATGATGAAGTTGCCTTATTTTGGTTGAAGGCTGCAGGAGCGCAACCCGATGACCGCAATATAGGCGCTTGCATCAGTACTATCCATGCTATAAAGTCCGTTTTATTGGTTCAATCGTCCGGAGGCATATGGATCCGCTCTCAGAGGTGTTGTCGCTGTTCAAGCCGCGCAGCTATGTCGCGGGCGGTTTCGAGATCCCCGGCGAGATGGCCATCCAATGGCCTCGGCACGAAGGCATCAAGTGCTATGCGGTGGTGTCGGGGCAATGCTGGCTGTCGGTGGAGGGCGTTCCCGACACGGTGCTGCTGACGGCCGGCGATTGCTATCTGTTGCCGCCGGGGGCGCCGTTTCGGCTGGCTACCGATTTGGCGGCGCCACCGGTGGAGTTTCTCACGCTGCGCGCAAAATGGCGCTCCGAGGACGGCCGCGCCGAGAAGAGAGAAAGCAGCTGCTACCTGGTCGGTGGGCATTTCGTCCTCACCGGCAGCCACGCCGATTTCCTGCTGAATTCGCTGGCGCCTATCGTGCATATCCGCAGGGAGTCCGACAAGGCGGCAATGCGCTGGTCGCTCGAACGCATGGCGCAAGAGGTGCGCGAGTCGCAACCGGGCGGTTCGCTGATCACGCAGCAGCTCGCCTATATGATGCTGGTGCAGGCGCTGCGCCTGCATCTCGCGGAAGGGGCGAAGGAAGGCGTGGGCTGGCTGTTCGCGCTGGCCGACAAGCAGATGGGCGCAGCCATCCGCTGCATGCACGACGACCCGGCGCATGACTGGACACTACAGAAACTGGCGCAGCGCGTGGGCATGTCGCGCTCGGTGTTCGCCCTGCGTTTCAAGCAAACGGTCGGCACCACGCCAATGGAATACCTGACGCGCTGGCGCATGCTGCTGGCCGGCGACAAGCTGAAGAACTCGCGCGAATCGACGACCGCGATTGCGCTCTCGCTCGGTTACGAATCCGACAGCGCTTTTGGCAAGGCCTTCAAACGCGTCATGGGCTGTTCGCCGCGCGAGCATGGCCGCGCGACCGCCGCGGGAAAACTGCAGCTTGACGGTGCGGCGCTTTCCGTTTCGTGACGCGCCATGATTCGTTTTGATTACTTGGGCCCGTTTCTTTATGAAACGGGTTCTTACAACACAGAGGCATCCAACCGCATGAACTCAGGCATCCGCACCCTGCACATTCCCGATCCGGCGCATCAGACGAGTTCGCCGTGTGTGGTCCAGTATCCAACGCTTGCCACTGCCGTGCAGACGGCCATCGGTCCCTATGTCTTCGATGCCGCCCCGGATGCACCGTTGGCGCCGGGACGGTTTCCCCTCTGTGTGGTCTCGCACGGCGGCGGCGGATCGCATTTGCTGTACCGGAGCATTGCCGGCCATCTCGCCGCGCACGGCTACATCGTCGTCAGTCCGGAACATGCCGGCGACAATCGCAACGATCGTTCGCTGTCGAACACCGATGCCGCCGCGATAGCGCGTCCCGGCCAGACCTCGCGGGCGATCGACGCCGTGCTCGCGGATGCTTTCTTCCGCGCAGCGGCGGATGCCGATCGCATTGCCATGCTGGGCCATTCGATGGGCGGCTATACCGCGCTGGCGCTGGTTGGCGGACATCCCTGGTCGCGTTCGGGGGCGACCTTGCCGGTGGTTGCGGACGCGCGCATCCGTGCCGCCGTGTTGCTGGCGCCGGCCACCGACTGGTTCATGGCGCCCGGCGCGCTTGATGACGTGCATGCGCCTCTGCTGGCGCTGGCGGGAGAGCATGACCCGATCACGCCTGCGGACAGCATCCGGCGAGTCTTGTCGCACCTGCCGGCGAGCACGTCACTGGAATTTTCGGTGGTGCCGGGCGCCGGACATTTTTCTTTCCTGACGCCTTTTCCGGCAGCGCTGCAGCGGCCGAATTTTCCGCCGTCACAGGATCCGCCCGGTTTCGACCGGGCGCAGTTCCATCGCGAGCTGCCGGAAACTGTCCGCGTGTTTTTGACGCGTACTCTCGGCACAATCTGAAACCGGTGCGGAACATCGGTACAATCCGCCCATCATCCACACAGTGAGCCCGCCATGGAAATCAACCTGCTACCGCACGCACTCAACATCACCACGCTGGCCCTGTTCGCCGTCGTGGCGCTCGTGACCATCGCCACGCCAGGACCGACCGTCTTGCTGGCGCTCGCCAACGGCGCGCGTTACGGCGTGCGCCGTTCCTTGCCCGGCATGCTGGGCGCGGTGTCGTCGGACTTCGTGCTGGTCGGATCAGTGGCGCTTGGTTTGGGCGCGGTGCTGGCGGCGTCGGAGTTCTGGTTCTCGGTGGTCAAATGGATAGGTGCGATTTACCTGGCGTGGCTTGGTATCCGGCTGTTGCGTTCCAAGGGCGGGCTGGATCTGTCGCGGGCGCAGGCCGATGACGGCGAAGCGGCGCCGATGCGCATCTTCGCCAAGTCTTTCCTGGTGGCGGTGACCAATCCCAAAGGCTATCTGTTCTGCTCGGCGCTGCTGCCGCAATTCATCAACGCGGCCGAACCGCAGTGGCCGCAATACGCCGCCATCAGCGTGGTGTTCGCGGCGCTGGATTTTTCGGTGATGCTGGGCTATGCGATCATCGGCGCGCGCGCCGTCAGCCTGTTGCGCCGGCGTGCGGTGCTGTGGCTGGATCGTTCCTGCGGCGCGATTCTGCTGGCGCTGGCTGGCACCATGGCGTTTTATCGGCGCGGCGCCAACTGATGACTAATATTGACGCGAAAAAAAACCGGCAAGATGCCGGTTTTTTTATTTTGCGTCCTGCGCCGAATTATTGCTTCAGCAAGCTGCACTTCGATTCCGCGACGGTCGTGAAAGCCTGTTCGCCCGGGATCGTTTCGACCAGCTTCAGGTAATCCCACGGCTTCTTCGACTCGGCCGGGGACTTGACCTGGTACAGGTACATGTCGTGGATGTTGCGGCCGTCGGCGCGGATGTAGCCCTTGTTGTAGAAGTCGTTGATCTTGGTCTTCTTCAGCTCGGCCATGACCTTGGTCGAATCGTCGGTCTTGATCGCCGCGACCGCCTTCAGGTAGGTCGTGGTGGCGGAGTAGGCGGCGGCCTGGTGCGTGCTTGGCATCTTTTTCATCTTCAGGAAGAAGCGGTTGGCGAACTGGCGCGAGGCCTCGTCCTTGTCCCAGTACCAGCTGTCGGTCATCATCAGGCCCTCGGCGTTGTTCAGGCCGAGCGCGTGGATGTCGTTGATCACCATCAGCAGGCCCACCAGCTTCATGGTCTTGGTGACGCCGAATTCCTTGGCCGCCTTGATCGCATTGACGGTGTCGTCGCCGGCGTTGGCCAGGCCCAGGATCTGTGCCTTGGAACCCTGCGCCTGCAGCAGGAAGGACGACATGTCGGAGGCGAACAGCGGATGCTTCACCGAGCCCACCACGGTGCCGCCGTTGGCCTTGACCACGGCGCCGGTGTCGCTGGCCAGCGCATGGCCGAAGGCGTAGTCGGCCTCCAGGAAGAACCATGATTTGCCGCCTTGCTTGACGACCGCCTTGCCGGTGCCTTTGGCCAGGGCCACGGTGTCGTATTCATAGTGCACGGTGTAGGGCGTGCACTCTTCATTGGTCAGGCGCGCCGAGCCGGCGCCGATGTTGATGTAGACGCGCTTCTTTTCCGCCATGACCTTGTTGGTCGCCAGCGCGGTGGCGGAGTTGACGCCGCCGATCAGCATGTCGAGGCCGCGCTGGTCGGCCCATTCGCGTGCCTTGGTGGCGGCGATGTCGGCCTTGTTCAGGTGGTCGGCGGACATGACCTCGATCGGCTTGCCCAGCACCTTGCCGCCGAAGTCGGCTACCGCCATGCGGATCGCTTCGAGGCCGCCGGCGCCGTCGGTGTCGGCGTAGGGGCCGGACATGTCGGTGATGAAGCCGATGCGGACGGCGTCGTCCGACACTTGCGCCTGCGCGGCGCCGCCACAGGCCAGTGCGGAAACCGCGATCAGGCGGGCGAGGGTGTTCAGTTTGAATTGTGCTTGCATGTTGTCTCCTGGTTATCGATGCTTTCTGATGAAGCGATCTTTTTTGTGCTGCGGGTACTGCTTATTTTCCACGCCGCTGGTTGAGCAGCTTAACCGCAAAATCGACGCGTACGTCCTTGGCGGCGACCATTTGCTGCACCACCCAGTCCATTTCGTCCGCGCTCGCGCCGGCCGCCAGGCCGATATTGCGCGCATGCAGCGCCATGTGGCCGCGCTGGATGCCTTCGGTGGCGAGCGCGCGCAGGGCGGCCATGTTCTGTGCGAGGCCGACGGCGACGGCGATCTCGGCCAGTTCCTGCGCCGACTTGACGTCCATCATCTTGAGCGCCAGGCGCGCCAGCGGATGCGTCTTGGTGGCGCCGCCGACCAGACCGACCGGCATCGGGATTTCCAGCGTGCCGACCAAGTGGCCGTCGTTGCCGATTTCCCAGGTGCTGAGCGAAGTGTAATGGCCGTTGCGGCAGGCGTAGGCATGCGCGCCTGCCTCCACCGCGCGCCAGTCGTTGCCGGTGGCGACAATGACCGGATCGATGCCGTTCATGATGCCCTTGTTGTGCGTAGCGGCGCGATAGGGATCGACGGCGGCGAAGGTGTAGGCATCGACGATGCGGTTGATGACGTCGGCGCCGTCGTAGTCGGCCGTCGTCAATGCTTCAGGCGAGACGCGCACGTGGGCGCGCGCCAGACGCAGGTCGGCCAGGTTGGACAGGATGCGCAGGCGCACCTTGCCACCGGTGATCTGTTCGATATGGCCGGCCACCGCTTCGGCCATGGTGTTGACGGTGTTGGCGCCCATCGCGTCGCGCACGTCGACGATCAGGTGCACGATCACCATCGCGCCGCGCGGCGTGTCGGGGAAGACGTGCACTTCAATATCCTTGCAACCGCCGCCCAGGCTGATGAGCAACTGGTCGCGGCTGTTGGCGATGTCGATGATGGCCTGGCGGTCCTTGAGGATGGCAAGGCGCGCGCCGTAAGGATCGCTCACGCCGATCACCTGCACCTGGGCGCGCATCAGTGGTGCGCTGCTCGAGGTGTGGAAGCCGCCGCAGTCGCGGATCAGCTTGGCCATGAAGGAGGCGGCGGCGACCACCGAGGGTTCTTCCACGGCCATCGGCACCAGCACGTCCTTGCCGTTCAACTGGAAGTAACCCGCCACGCCCATCGGCAACTGGAAGGTGCCGATCACGTTTTCGATCATGCCGTTGGCAACTTCCAGCGGCAGCGCGGCCGGATTGGCGAGCAGGGCGGTTTCGTCGGCAGTCAGGTTGGCGCGCTGGGCGATTTGCTCCAGGCGTTGCTGTGGATTGAGCGAACGGAATTGCGGGAGTCGGGAGTCGACGGTCATGTGTGCCTCTGCTTTGTCTCAGTGTTGTCTTGGTTTTATGCGCCGGCAGGCGCCGGATGGAATGCAGGCAAGAATAGCAGGCTGTACCCAATTTATTTGGTACACTTTTGACGAACAGTGCGACAACTGTACCCAAGACACTTGTCCTGCGATGCAACATCCGCCCGGAGCCGCCATGCCCAGCGTTTCACCTTCTTCTTCCATTCCTTCCACGCTGACGCAGCGACTGGTCCAGCTGATACGCCGCCAGATCAGCGAAGGCGTCTATGCGCCGGGGACGCGCCTGCCGTCGATCCGCGACATGGCCAGGACCCATGACTGCGCCAAGAACACCATCGTCAACGCCTTCGATTACCTGACTGCGCTGGGGGTGCTGGAGCCGCGCCGCGGATCCGGTTTTTTCGTCTGCGCGGCGGCGCCGGCGATCAAGGACGACGACGAAGCCTCGTCGCTGAGCCGCGCGATGGACGTGGTCTGGCTCATGCGGGAACAATTGAAGAGCGATCCCGAGCATTTGCGCCTGGGGGATGGTTTCCCGCCGGTTGACTGGCTCAACGAAGTGCGGCTCGACAAATTCCACCAGAAGGTGGTGCGTACCGGCCTCGGCGCCTTGTTCGGCTACGGCAGCCGTTTCGGTTACCAGCCGCTGCGTCAGCACCTGGTGCACCGGCTTGCAAATCACGGCATCGACGCCTCGGCCAGCCAGATCGTGCTGACGCACGGCGCCAACCAGGCGCTCGACATCGTGATCCGCAATTTCGTCAAGCCGGGCGACCGCGTGCTGGTCGACGAGCCCGGCTATTACATGCTGTTCGGTAAACTCAAGCTGGGCGGTGCGCGCATCGTCGGCATTCCGCGCCTGGCCGACGGACCGGACCTGGAGGCGCTTGAGCGCGAACTCAAGATCGGCAAGCCATGCCTGTTCTTCACGCAGACGCTGGCGCACAATCCGACCGGTTCCGACACCTCGCCGCACAAGGCGCACAAGATCCTGCAATTAGCTGACCGCTACAACGCCATCGTGGTCGAGAATGACACCTTCGCCGACTTCAAGCCCAACGCCGCGCCGCGCATTTCCACGCTGGACCAGCTGCGCCGTACGATCTACGTCGGCAGTTTTTCGAAATCGGTGTCGGCGGCCTTGCGCGTGGGTTTCCTGGCCTGCCATCGCGATCTGGCCAGCGACCTTGCCGACATCAAGATGCTGGTGCATGTGAGCAGTTCCGAATACTGCGAGCGCACGCTCGACGTCATCCTCAGCGAAGGTCATTACAGCCGCCACGCCGCACGCCTGCGCGACCGCCTGACCCAGGCCACCGAGAGCTCGCGGCGTCTGTTGGAGAACATGGGGGCGGAGCTGTTCTGCACGCCGGCGCAGTCGATGTATCTGTGGGCGGCGATGCCGGGCTATCCCGATTCCAAGGCCTTGGCGCAGGCGTTGATGCGGCAGAACATCGTCACTGCGCCGGGCAGCATCTTCCATATCGATACCGAGGCGCCGTCGCGCTGGTCGCGCTACAACGTCGGCCTGCTCGGCGATCCGCGTTTCGCGGCGGCGATGCAGGGTTTGCTGCGCTGAAAGCGTTCCGCAAGGCAAGCAGGGGCGACGCGCCGGTTTGCTCTAGAATGGATGCCTTTCCAGCATCATCATTTTCCTTCCCATGCTAGTCAAACCACCACTGCTGAGCGTCGCCGAAGCATTGAAATTCCTGCTCAAGTCGGCCGTGCCGCTGAACCAGACCGAAACTATTCCCACGCTGGAAGCCAACGGCCGCGTACTGGCGGCGCCGCAGGTGTCGCAGATCAACGTGCCGGGCATGGACAATTCGCAGATGGACGGCTACGCCGTGCGTGCGGCGGAATGCGCGGGCGGCGAGACGCGCCTGCGCGTGTCGCAACGCATCCCGGCCGGCCATGTCGGCGTTGCCTTGGAGCCTGGGACGGCGGCGCGCATCTTCACCGGCGCGATGGTGCCGCAAGGCGCCGACGCCATCGTCATGCAGGAAGCCTGTGAGTTCAGTAAAGATGCCGACGGCGACCATGTGATCGTGCGCCATGTGCCGCAGGTCGGCGAGTGGATCCGTGAAACCGGCGAAGACATCAAGGTCGCAGACGCCATCCTGCCGGCCGGCATACGTCTGCGTCCGCAAGAGCTGGGACTGGCCGCATCGGTCGGCCTGGCAAGCCTGCCGGTGCTGCGCAAGTTGCGCGTGGCGGTGTTCTTCACCGGCGACGAACTGACCATGCCGGGCGAAGCGCTCAAGCCGGGCGCGATCTACAACTCCAACCGTTTCCTGCTGCGCGGCCTGCTGGAAAACCTCGGCTGCGAAGTGACGGACTTCGGCATCGTGCCCGACCAGTTGCAAGCCACGCGCGATACCTTGCGCGCGGCGGCGGCCAGTCATGACCTGATCATCACCAGCGGCGGCGTCTCGGTCGGCGAAGAAGACCACGTCAAGCCGGCGGTCGAGGCCGAAGGCCGCCTCAACATGTGGCAGATCGCCATGAAGCCGGGCAAGCCGCTGGCCTTCGGAGAGGTCAATCGCAGTGACAATGGCAAAGCATTTTTCCTCGGCTTGCCGGGCAATCCCGTGTCGACCTTCGTCACTTTCCTGGTGTTCGTGCGGCCGTTCCTGCTGCGCCTGCAAGGCATAGCCAACGTCGCGCCGCGTACCTTGACGCTGCGCGCCGATTTCAACTGGCCCAAGGCCGACCGCCGCCAGGAATTCCTGCGCGCACGCTTCAACGACGCCGGCGGCCTCGACCTGTTCCCGAAACAGGGATCGGGCGTACTGACTTCAACCGTCTGGGGCGACGGCCTGATCGACAATCCTGCCGGCAAGACCATCGCCGAAGGCGATCTGGTGCGCTTCATTCCTTTCGATCATTTGCTGAATTGAGCACACCCATATTTTTCAGGACCTGAAACACATGAAAATAGAACTCCGTTTTTTTGCCAGCGTGCGCGAAGCGCTCGGCGTCACGCAAGAGATCATCGACTTGCCCGACCACGTCAAGACCGTCGGCGACGTGCGCGCATTCCTGATGGGACGCGGCGGTCTCTGGATGGAAGTGCTGTCGCCGGAAAAAGCGCTGCGCATGGCCTATGATCACAACATGGTCGAACCGGGCACGCCAATCGAAGAGGGCGGCGAAGTCGCATTCTTCCCGCCGGTGACCGGCGGATGAGTCAAGACATGCCGCTGCCAAAAGAAGACCTCGAACGCATCGCCGGCGGCACGCTGGCGCACTATGAAGGGCGCGCCGAGGACTTCCGCGAAGGCACGCGCGACCACGACGTCAGCCAGAACATCAACGCCTTGCTGGACGCTATTTCCAGGCCGGCGCCGCTGACCATACTCGACTTCGGCTGCGGTCCCGGCCGCGACCTGCAAACCTTCAGCAAGCTCGGCCACCGCGCCATCGGCCTCGACGGCACGGCGAGTTTCGTCGAAATGGCGCGCGCCGATTCCGGTTGCGAAGTGTGGCATCAGAACTTCTTTGAACTGGACTTGCCCGCGGCCTTGTTCGACGGCGTGTTCGCCAATGCCTCGCTGTTCCACGTGCCGGCCGCGGAATTGCCGCGCGTGCTCGGCCAGTTGCACGACACGCTCAAGCCGGAGGGCGTGCTGTTTTGCTCTAATCCGCGCGGCAGCAACAGCGAAGGCTGGAGCGGCGGACGCTACGGCTCCTATCACGACCTTGACGCCTGGCGCAGTTTCATGACGGCGGCAGGCTTCGTCGAAATCCGGCATTATTACCGTCCCGACGGTTTGCTGCGCTCGGAACAGGCGTGGCTGGCCACGGTGTGGCGCAAACCTTCTTGATTTATCGCTACGAAGATCGACCATGACTCTGCAAACTTTCTTCCTCTACCTTGCCGCCGTGTTCGTGCTGACCGTCACGCCTGGTCCCAGCGTGCTGATGTGCATCACCAACGGCATTCACCATGGCGTCCGGCGCGCCTTCGCCGGCGCGCTCGGCAGCGTGACGGCGGTGTGCCTGATCATGGTGGTGTCGGCCGCCGGACTCGGCGCCATTCTTGCAGTTTCGGAGAAAGTGTTTCTCATTTTGAAATGGTGCGGCGTCGCCTATCTCACGTATATTGGCGTTCGCACTTTTTTCTCGCCCCAGAGCACGATAGAGGCAGGTCGGGATGGCGATGCCGGACCAACACGGAAGTCGCGTGCAGGTTTGTTCTGGCAAGGATTCCTGGTGGGTGGCAGCAACCCCAAGGCGTTGCTGTTCTTCACCGCGTTCTTCCCGCAGTTCATCAATCCGCATGCCGCGCAGTTGCCGCAGTTTTTGGTGCTGGGCGCGACCTTCGTCTGTTTCGAACTGTTCTGGTTGACGTTCTACGCCCACTTCGCCGCACGCGTGGCGCCGTGGTTGCGCACGCCGGGCCGGGCGAAGATGTTCAACCGCGTGTCCGGCGCAACCTTCATCGGCGCCGGCGCTTTGCTGGCGACGGTCAAGCGCGGTTAAAAAACAGCCTGGCGCCAACGTAGCGCACGGCAAAAAAGCAGGCAGGAAAAGCCAGGTGAGGAGACGCTCATATGCTGAAGACAAGGAGATATCTTGCACCTGACCACTGAAATTGCCGCCTGGGCGGCCCAGGACACACGCCTGCTGGTGTGCATCCTGATTGCGCTGATCGCTATCGTCCTGCTGATCAGCGTCCTCAAAATCGCTCCTTTTCTCTCGATCCTGCTGGGCACCTTCATCGCCGGCACCGGCGCCGGCTTGCCGCTGGAAAAGATCGCGTCCTCGTTCAGCAAGGGCGCCGGCAGCATCCTCGGCGAGGCGGGCATCATCATCGCGCTGGGCGCCATGCTGGGTGCGCTGATGGCCGATTCGGGCGCGGCCGACAAGATCGTCACGACCCTGCTGCGCTATGCCAGGGGCGCGGCGATTCCGTGGATGATGGCGCTGGTGGCGCTGGTCGTCGGCTTGCCGCTGTTCTTCGAAGTCGGGCTGGTGATGATGGCGCCGATCATCTTCGTGATGGCGCGCCGTTCGCAGCAACCGATCCTGCGCGTAGCCATTCCGGCGCTGGCCGGCATGACCACCTTGCATGCATTGCTGCCGCCGCATCCGGGTCCGCTGATTGCCGTAAGCGCCTTGCACGCCGATCTCGGCACCACCATGTTGCTGGGGTTTGTGGTGGCGATTCCGGCAGTGATCCTTGCGGGGCCGCTGTACGGCATGTGGCTCGCGCCGCGCATGCCCATCGGTGAGCCGGAGCAAATCGGCGCCTTGTTCAAGGGCCAGCAAGCGGCTGAATTGCAACCTGGCTTCTTGCCGTCGCTGGTGACCATTTTGCTGCCGGTCGTGCTGATGCTGGGGCGTACCGTTGCCAAAATCTGGGTCACGCCTGAGACGACCCTGTTCGAGATGCTCAACTTCTTCGGCGAGCCGATCATTGCGCTGACGGTGACGGTGCTGTTTGCCGTGATCGTGCTGGGTTGGGCGCAGGGTACGGACCGCAACAAAGTCGGCGCCATCCTGCGCAAGGCCTTGCCGCCGATTGCCGGCCTGCTGCTGACCATCGGCGCGGGCGGCGGCCTGAAGCAAGCCTTGTTGACTGCCGGCATCAGCGACACCATCACCAAGGTGGCGACCGGTACCCATGTGCCGCTGATCCTGCTGGCCTGGCTGATCGCCGTGGCGCTGCGCCAGGCTACCGGCTCGGCGACGGTGGCCACGACCGCCACGGCCGGCATCGTCGCGCCGCTGGTGGCGAGCCTGTCGGGGACGCACAATGCACTGATGGCGCTGGCCATCGGCGCGGGTTCGGTGTTCTTCTGCCACGTCAACGACGCCGGCTTCTGGATGGTGAAGGAGTACTTCGGGCTCGATCTCAAGCAGACCTTCGCTACGTGGTCGGTGATTCAGACCATCGTGTCGGTGGTCGGGCTGGGCATGACGCTGCTGCTGTGGGGCGTGCTGACCTGAGCGCCGTTTCCTCGTGCTGAACAAGTCCCGGCACGTCCGGGACTTGTTGTTTCTGTGGCAGGAAGATCAGCCACTTTAGGTACAATGGACGCGATTCCATTTCCTTCGTTTCTTTCCAGCTTCCTTCATGCCGATCCGCGTCCAGACTGCCGACTTTGACCTCAGTGCCGAGATTGCCGCGCTGCGCCTGAACAATCCCAAGGTAGGCGCGGTGGTGAGTTTCGTCGGCACGGTGCGCGACCTCAACGATGGCGCCAGCGTGCAGGAGATGGAGCTCGAACACTATCCCGGCATGACCGAGAAGGCGCTCGAGCAGATCGTCGTCGACGCCAAGGCGCGCTGGGAGATTGTCGATGCGCTGGTCATTCACCGTGTCGGCCCGCTGCAACCGCTCGAACAGATCGTGCTGGTGGCGGTCACGGCCAAGCATCGCGGCGTGGCGTTCGCCGCCTGCGAATTCATCATGGATTACCTCAAGACGCAGGCGCCGTTCTGGAAGAAGGAACAGACACCCGAAGGCGCACGTTGGGTCGACGCGCGCGAAAGCGATGACCAGGCGTTGTCCAAATGGCAGTCGGGCACGGACTGATGCTTCCTCTTCTTCCACAATAACAACATGTTTCGTCTCCCGACCACCGCCACCGCGCCTTTTTGTCCCTCCGAAGTTTCCGGCAGCGTCTCGGTGCCGCCGCACGCCACCATCTGGCAAAAACTCAAGGTCTATGTCGGCCCCGGCCTGCTGATTTCGATCGGCTACATGGACCCGGGCAACTGGGCGACCTCGGTGCAGGCCGGTTCGCAATTCGGCTACCAGTTGCTGTTTGTGGTGATGCTGTCGAGCCTGGCGGCGATCGTGCTGCAATGCCTGTGTGCGCGGCTGGGGATCGTCACCGGCAAGGACCTGGCGGTGCATTCGCGCGAAAACTATCCGTCGGCGGTCGGCAAGGGCATGTGGGTGTTTGCCGAACTCTCGATCATTGCCTGCGACCTGGCTGAAGTGCTCGGTTGCGCGCTGGCGTTCAAACTCTTGCTGGGCGTGTCGCTGCCGGTCGGCGTGCTGCTGACGGCGCTCGATACTGTGATCGTGCTGGGCTTGCAGGGCCGCGGATTCCGCCAGGTCGAGGCGATCATCTTCGGGCTGGTGGTGACTATTGCGGTCTGCCTGTTTGCGCAGTTGGCGTTCGTGAAAGCCGACTGGCATGCGGTGGTGCAAGGCTTCGTGCCGTCGCTGGCGGCGCTGGCTAGCCGCGAGCCGCTGTATCTGGCCATTGGCGTGCTCGGCGCGACGGTGATGCCGCACAATCTCTACCTGCATTCCTCCATCGTGCAGACGCGCGCGGTGAAACGCGACCGCGCCAGCTTGCTGGAGGCGATCCGCTACACGCGCGTCGACACCACCGTCTCGCTGCTGATTGCGATGGCGATCAACGCCGCCATCCTGATCCTGGCGGCATCGGCCTTTCATCGCAGCGGCCGCACCGACGTGGTCGACCTGGACGTCGCCTATCATCTGCTGGATCCGATCACCGGCACCTCGCTGGCGGCGATCCTGTTCGGCGTGGGCTTGTTTGCGGCGGGGCAGAGTTCGACCTTCACCGGCACGATTGCCGGTCAGGTGATCATGGAAGGTTTCCTGAAACTGAAAATCCCGTGCTGGCAGCGTCGCCTGATCACGCGCGGGCTGGCGCTGATACCGGCGCTGATCGGTGTGATGACGCTGGGTGAACATTCGGTCGGGCGCCTGCTGGTGCTCAGCCAGGTGGTGCTGAGCCTGCAACTGCCGTTTGCCATGTATCCGCTGATCCGGCTGACCAGCCGGCGCGACCTGATGGGCGATTTCGCCAACCCGGTGTGGCTTGCCGCGCTGGTGTGGATGCTGTTCCTCGGGATCAGCGCGGCCAATGCCTGGCTGGTGGTTCAGTTGTTCATTTGACGTCTTTGCGGTTGCCGGGCTCCAGCGTCACGGTGCAGGTCAGGCCGGCCGCCAGCAACACATCCTTCGGTACTTCATCGATCTGGATGCGCACCGGAATGCGTTGCGCCAGGCGCACCCAATTGAAGGTAGGGTTGACGTCGGCCAGCAATTCGCGGCTTTGCGGATTGTCGCGGTCGTAGATGCCGCGCGAGATGCTGTCGACGTGGCCGCGCAAGGTGGCGCCGTTGATCAGCTGGATTTTTGCCTTGTCGCCGACGGCGACGTAGGGCAGCTTGGTCTCTTCAAAATATCCATACACCCAGAACGAATGGCTGTCGACGACGGCGATCTTGGCGACGCCCGCGCTGGCATAGTCGCCGCGACGCACGCTCAGGTTGGTGATGTAGCCGTCGACCGGCGCGACCACCTTGGTGCGCTCCAGATTCAGGCGGGCGCTGTCGCGCTGGGCGACGGCGACCTGGTATTGCGCCTCGGCGCCGGCGACCTGGCTACCGGCGTCTTCACGATTTTCCCGCGAGACCACCAGGCTATCCAAGTCAGCGCGACGACGCGCCTGGGCGCGGCGCATGTCGAGGTCGGCCTTGCGCGCGGCGAGGGCGGCTTCGGCTTGTTGCAGCGCCAGCTGGTAGCGCGAAGGATCGATCTGCATCAGCAGGTCGCCCTTGTGCACCAGCTGGTTGTCGCGCACGGGCAGGTCGACCACCTGGCCGGCGACGTCCGGCGCGATGTTGACGACGTCCGCGCGCACGCGGCCGTCGCGTGTCCACGGCGACACCATGTAGTGTTGCCACAGGCTCCAGGCGAGGAAGATCGCGGCCAGGAAAATCAGCGCCGTGATGAGGAAACGAAAAATCGATTTGACCGACATGATGGATAACTCCCGATGATTTCTTTATCTGATCTTGCTTAACGGTAAATGGCGAGTCCGAGCAGCGCCGCAACGCACGTGAACAGGCTCACACGAAACAGCGCCGGATGCCACACCAGGTTGTACAGGCCGATGCGCACGAGGATGCGGTCGGCGATCAGCGCGATGGCGCCGGCAACGATGACGGCCAGCAGCAGCGTCGGCACGTAGGCGTCGAAGAAGGAAATTTCACGCGGCATGGTTGGCTCCTGAAGGTGTGGCGGCGCTGCCTTGATGCATCGGTTGCAGCGGTGATTGCGGATCGAGCAGCGCGGTGCGGATGAAGTGCAGGTAGCTCAGCGTGCGCTGCAAGCGATGGCGTTCACTGCGTTCGCGGTAGTGCGGACCAATGGCTTGCTGGACTTCGGCGATGGTGCGGTTGTTGGCGTCGAGCACGGCCGCCAGCGTGGCCGGCGTGGGCTGGCTGAACAGCGCCGGCAGGGTTTCGCGCAAGCGGTCCAGCGCGGCATAGGCGGCCGGCGACAACAGGCCGGGATTGCCACTGCGGATGCCGTGCAGTTCGGTGCGCAGCTCAATGACGGCGTGGCCGATTTCCAGCGTGGCGAACATCCAGCCGAAGGCATCCTTGCGCAATGCAGGACGGCTGCCGGTCAGCATGGTGATCTGGTGCATCAGGTCGCGCGTGCCGCTTTCGAATTGCAGCGCCAGGTGCGCGAGCTTGCCGAAGCAGGCTTGCACGACCTGTTTGCGCAATTGTTTTTCGAGATGGCGCACGGTCCAGTTGGTGGTGGGCGGCAACAGCACCATGAAGGCGACGGTGGTCACGATCAGTGAGAGCATCAACGCGATCGATTCGTTCAGGTAGCCGGCGGCATTGAAGTGGGCCAGGTTGTCCGGCACCGCTACGAACGGGAAGAAGATGCAGATGCCGAGCCCGTATCCGGCCAGCGTCGGCTTGGTGGTCAGCAGCACCGCCAGCATCAGCACCGGCGTCAGCGCCGCCGCCAGCATCCAGAAGCCATCCAGCTGCGGCACGATGTGGAAGGTGTAGAAGTAGCCCAGCACCACCGCCAGCGCCACGCCCATGGTGACTGTGCGGGTGGCCTTGGCGGGATCCGGCGCGGCCGAGGTGATGGCGCAGAAAGCCGCGGCGTTGAGCGCGGCGACGTCGCCGCTGGGCCAGCCGCTGAGGATCCAGAACGTCGACAGGCCGATCAGCGTGATGGCGGCGCGGGCGCCGGCAATGCCGGCGATGACCAGACTGGTTTTTGGTGCATAGGCGTGCTCCCATTGTTCGCGCTCGTGGCGGCGTTGCACCAGCGAGGCGTAGGTGAGGGTGTAGGCGTGCAGCTCTTCGATCACGCGGTATAGCAACTCGGAGGCGGTGTCGAAATCCAGCACGGCGTCGTCGTCGAGTTCCTGCGCATGGGTATGGGCATCGCGGGTGGCGCGCACGCGGCGGGGCAATTCCTGTTTGTAGCTTTCCAGCTTGAGCGCGGCATCGGCGGCGTCGATGGCGGTCATGACCGGCTCGCCGCCGCTGCGGGTCAGCAGGGGCTGGACTTCGCGGAAGTAAGGCGAGATCGCATCGATGACCAGTTGCGCCGATGGATTGCGGCTGTCGTGCAGGCGGTTCATCAGCTGGTGCAACGCGTGCACGCGTGTCGACAACGCCATGAATTCGCTGTTCATGCGTGTGAGGCGGCCGCTGCGCAGGCGGATTTCAGGATCTTCGAAGATGGCCGAACTGCGCAGTGCTTCGAGTCCGATGATGTCGCCGACGAAGCGGGCATTGGTCGCTTCCAGCGCCTTGCGGTCGGCGCTGCCGCCGAGCGTGCCGCCGATCAGGTCGACGAAGGCGGTGAAACGGCCGCGGATGATGCGCACCAGGCCGGGCGCACTGGCTTGCGGGAACACCAGCGCGCTGACCACGCCGGCGCAGACGATGCCGACCGTGATTTCGGTCACGCGCGTCATCACCGAGTCGAACGTCAGCGCCGGATTGAGTGCGGCCGGAATGCCGATCAGCGCCACCGTGTAGCCCGACAGCACGAAGCCGTAGGAGCGGAAGTTGCGGTTATGCGCCGAGCCGACCGTGCACAGTCCGATCCACAACGCGGTGGCGAGCAGGAACAATTCCGGCGTCTGCGCGAACAGGCCGACGAACACGACGATCGCCACCGAACCCACCAGCGTGCCAATGACGCGATAGAAACTCTTGGCGAGGATCATGCCGCTTTGCGGCTGCATGACGATGAAGACGGTGATCAGGCCCGAGCGCGGCGATTCGAGGTCGAGCGCATAGCCGATGCCCAGCGCCAGCAAGCCGGCGAAGACCATCTTGAAGACATAGATCCAGTTGGGGAACTCGGTCTGCCACCAGTCGGCGGCGGCGTCATGCAATTGCCGTCCGAACGACTGCGGTGCCGGCGTGCTTGCTGTGATTGTAGCTGGGGTGCTCACTGCGCTGCTCCCACTTGCAGCGGCGCTGCAGCCGAATTGGCGTCGGCCTCAGGCGCCGACACTTCAAGCCCGCCGCCGAGCGCGACAGTCAGACTGGCGTAGGCGGTCAGCTTCTGCGCCAGCAATTGCTGCACCACTTGCTGCTGGTGCTGCCATTGGGTCTGCGCGGTCAGCACGTTGACGTAGTTGGTCAGGCCGCGCTGGTAGGCGCGCGTGGCGATGTCGATGTTCTTTTGCGCCGCCGCCACCGAGAGCTCGGCCTGCACCTGCTGGCGCTGGATCGCCTGCAGCGTGACGATCTGGTCGGCGATGCTTTTGAGCGCCTGGCTCAGGAGCAGGTTGTAGTGCTCGACATCCATGTCGTAGCCGGCGGTCGTGGCGCCGAGCTGGCCGCGCAGGCGACCGCCTTCGAAGATCGGCAGCGAGATGGCCGGACCGTAAGTGGTGGTGATGTTGGGCGCGCTCAGGAAGCTCAGCAAGCCGCCGCCGGCCGCAGTCGGGCCGATGCTGGCAAGCAGGTTGACGTTGGGATAGAACGCCGCCTTGGCCACGGCGATGCCCTTGGCCGAGGCTTCCACGCGCCAGCGCGCGGCGCTGATGTCGGGACGGCGGCCGATCAGTTCTGCCGGCAGGGCGCTTGGCAATCCGAGCGCGGCCTGCAGGTTCATGACCGGGCGCGTGATGCTGTCGCCAGCGCCGGGACCTTCGCCGAGCAGGGCCGCCAGCTGATTGCGCGTGAGGGCGATATTTTCATTGAAGACTTCGATCTGGCGACGGGTTTCCGGCAACGGGACTTCGGCCTGGGTGATTTCCATCTGGGTGCCGATGCCGCCCCGGAAGCGGCGGTTGGCGAGGTCGAGGATCTGTTGTTCCTGCTTCAGCGTGTCCTGGGCGCTGTCGAGCAGGCCGTATTGCAGCGACAACTGGATGTAAGTGCGCACCACGTTGCTTTCCAGTTCGAGCTGGGCGGCGCGGGCGTCGGCGGCGACGGCGTGGACTTCATCCTGGGCGCGTTCGGTGGTGTTACGGTTGCGGTCCCACAGGTCGAGGTTGTAAGAGAGGCTCAGTACCGCGGTGTTGTTCCAGGTCAGCTTGTCGCGGAAGCTGGCGCCGTAATAGACGTTGTCGGACCAGTCCTTGCGGCCGATGGCGGCGTCCAGCTGCGCCTGCGGCAATTCACCGGCATGCGCGACCACCGCCATGGCCTGGGCTTGGCGCACGCGCGCGGCCGCAATCGCCATGTTGGGATTGCCGGCGACGGCGGCGACTACCAGACGGTTCAGCTGCGGATCGGCGTAGTTTTCCCACCAGGCGCGCCTGGGCCAGCCGGCTTCGGCGCCGACCTGGCGGATGGCATTGCCGACGTCAAGCACGCTGGGCTGCCGGATGGTCGCCTGCGGCTTGATGCCGCCATTGTCGGCGCAACCCGCGAGTACGGCACAGGCCAGGCAGGCCGCCGCGACAATCATGCGCGGCGCAACAATACGGTGTTTGTCAGCAGAGGTCTTCATCGGACTATCCCAAAAAATGCAAATATCTAGCGATACTGATTGTATTTGGTAAAGATAGAGAGAAAAACCGCAGGAAACACAAAGGGTCTTTTCAATTACTGCAATAATGATTTTGTCGTTTTGAGTAACAATGCAGCTTCCGGAGCAGGGTTTTGTTGCTGTGCAAATGCAAAACGGCCGGATTGAAGACACGAAAGACGGAATATATGGATACTTTGCAAAACATGCGCATTTTCATGCGCGTTGTCGATGCCGGCAGTTTTACACTGGCCGCGCAACAAATGGAACTGACCACCGCCCACGTGTCGCGCGCGGTAGCCGACCTGGAGCGCCACCTGCGCACCCGTCTGCTGAACCGCACCACGCGCCGCATCGCCCTGACTGAAGCCGGTGAACGCTACCTGCTGCGCTGCGAACAGATTGTCTCCTACGTACAGGAAGCCGAAGCCGAGGCCAGCGACGCCTATGTCAGGCCGTCCGGGCGGCTGCGCATCCACACCATGACCAGCTTCGGGCAGCGCTACGTGATCCCGGCAGTGTCGAGCTACCAGAAGCGTTATCCCGACGTCGCCATCGAGCTGACGCTGGCGCAGCGCGTGCCGGACCTGCTGGAGGAGGGCTTCGACGTGTCGCTGGTGCTGGCGCGCGAGCTGCCGGATTCGGGCCTGATCTTCCGCCAGCTCAGCAGTATTTACAGCATCCTGTGTGCGTCGCCGCTGTATCTGGAAAAGCACGGCGCGCCGCAAAAGCCGCAGGAATTGCTCGACCATCATTGCCTGCAACTGGTCAGCCCGGTGTCGCCGCTGGATGAATGGGCGATGGAGGGGCCGGACGGCAGGGAGGTGGTCGCCATCAAGTCCAACTTCCACGTCAACGTCGCTGAAGCCATGCTGCTGGCCCTCAAGGAAGGCATGGGCATCGGCGTGCTGCCGTTGTATTCGGCGGTGGACGCCTTGCGCGCCGGCACCATCGTGCGCGTGCTGCCGCAATACCGCATGCAGGACATGGGCGTGTATGCGCTGTATCCGTCGCGCCAATACCTGGACGCCAAGATCAGCACCTGGGTCGACTGGATGCATGAAAGCGTCGACAAGGCCTTGCAGGACGATCATCAGGCGCTTGACCGGCTCACGGTTCATTCGCCATGATTGCGTATTGATCAAGAAGACAAAAAGGGAAAACGGACGATGCAATGGATCGCGGTTGGCATGGGTGCGGCGCTGGGCGCCTGGTTGCGCTGGGGATTGAGCCTGTGGCTCAATGTCGCCGGTCAGGCGTTGCCCCTGGGGACGCTCGCGGCCAACTGGGGCGGCGGTTTCGTGATCGGCTTCCTGGTGGCGTTTTTTGAGGGACACCAGGGCTTGCCGGTGGAGTGGCGCCTGTTCCTGATCACCGGTTTCCTGGGCGGCCTGACAACATTTTCCACCTTCTCGGCGGAAGCCATGCTGCTGCTGCAACGCGGCAACTACCTGTTGGCAATCGCCCATTCGGGCTTGCATCTGCTGGGTTCGGTCGCTTTATGCGTGGCGGGCTTTGCGGTGTATCGCGCGGTGTTTGCGTAACCGGGACGATGGACCACGACGGCGTTTCTTTCAAGGTGATGGCCTTGTCCGGCAGTTTGCGGGCGGCGTCTTCCAATACGGCGTTGCTGCAAGCTGCGGCCGTGCTGGCGCCGCCGTCGCTGCGTGTCAGTTTGTACCCGGCGTGGGCTGAGCTGCCGCCGTTCAATCCGGACGCCGAGGGCACCGGGCCGCCGGCGGTGCTGGCGTTTCGGGCTGCGTTGCGGGAGGCCGATGCGGTCCTGATCGCCAGCCCGGAATACGCCCACGGCGTGCCGGGCGCCTTCAAGAACGCGCTCGACTGGGTGGTCGGCAGCGGCGAATTCATCAACAAGCCGGTCGCCGCGCTTAATGCCTCAGGCCGCGCGGAGCACGCCCAGGCATCCTTGCTCGACACGCTGGCGATGATGAACGCCGACGTCGTCCTGGCGGCTTCGGCAGTGGTGGCCCTGTCGACCAACAAGCTGGACACGGCGGCCATGCTGGCCGATGCGACCATCCTGGAAAAGCTGAGCGCCGCGCTGGAGGCTCTGGCAGGGCATCTCGGGCAGCTTCCCGCGCCGGAGCGATCCAGGGTAAGTTGATCTGGATCAAATCCGGCGCCCCTTCGCGGCCATACAGTCGGATCATTCCTTGAAATACGTCTGCACGTCCCAATTTTCTAGGTATTCAAAAATTTGGAGCGAAAGCACATCATGCGTCTCGACAAACTCACTACAAAATTGCAGGAAGCTCTGGCGGATGCCCAGAGCCGGGCTGTCGGCAACGACAACCAGTATATTGATCCGTCCCATCTGGTGCTGGCCCTGCTGGCCCAGGACGACGGCGGCGCGCGCTCGTTGTTGCAGCGCGCCGGCGTCAATGTGGCCGGGCTCACTTCGGCGTTGCAGCATGCCCTCACGCGCCTGCCCAAGGTCTCGGGCACCGGCGGCGAAGTGCAGATCGGTCGCGAACTGGCGGCCTTGCTGAACCTGGCCGACAAGGAATCGCAAAAGCACGGCGACCAGTTCATCGCCAGCGAAATGGTCTTGCTCGGCCTGGTCGACGACAAGTCCGACGCCGGCCGCGCCGCGCGTGAAAACGGGCTCTCTCGCAAGTCGTTGGAAGCCGCCATCAGCACCGTGCGCGGCGGCGCCAGCGTGTCGTCGCAAGAAGGCGAAGGCCAGCGCGAAGCGTTGAAGAAATACACCCTGGACCTGACCGAGCGCGCCCGCAACGGCAAGCTCGATCCGGTGATCGGCCGCGACGATGAAATCCGCCGTGCGATCCAGGTGCTGCAACGCCGCAGCAAGAATAATCCGGTGCTGATCGGCGAACCGGGCGTGGGCAAGACCGCCATCGTCGAAGGCCTGGCGCAGCGCATCGTCAGCGGCGAAGTGCCGGACAGCCTCAAGTCCAAGCGGGTGCTGTCGCTGGACATGGCGGCCTTGCTGGCCGGCGCCAAGTACCGCGGCGAGTTCGAGGAGCGCCTGAAAGCCGTCTTGAAAGAGATCGCCCAGGACGAAGGCCAGACCATCGTCTTCATTGACGAGCTGCACACCATGGTCGGCGCCGGCAAGGCCGAAGGCGCCATGGATGCGGGCAACATGTTGAAGCCTGCGCTGGCGCGCGGCGAGTTGCATTGCGTCGGCGCCACCACGCTGGACGAATACCGCAAGTACATCGAAAAGGATGCCGCTCTCGAACGCCGCTTCCAGAAAATCATCGTCGACGAGCCGAGCGTGGAAGCGACAATCGCCATCCTGCGCGGCTTGCAGGAAAAGTACGAAGTACATCACGGCGTCGACATCACCGATCCGGCCATCGTCGCCGCGGCCGAGTTGTCGCATCGTTATATCACCGACCGTTTCTTGCCGGACAAGGCGATCGACCTGATCGACGAGGCTGCGGCCAAGATCAAGATCGAAATCGACTCCAAGCCGGAAGTCATGGACAAGCTCGACCGTCGCCTGATCCAGTTGAAGATCGAGCGTGAAGCGGTCAAGCGCGAGAAGGATGAAGCATCGCAAAAGCGCCTCACGCTGATCGAAGAAGAAATCATCAAGCTCGAGCGCGAATACGCCGATCTCGAAGAAATCTGGAAAGCCGAAAAGTCCACGGTGCAGGGCAGCCAGCATCTGAAGGAAGAAATCGAGCAGATCCGCCTGCAGATGGATGACGCCACCCGCAAGAGCGACTGGCAAAAAGTGTCCGAGCTCAAGTACGGTAAGTTGGCCGAACTGGAGAAGGCGCTGGAAACGCAGAGCAAGCAGGATGCCGCCAGCGAGCAGACCGTGGGCAAGCCGCGCCTGGTGCGTACCCAGGTGGGCGCCGAAGAAATCGCCGAGATCGTGGCGCGCGCAACCGGTATCCCGGTGTCGCGCATGATGCAGGGCGAGCGCGAAAAATTGTTGCACATGGAAGAGGTGTTGCACGAACGCGTGGTGGGGCAGGACGAGGCGATTGTTGCAGTCTCGGATGCCATCCGCCGTTCACGCGCCGGGCTGGGCGATCCGGACAAGCCTTACGGCTCGTTCATGTTCCTCGGCCCCACCGGCGTCGGCAAGACCGAGCTGTGCAAGGCGCTGGCGTCGTACCTGTTCGATACCGAAGAAGCGATGATCCGTATCGACATGAGCGAATTCATGGAGAAGCATTCGGTCGCCCGCCTGATCGGCGCGCCGCCGGGCTACGTCGGCTATGAAGAGGGCGGTTACCTGACCGAGGCGGTGCGGCGCAAGCCCTACAGCGTGATCCTGCTCGACGAGATCGAAAAGGCGCATCCGGACGTGTTCAATGTCCTGCTGCAAGTGCTCGACGACGGTCGCATGACCGACGGCCAGGGCCGCACCGTGGACTTCAAGAACACCGTGATCGTGATGACCTCGAACCTGGGTTCACACAAGATCCAGGCCATGGAGGGCAGCGATGCGGCCGTGGTGAAGATGGCGGTGATGGCCGAGGTCAAGCTGCACTTCCGTCCCGAGTTCATCAACCGGGTGGACGAGATCGTGGTATTCCATGCCCTCGACGAAAAGAACATCGGCGCGATCGCCAAGATCCAGCTGCACATCCTCGAGGCGCGTCTGGCCAAGATGGATATCGGCCTGGTGATTACCGACGATGGATTGCAGAAGATCGCAGAGGCTGGTTTCGATCCGGTGTATGGCGCGCGGCCGCTGAAGCGGGCGATCCAGCAGGAAATCGAAAACCCCTTGTCGAAGCTCATCCTGCAAGGAAAATTCGGTCCCAAGGACGTCGTCCATGTGAGTGTCAAAAATGGGGCACTTTCGTTTGAGTCAAATTGAAATGACTTGATTAACTCTTTGTAATTATGCTATCTAGTTCCCTGATGGCCTGAGAGAAATACTTCGATAAAATGAGTATTTTTTTCAGGACTCAGGGAATTTTTTTATATAAACGATTAAACTCTCTGATTCGGTGCCAGCTGTGAAATGAGGCATCAAATGACGCTAAGTCATGTATAAAAAACAATAAAGCACGTGAACTATCCGTCCCAGACGACCGTGGCATAAGCAAGGGGTGAAATTCTGAAGCAATCTTCATTACAACGGCTGTTCATCCTGCCGTTTGTATTTCTGATGTTATGCCTGGCGGTGACGATAGGCTGGTTTCTGTATCGTGCCGGCGATGACGCCACCGAGGTGCTGGCGCGCAATGCATTGATGGATACCATGAACCGCGTCGGCCAGGCGACCGACCGGCAACTGCTGGGTGCCCGCGAAACGCTGCGCGTGGTGGCGCCGGATCCGATTCCGCCCGCGGAAAAAGGCGGTCAGCCCATCTTCATCCCGTTCCCCAAAGAGAAGGCTGCGCTGGAAGAACGCCTGTGGCTGGCCAACAGCCTGTTCGACGATCCCAGCTATGTCTATTTCGGCGGCGCCGACGGCAGTTTCCTCGGTGTGAAGCAGGAAGAGATGAACCTCTTCATGTACAGCACCCGCGATCCCCAGGGCAAAAACTATGTTTACCATCTGCGCGGTCCCGGCACCACGCCGACGTTGATCGCCACGCAGGATTACGAACCGCGCAATCGTCCCTGGTATCGCCAGGCCATTGAGCGCAAGCGGGAAACCTGGTCGCCGGTATTTACCGATTTCCGTCTCAAGTTCCTTGGCATCACCTTGTCCAAGCCGGTTTATTCGCCAGAGAACGTCTTGCTGGGCGTAGCTACCAGCAGCATCGGCCTGCGCCGACTGAGCGACTTTCTGCAATCCTTGCCGCTGACCAAAAACGGCGTCGCCTTCATCATCGAGATGTCGGGTGACCTGATCGCCACTTCGGTGAACGAACCGATCCACAAGGTCGACGGCGCAAACTTCGTGCGGCTGAACGCCGGGCAGAGCACGTCGCCCATCGTGCGCCAGTCCTATGCCGACCTGGTCGCCTACATGAAGACGCAAAAGCTCGAACCGGGCAAGCTGGTGGTGCAGTCGTTGCAGACCGACGGCCCCAAGACCGAACTGGCGTTCCGCCTGCACCATGACGACGCCGGGCTGGACTGGGTGGCGGTCAGCGCGGTGAGTCGCTCCGACTTTCTCGGTTCGGTGACCGGCGGCGTCTATCAGACCCTGCTGTTGGGTTTTATCGCCGTATGCATGACGTTTGTGCTCGGCTTCGCGATCCTGCGCTGGGTGCTGCGCGACATTCGCAAGCTGACGTTGGCGGCCAAGAGCATCGGCAACGGCGAGCCTTTCCCGTCGCTCAACATCGATCGCCGTGATGAAATCGGCCAGCTGGCGCAAAGCTTCCAGGAAATGGAGCGCAACCTGCGCACCGATCGCCTGACCAATGTGCTCAACCGGGATTCCTTCATCGCGCAGATCGACTTCCGCCGCCGCAAGGGTACGGAAGTGGCGCCGTTGCAGTTTGCGCTGCTGTTCATCGATCTCGATAAGTTCAAGGCAATCAACGACCAATACGGGCATGACGAAGGCGACAAGGTGCTTATTTCGGCAGCGTCGCAATTGCAGCATGCCTTGCGCAAAGACGACTCGGTGGCGCGCTTCGGCGGCGATGAGTTCGTGGTTTACTTGCATGGCGTGACCGACGAGAACATCGCCAAGTCGATCGCCGAGAAGATCCGCAACTTCCTCAACCAGCCTATCGAAGGGCGCGACGGCAACCAGTATCACGTTGACGCCTCCATCGGCGTGGCCTTGTTCCCGCAGGACGGGCTGGACATTGAAACGCTGCTGCGCGTGGCCGACGAACGCATGTTCGAGCAAAAGCGCATGCATCGGATTTTGTCGTATGACGGCAAGGACAAGACCTGATACCGGTGCTCCGGCAAGAAAAAACCGTGCCTTCCGCACGGTTTTTTTTCGTCAGGGAGATGCCGGTGTTCAGAGCAATTCGACGTTGGGCAGATTCAGGTAGCTGGTCTCGCGCGTCGAGGCGACGAAATCGGCAAAATAGGACTTGCCGGACAGCTCAGGCAGGCAGGCCGCGTACAGCCGGCCGGTCAGGCCTTCCGGCGTGATGCGCTTGGCCAGCACGTAATCCCGGTTCAGGTAGTTTTGCGCCGCCCACAGCGGCAGCGTGGCAATGCCGCGCCGGCTGGCCACCAGTTGCAGCATTGCCACCGTCAGTTCGGTAGTGCGGCGCTGCGTGGTGACGCCGGCAGGTTTCAGCACCTGGCGCACGACGTCGAGCATGTCGTCCGGCACCGGATAGGTGATCAGCGTGTCGCTGGCGAAGTCTTCCGCCGTCAGGTAGTCCTTGTCCGCCAGCGGATGGTCGTGCGCCAGCAGCGCCACGATCTCGAAGCGGAACAGTGCATGGTAGTCGACCGGTTCGTCGGTGTCGATTTCAGCCACGATGGCGACGTCGGCGCGGTGTTCGTAGAGCAGGCCGATGGGATCGGCCTGGAAGCCGGAGACGATGTCCATGTCGACTTCCGGCCAGCGCTTGCGGAATACATCCATCGACGGCATCAGCCAGTCGAAGCAGGTGTGGCATTCCACCGCGATGCGCAACTGTCCGGCTTCGCCCTGTTGCAGGCGAGCCAGGTCCCGTTCGGCGTCGGCGATGCGCGGCAGCACCTCATCGGCCAGCCGCAGCAGGCGGTCGCCGGCCGGGGTAAAGCGTACCGGCACCGACTTGCGTTCGAAGAGCTGGGTGCCGTGATGGTCTTCCAGCTGCTTGATCTGGTGCGACAGCGCCGACTGCGTGACATTGAGCAAGGCGGCGGCGCGCAGCAGATTGCCGGCTTCCTTGAGGGCTTGCAGCGTCTTGAGGTGGCGCAGTTCGAGGATGGAATGCATTATTAGTAAAATTCAAGTTGATTCTTAAAATATATCGTTTGAATCATAAATCATGTTCACTCAACATGCCAACCATCGGGATGGCATGGCAATCGGCCGCGCTGCCCCCGTCATTTTTAAGGGGAATGGACGATGGCTGGTTCTGCAGCGCAGGGAGAATATGTCGCGCACGTGTTGGGTTTTCCGCGTATCGGCGCTCAGCGCGAGCTGAAATTCGCGATGGAGTCGTTCTGGAAGGGCGAGTCCGACGAGGCCGGACTGCGGGCGACCGGCAAGGTCTTGCGCGCTCGTCACTGGCAGGCGCAGGCCGCCGCCGGCATGGATTACGTCACGGTCGGCGACTTCGCCTGGTACGATCACGTACTCGGCACGCTGGCGCTGCTGGGCGCGCTGCCGGCGCGCTTCGGATTCAACGCCGCCAGGCTGGACCTCGCCGGCTACTACGCCATGGCGCGCGGCGACAAGGACCACTTCGCCATGGAAATGACCAAGTGGTTCGACACCAACTATCACTACCTCGTGCCGGAATGGACGCCGGAATTGTCCTTCGATGGCGGCGTCGACTGGTTGTTCGACGAGCTGGCCGAAGCGCAGTCGCAGTCGCACCAGGCCAAGGTAGTGTTGCTGGGGCCCTTGAGCCTGCTGTTCCTCGGCAAGATCAAATCGGGGTTGTCGCACAAGCTGGAGTTGCTGCCGAAAGTCGTCGCCGGGTATGAAAAGCTGCTGGCGCGTCTGCGCGACCAGGGCGTGATACTGGTGCAGATCGACGAACCGATCCTCGCGCTGGAGCTGGATCGCGAATGGCTGGACGCCTTCCTGCCGGTCTACATCACGCTGGCCAATGCCGCGCCGTCCTTGTTGCTGACGACGTATTTCGACACCGTCAGTACGCACGCCGATTTGCTGCGCAGCCTGCCGGTGGCCGGCGTGCACCTGGACGGCGTGCGTGGTGTCGCGCAGTTGCAGCCGTTCGCCGACCAGTGGCCGCAGGACAAGGTGCTGTCGGTCGGGATCGTCGACGGCCGTAACATCTGGCGCTGCGACCTGGACGCCGCGCTGGCGACGCTGAAGCCCTTGCACGACAAGCTGGGCAGGCGCCTCTGGGTGGCGTCAAGCTGCTCGCTGCTGCACGTGCCGGTCGATCTGGCTAGCGAACACAAGCTCGATGGCGAGATCAAGGGCTGGCTGGCCTTCGCCACGCAAAAACTCGATGAGATCTTCGTGCTCCGGCAGGCGCTCAACGGCAGCGCCGATGTCGTCGCCGGCCAGTTCGCCGCAACGCGTACGGCGCTGGCCGGTCGGCGCAGTTCACCCCGCATTCACAACGCGCTGGTGCAGAAAAGGTTGCAGGCGGTCACGGCGGGAGATGCCGAGCGTGCTTCGGCATTCCCGGTGCGCATTGTGACGCAGCAGCAGCGCTGGAAGCTGCCGGCGTTCCCGACCACCACCTTCGGCTCCTTCCCGCAGACACCGCAGATCCGCAAGGCCCGCGCCGCCTACAAGCGTGGCGAGACAGGTCATCTGGATTACCTCAACAGCATGCGCGACGAAATCCGCATGGTGGTGGAAAGGCAGGAGCAGCTCGGTCTCGACGTGCTGGTGCACGGTGAGCCGGAACGCAACGACATGGTGGAATATTTCGGCGAGCAGTTGTGGGGCTATGCCTTCAGCGCCAACGGCTGGGTGCAGAGCTATGGCTCGCGCTGCGTCAAGCCGCCGCTCATCTACGGCGACGTGTATCGGCCCGAAGCGATGACGGTGGGCTGGAGCCAGTTCGCGCAGAGTCTTACGCAAAAGCCGATGAAGGGCATGCTGACAGGGCCGGTGACGATGCTGCAATGGTCGTTCGTGCGTGACGACCAGCCCCGTTCCACCACGGCGCTGCAGATCGCGCTAGCCTTGCGCGACGAAGTCTGCGACCTGGAAAAAGCCGGTATCGGCATGATCCAGATCGACGAGCCGGCGTTCCGCGAAGGCCTGCCGCTCAAGGCCGGCGACTGGAAGGATTATCTGGACTGGGCAGTGCGCGCGTTCCGCATCAGCGCCGCTGGCGTGAAGGACGAGACGCAGATCCACACGCATATGTGCTATTCGGAATTCAACGACATCCTGCCGTGGATCGCCGCGATGGATGCTGACGTGATCACGATCGAGACGTCGCGTTCGGACATGGAGCTGCTGGACGGCTTCGGCCGCTATCAGTATCCGAACGATATCGGCCCCGGCGTGTACGACATCCATTCGCCGCGCATTCCTCGTGTCGGTGAAATGGTGCGGCTGATGGAGAAGGCGCGCGGCGTGATTCCCGATGAGCGACTGTGGATCAACCCCGATTGCGGACTGAAGACGCGCAACTGGCCGGAGGCGTATGAAGCGCTGTCGCACATGGTGCAGGCGGCGCGGGAGTTGCGGGAGCGTGCCCGAAGCAAGGTGGTTGCCGCCTGAAACGGCGGAGGCCGGGCAAACGAGGGGAGCGCTTCTGAACGGCGCTCCCTCGTTTTTCATGCGGTCTCTGCTTTGCGCAGGATGCTTTCGATGGCGCCGGTTTGCGCGACGATCTCCTGCAAGTCGTTGTCGAGCAGGGCGGAGCGGCGCCGGAAAGTATGCCAGCCTGACCATTCGCTTACTTCGGGTTGGGTCGCCAGGGCAATGTCTTCGGCCGCCACGGTTTCCGCCAGCGGATTGACCGGCACGACTTCTTCCATCGGCACGGTTGTCGCGGCATTGCCGGCGGGGCCGGCCAGGATGCCTTGCGCCTGAAGCAAATGCGCGGTGGCGCTCTGATAGGTCTGTTCGATCAGCTTGTTGACAGGGTCGCGCGGCAAGCCTTCGGCATGGCGGCGCAGCAGGATGCGCAGCGCCGCGATGTGCGCCGCCACCAGGTAGTTTTGCACCACGAAGCGGTTGATCTCGCGCACTGCGCGCTGCTTGCTGATCGGCTCATCCATCATGCGCACCTGCGCCGAAATCAGCGCCGACAGGCTGTCCATGAAACCCTTGCGGCAAACACGATAAAAGAAGTCGTCGTTGACCTTGCCTTCAAGCATGTCGCGGCTGGCCTTGATGTAGCGATGACTGGCGTGCAGCACGTTCTTGAGCAGG